>Ga0183095_10665_pt1 | contig 75381 bp, 58 predicted proteins | sample BioMet4_FD_130346 | JGI IMG/M metagenome (GOLD analysis project Ga0183095, IMG submission 130346) | Microbial communities from bioreactor (seeded with sewage sludge) at LBNL, California, USA - Biofuel metagenome 4 (v2) (version 3) | ecosystem: Engineered > Bioreactor > Anaerobic > Unclassified ... | reverse complement strand
CATGTATTCATGAATAATCTGGAGCTTTTCCGCGTCTGTGTAACGCCGTACTTCTTGTTCCATTTTGTCCGATATTAAGTTTACATTGAGTGCTCTACTCTTGTAAACTCATTTCAGGACAAGTCATGCCGCATTGTCGATGCGGGGGGGGTGCAATCCGGGTGCGGAAAGGAAATCGTGGGGGATTGATACTTTTTTCAATTTGTTTATCGTATTGTCGGATAGGAGCTGGAAGAAGATTTTAGGGGATTGATGCGGATTTTGTAAAATATTTTTCCATATCATTTGTCATATTTATTGAGAGGGCGCGATTGAATTGAATCATAATCCGGAGGGATTGAGTCATGGGGAGAATGCATTCCGGAATATGAGAATGCAGTGCAATCGCAATCAATAAGTCAAATATTAACAAATTTAATCATTATGGGATTTTTCAGACATTCCTTTGAGAAAGGAAACACGATTAAGATAGATGAGGAGAGATGCGTGAGGTGCGGAATATGTGTAAAAGAGTGCCGGCACAATGTTCTTGATATGGTAAATGGAGACAATGGTTTGCACGTCATAATCATGCATCCTGAAAATTGCGTAAGTTGCGGGCATTGCGTAGAAGCTTGTATTTTCAATGCATTGTCAATCACGGAGCGGACGGCAAAAGGTTCTGGGAATGAATGGCCTTCAATACGATGATGGGGACGAATGGACGGCCTTCTGTTTGTCGGTTGCCGCAAGGCAATTGTAGAAAGCATGGCCTTCAATACGGTGATGGGGACGAATGGACGGCCTTCCATACAAAATGGAACTGTCTCTCATCCCAAATGAAACTAATTGCGATATTTGCATAGAGATGGAATAAAACAATAAAAACAATATGAGAAGGAATAATTGCGGAAGAAATTTCTCGGACGGAAAATATGGCGCAAAATATTATTTTTGGCACATTCTGTTCTTCATGATTGTCATTTTGATACTGGGACTCGTGATAATGCTGCTATGGAACGCCATACTTCCCGGCTTGTTCGACATGCCCGAAATATCATTTTGGAAAGCTGTCGGCCTGTTCATCCTTGCAAGGATATTTTTCGGCGGGATATGGAAAAGCGGAATGCTTCTTCCCGATGAACGCAGATACCGGCACGGTTCGTATCGTGAAAGCCCATTATACAAGGAATGGACAAACATGACTCCGGAACAGCGCCAGGAGTATATGGACAGGAAAAGGGAACATTTCAGGCATTGGCACGGAGGCCGTCATTTCGATTTCGGCCAGGATGGGGAAAAGGAACCTGCCGAATAATATGGCGAATACCACCACCGATAAGCAGGCAAAGGAGAATACGGAAAAGATAATCCTTGAATACCGTCCTCGAATCAAGGCCTTCATAAGGAGCAATGTCGGCAACAAGGAAGATGCGGAAGATATAGAGCAGGATGTTTTCTATCAGCTTGTGAAAACACTGGATGAGGCTGCCGACCCCGTCCGGCATATATCGGCTTGGCTTTACAGAGTTGCAAAGAATACGATAATCAACAAAGGGAAGAAGAAGAAAGAGGTGTCCCTTGACATTATGGAAAGGGAAGAATCTTCCGATGACGATATTGATGATATTCTGGAAATCATGTTTTCCGACGATGGGGACAATTCGCCGGAGACGGAATATCTGAAATCACTTTTCTGGACTGAATTGGAAGAAGCGCTTGAACAACTTCCTGAAGAACAACGGGAGATTTTCGAATTGACCGAATTCGAAGGGATCCCGGTAAAGGAGATATCGAAAACTTCGGGCATATTGGAAAGTACTTTGTTGTCAAGGAAACATTATGCCGTCATATATTTGAGGAAAAAGTTGGAGACCACATATCGTGAGATTGTGGGAATCGGATAAGCGCCGTTTCGTATGCAATTGCCAATAATTTGAAGTTCACTTCAATATGTCCCAGAACGAAGCCGGAAGTGAAACATTTTCCAGCATTGCCGCCTTTTCGAACAAAGGAGCAATCTCATCGGGATGCCAGCCTGCTATCCCACAGCCAATAGGCGTTACATAAAAGAACAATTCTGGGTGTTCTCCTGCATATTTGATGAAGTCGTCCACTGCGGATCGGATGGCTTCGATGTCGCCATCCATTGTCGGAATGGCATAAGTCTGTCCCGTCCGGCCCACTCCGACGCCCCATTCGGCTCCGAATTTCTTGTTGGCCATGTGGGCGGCACCGCCCCAGTGACGGCCTCTCCTGTTGCTTCCGAAGACAAAGATGGATCCAGGTTCGAGTGAGGTGACATATTCCGGGGTTATCCTTGCATTGTCAGGTTTCATATCTTGCATGAATTAATTTGATGATCCGGCGGAGTCATTGACTGTCAGGGCTTATATTTGGTGAAATGGTATTTCGCTCTCAGGTCTTCCTGTTCGTCGCGGGGGAGAGATGTGAAATATGCTTTCCAGCCAGGACAGAAGTTTATGTGCCAACGCCAGAAACGTCCGGCAAAGGATTTCGGCTTGACATCGTATTTCGCCCTCATTGGGCAATTTGCGCATTTTTCGTCCATATCTTATGATTAATACTATGCGAATATACGAATCTTCAGCATATTGCTTAGATGATATCCTTACAAACGGCCTTTTTTTTCTTCCATTTTTTTGTTAACTTGCAAAACGTTGCAGAGTTTTTTGCTCTTCCGATCACGATTTTTTGGGGTTTGTCGGCCTTTCAACTCGACAAAAAAGGAAGATGAATGGCATTATTTATCATATCAAATAGGCTCCCGGTCAAAGTCAGCCGGACGGAACGGGGGGAATACGTCTTTTCACGCAGTGAAGGTGGCTTGGCTACGGGTCTTTCTTCGTTGCGCGGTTATCCTGACAAGCATTGGGTCGGATGGCCAGGCATATATGCCGGCGACGATCTATTGAAGAAGAAAATCAGGGATAAGCTGTCGGGGGACAAATTCCATCCAGTCTTCCTCTCCAAGGAACAGTTGTCCAATTTTTATGAAGGGTATTGCAACAGTACGATATGGCCGTTGTGCCATTATTTCTATACTTTCATCCAGTTCAATTCGGAATATTGGGAAACATATAAGGAAGTGAACAGGATCTTTTGTGAGGAAGCGGCGAAATTCATCAAACCTGGCGATGTGGTGTGGGTGCAAGACTACCAACTGATGCTGCTGCCAGCAATGCTTCGAGCAAAGATCAAGAATATCAGCATAGGCTATTTCCATCACATACCATTTCCTTCCTATGAACTTTTCAGGGTCTTGCCGGAAAGGGCTGTCATCCTGAACGGTCTTTTGGGAGCCGACCTTGTCGGGTTCCATACGTATGATTACATGCGTCACTTCATAAGTACCGTCTACAGGGTGCTTGGACTTGATTGCGAACTTGATGAAATACATCTTGGAAACCGTGTCATTCGTGTGGACGCCTTTCCGATGGGAATCAATTACCGTCTGTATCATGATGCCATACTTGATGACAACGTCCAGACATTGGCCACTCAGTTCAGGGAGGAGTTCGGCAATCATCAGCTTATCCTTTCCGTGGACCGCTTGGATTACAGCAAAGGCATCATACACAGGCTGAACGGTTTCGAGCTGTTCCTGAAAAGGCATCCCGAATATCATGGCAAGATTTCATTGGTAATGGTGGTGGTGCCTTCCAGAGATACGGTCAAGATGTACTCCGAGCTAAAGGCAAAGATTGATGAGAAGATAGGCCAGATCAACGGGTTGTATTCATCGCTTGATTGGCGTCCCGTATATTATTTTTACAGGAGTTTCCCATTTGACGAGCTGGTCGCCCTTTATCATGTCGCAGATACTGCGCTTGTCACTCCGTTGAGGGATGGGATGAATCTTGTGGCAAAAGAATATGTCGCGGTGAAAAGGGATCAGCCTGCGGTATTGATCCTAAGCGAAATGGCCGGAGCTTCATCAGAATTGCAGGATGCATTGAAACTGAACCCGAACAGCGTAGACGATTTCGAATCCGTCCTTACCAGGGCTTTGAATATGCCTGTTGAGGAAAAGAAGGAAAGGATGAGGAAAATGCAAGCGATAATTTCCAAACAGACTGTCGACAAGTGGGCGTCCGATTTCATATCCGAGTTGAAAGCAAGCAAGGACAGGAATGTTTCCCTGGAGGCAAAACGTATGGATACGAGGAAGATCAGGCAGATAAGGCGTCAATATTCGGATGCGGGAAGAAGACTGATCATCCTGGACTATGACGGAACTTTGGTTCCTTTCGTCAAGAACCCAGAGGATGCCATACCTACACCGGATGTCATGCGGACTCTTGGGAAATTGACTTCCGACAAGAAAAACACCGTGGAAATAATCAGCGGCAGGGATGCCAAGTTCCTTGACAGTTGCTTCGGGGATATGGATATCGAATTGTCTGCCGAGCACGGGCTGTTTTTCAAGGAAAACGGCCAATGGAATGAAAACGTGCAAGTGGATTTTCCTGAAGATGACGAGTTGTACGGAATTCTGGACCAGTTTGTGGAAAAGACACCCGGGTCGCAACTGGAAAAGAAGCGCAAGTCATTGGTTTGGCATTACAGGAACTGCGATTCCTGGCTTGCCGACCTGCGTGAGAAGCAGTTGATAAACGCCCTAATGAATCCTTGTGCAAGGCTGAACCTTCAGATCATGCGTGGCAATAAGATTGTAGAAGTCAAGACAATGGGCACCACCAAAGGCAATGAAGTGACAAGGCTTTTGCATAAAGGCGATTTTTTTTTCATCATCGCTCTTGGTGACGACGTTACGGATGAGGACATATTCCAGGCTCTCCCGGAATCCTCAATAACGATAAAGGTAGGTTCTGTGTCCGATTATGCGAAATATTCGCTTTCCCAGGATAAGACGCTTGATTTCCTCAGTTTCCTCTCCGGAAAGAAAAGTTGAGATTTCATGAATTTTCATTATCTTTAGAAGAAAAACAGACAAGATTATGGCAATTACACATTTTAAAGGTTCTATAGTCAATACCGGAGGAGATCTTCCCAAAGTGGGTGCCAAGGCTCCGGATTTCAGTTTGGTGAAAAATGATCTGAGTACAGTTTCGTTAAAGGAAATGAAAGGAAGGAACGTCATCCTCAACATTTTTCCCAGTCTTGACACTTCCGTCTGTGCCACATCGGTGAGGAAATTCAACAAGGAGGCGGCCGGCCTCAGAAACACATCGGTCCTTTGCATTTCGAGGGATCTGCCTTTCGCCCAAGCGCGTTTCTGTGGTGTGGAGGGAATAAAGGATGCCATCACCGTATCAGAATATCGCGATGGCGATTTTTCTTCCTCTTACGGTGTTTTGCAGAAAGACGGGCCGTTGGAAGGTTTGCTTGCCAGGGCGGTGATTGTCCTGGATGCCGATGGCATTGTCAGATATGTCCAATTGGTGGATGAGATAACTCAAGAGCCGGATTACGCTTCTGCGTTGGATGCCGTAATGAAGCTTTCCTGAGGAATAGATGGACAATCTTGACTATGGCGTGGTAGGCAACGGCCGTACTGCTGCGCTCATTTCCGAACGTGGCAGTCTTGATTGGTTTTGCATGCCCGATTTCGATTCCCCTTCTGTTTTCGCCAGGATTCTTGACGAAAAGAGAGGGGGATTCATGGGTTTTTCTGTTGGCGATGGATATTGCATAAGGCAGGAGTATGTGGAGCATACGAACATCCTCCGTACCGTATTTGACAATAAGGACGAAGGCTGCTTCGAAGTCTTGGATTTCATGCCTCTTTATCGTACGGATGGTAAGGACAAGAGATTCATGCCGGCCGAGTTGTACCGGTTTGTGCGTTTGATGAGCGGATCTCCCCGCCTTAAGGTGGAATTCCATCCCAAACTTAATTATGCCCGTGATGATGTCTCATATAAAGTCACTGAAAAGTACATAAAGATATTTTCCGTAGCCAATCCTTTGGATACGATCTTCCTCTATACGAGTTTTCCTTTCAGGGATGTCCTGGAAAGCAATGAAATCATTCTTTCCGATGATGGCTGCCTGTTGGTGTCGTACAACGAAAAACTTATCGATGTCGACATATACCGTGTAAGGCTGGAATATGAACGTACCAAGGTATATTGGATGAACTGGGCCAACCGTTCAAGGAAATATGGCAAATACAATGATTACATTGAACGTAGTTTGCTGGTCCTCAAATTGCTATCGTACAGGAAATCAGGTGCGCTTCTTGCCGCTCTGACCACCAGCTTGCCTGAAACTCCCGGCGGAGTCAGGAACTGGGATTACAGGTATTGCTGGCTGAGGGATGCCTCCATGTCCATAGAGACATTGTTGCAGCTTGGACACCATACTTCCGCAAGCCATTTTATGGATTTCATCAATAACGTGCTTCACAACAAGTATGGGCATCTTCAGATAATGTACGGGATTCACGGCGAGGAAAATCTTCCGGAGGTCGTGATGAATCACCTTTCCGGTTATATGGATTCAGTGCCCGTAAGGGTCGGGAATGACGCCTATCTGCAGAAGCAGAACGATTCCTTCGGCTATCTGATGCATATGATCTATTATTATTACAGTTCTTTCAAGGTCCCCCTGGATGAGATAGAAGACATATTCGAAGTCGTGAAGAATGTCGCCCGCACAGTTATGAGGGAATGGCAGGAGAAGGATAGCGGGATATGGGAGATAAGGGGCAAGAAAGAGCATTTCGTATCTTCTAAGGTGATGTCCTGGGTTGCTCTCGACAGGGCTTCCAAGTTTTCCGCCATGGTGAAGAAACGCGATTATGCCGAACTTTTTGCAAAGGAGGCGCAGGTCATCAAAGATGAGATATTCAGATGCGGATGGAAGGATGACATGCAAAGTTTTTCCCAGACTTACGATAATGAGATCTTGGACGCTTCTTTGCTGCTTATGCAATTTTACGGTTTCATAGATGCCGGAGACGAACATTATGTGAAGACAGTAAATGCAATTTATGAGGGATTGAGCCATAACGGCCTTCTGTTCAGATATAACAATTGCGATGATTTCGGAACTCCGTCTTCCGCCTTTACTGTATGTTCTTTCTGGATGGTGCGTGCCCTTTTTGTAATAGGAAGAAAAAAGGAAGCCAAGGAACTCTTCGAAAGGTTGCTTTCCCATTCAAATCACCTGAAACTTTTCAGTGAAGATATGGATTTTGAGAGCAAGAGGCTTTTGGGCAATTTCCCACAGGCCTATTCGCATCTTGCGCTGATAAATACTGCAATGCTTTTTTCAAATGAAAGGGATGTTTACGCCTTTCAGAAGCCATGATGGAAGATGCCGACCATCATTCATATGATGGGAAAGGGTCTACTTCAAAGGTTGGCAGCAAGGACAATAATAAATAGAACCGCCCATATGATTTTCCTTTTCTATTTTTCCGCCGCATTTGGGACAAGGCTTTGAATATGTGTCTTTTGACAGAATTGTCCGATATCCTCCTTTATTTCCAAACAAATCCACATTGGTGTCGCGACCGCCTTTCGCAACCATTTCGGACAATACATTTACGACCGAGTTGTACAATTCGTCTTTTTCTTTGCCGGTCAGGCCGCAAAGTTTCCTTTTGGGGTGCAGTCCCGCATTGAACAGGATATCCTGCAATACGCCGTTTCCGATGCCAGGGAAACGCTGCCCGGTGGCAAGGAAAGCCTTTAGGGACAGACTTCCTTTTTCAGTCTCCAGGCAGTCTTCGAAATAATCACGTGTAAAATTCCCGCTTATGGGTGAAACCCAGTTGAAACTCTTTTCGTGGTAATCATTTGCGAGTTTTCCGCGATATGCGAACAAACCACCGTACATTGCCACGCCGAAAGCCAGGAATGAATTGTCATCGAAGACCATAAGCAGTTGGTATTTCTGCGGAGCGGAAGAAATGTCCGTCCCATACAATGGTTTTATTCCATCGCATACGCTGAGTGTGATTTCATTGTCGAAACGGATATCCTCAAAGATGCCGGAACCTTTGGCGAAAATGATTCTCCTGCCGATCAATAATTTCCCGTATGCAAGCGGGTCTCCGTTGAAGAACACGAATTTGTTAATGCTTGTGGCATTGAATACGTTTTTGACTGTTTTCCCGGCAAGGGCATCGTTTATCTGTTTTCCAAGAACGATTGCCTCAGGCAATTCAATCATATTGAAGATGTTTTTTCCGGTGATGGCAATCTCCTTATCGAATAGGTGATTTCGTCTTCAAGTTTGCCGTTTTTGATCAGCACCTTTTCAAGACGCGATTCGAATTGGAATCCCGCTTTTTCCAGCACTCTTTGGGAGGCTTTGTTCCTGCCGAATGGGCGGGCGAATATGCGGTTTATCTCAAATGTGCCGAATGCATATTCCACAATTCTCCTTACGGCCTCCGGCATTATTCCTTTGCCCCAGAAAGGTTCTGCCAGCCAGTAGCCCATTTCCGCATTCGGGCTGTGTATGTCCGTTTGCGGGAAGACTCCTATCGAACCGGCTGCCTTGCCGTCGATTTCAATTGCAAAGACTTTTGCAGGGCTTTGATTGCAAAATATGTTCAAATAAGCTTCTCCGTCTGCCCTTGTGTATGGTGAAGGGAAAGCATCTGTCAAGTTCCTTGCGATATTCGGATTATCCGCATATCTTACCAGATCGTCCAGATCGGAAAGTCGCCAAGGACGAAGGTCGAAAGTCTGTTTGCACGTCATATCATTCATGTTGAATTATCTTGTAGAGTCGGATTACACTTCATCAAATATAGCAATATCGTTCGACAAGTCCAATGCTTTTCCACCGTATGTGTGAAATGATTTTTTGCCTGCCTTTATGCGAATTGCCTGGCATTCATTATATTTGCAAATGTTCAAATCGCGCATCTCTGGGAAAATGGGTATAAGGTTGAAACATCCTGCAAATATCATAACGTCATTCCGGATAGCGGCATCGTTGGCGATCCCTTTCGTCCACGTTTTCGGAATCCCGTTCTGGATCTTATATGGTTTCAGCGGGGCCACCGATATTGCCGATGGCTATGTGGCGCGCAAAACCCGATCGGAAAGCAGGGGCGGGGCTATGCTGGACAGCATTGCCGATCTTGTCTTTGTCGTCGTATGCCTTGTCAAGATACTTCCAGAGATGAGAATTGAAAGATGGATTTGGCTTTGGCTGGCCGTGATAGTCGTATTGAAGTTGGCCAATATCGCCTACGGACTTGTCTTCAAGCATAGGTTGATAATGCCGCACACGTTCGCCAACAAATTGACCGGAGGCCTGTTATTCCTGCTCCCGATGGCAATCCAGTGGATCCCTGTCACTGTCCCTGCAATCATCGTATGTTCTGTAGCCACTTTTGCGGCCGTTCAGGAAGGTCAGTTCATAAAGATGGAATAGCGTTAAAGAAATGGGCTGGCCGAAGTTCATTTCGGCCAGCCCACTGATCATTCACCTAAAGTGATTACTGTATTTCGATGACTTTTTTCAAGTCTTCCACTTTGGCTTTTTCAATCTTCGGAATGCTGATTTTCAATACTCCATTCTCGACTTTTGCATTGATTTTGTCCCTCTGAGCATCATCAGGCAGCAACATAGTCTGCTGGAACTTGGTGTATGAGAATTCGCGACGCAGATAATGACCGTGCTGTTTCTTCTCATTTTCCTCTTCCTTCTTCTCCATATTGATGATCAGATCGCCATCATCGTCAAGGCGTACTTGGAAATCTTCCTTAGTCATACCAGGAGCGGCAAGCTCGAGATCATAACTGTTTTCGTTCTCTAATACATTGATTGCAGGAGCGGTAGCATTTGACCTTTCCATCCAATCATTGTCAAAGAAATCATTGAACATACTTGGCAACCAATTTTGGTTGATTCTTCTTGAAGGTACCATAATATAAATCTCCTATAATTTTAAATTGTTATTTAATTTTCTTTCGTTCCTTTTGCGGAACACTTGGATTCGTACAACTGGCGTACCAATGCCGAATACCTGACAAATTGTTCCAAAAGATGTATTTTTGTTAATATTTCTTGCCAAATTGTCCTTTTTCACTGTCAAATTGTCGGATTATTCACCAGACAACACATTATCGCTGTGACCGGATATATGGTGTTTGATTGAGTAAAAATTGGTATATTTGCGAAATTTCGAAGAAAATGGCAGAAGAAGGCAATATACTTATCAAGGGCGCAAAAGTCAACAACCTCAAAAACATAACATTAGAGATACCGAGGAACAAATTAGTTGTCATCACCGGAATCTCGGGCTCAGGGAAATCATCCCTGGCATTCGACACCCTATTTTCTGAGGGACAGCGACGATTCGCCGAAAGCCTATCTTCATATGCCCGCCAATTCTTGGGCAGGATGAGCAAACCGGATGTGGAACTTATCGAAGGGATACCACCAGCCATTGCAATCGAGCAGAAAGTCTCCGTCAAGAACCCACGGTCCACAGTCGCTACCACCACTGAAATATATGATTATCTGAGACTCATATTCGCACGTATCGGCCGCACTTTTTCTCCTATCAGTGGAAAAGAAGTCAAATGCCATAGTGCCAACGACGTGATGTCCTACATACTCGAAGGCGGTGCCGATACCATATTCATATTGGCCGACATTGACTGGGACCAAAGACAAGACAAGGTGGAATTGATGCTCCATTTGAAGGAGGAGGGCTATTCCAGATTCTTTGGAGAAGATGTCATAAGGATAGAGGACGTGATGAAGATGGCCGAGAAGGGCAATTATCCTCAAGGGCTCAACCTTCTGGTCGACAGACTAAAATTACCTTTATTCAAAGACAATCTCCCTTATATGGAAGATGGTTCCCCTATGCCGCAAAATGATTGGGAAGACCTTCAAACCAGGCTTCATTCTTCCATCGCAAGTGCCTTTGCAGAGGGCTCAGGTACAATGTATGTGCGTAAGGGCGGCCAACAGATGAAGCAATTCATCAATCGCTTCGAGTTGGACGGAATGACTTTCAAGGAACCTGATGAATATATGTTCAGCTTCAATAGCCCATTGGGAGCCTGTCCGATTTGCGGAGGACTTGGAAAGATAATCGGAATCAGTGAGGATCTGGTAGTACCGGACAAGACAAAGAGCATCTATGATGGGGCAATAGCTTGTTGGAGAGGGGATAAGATGGGCTGGTTCAAAGATCAGGTAATCAAGAATGCCAAAAGGTACGGTGTCCCCATTTTCGAGCCTTATTGCAACCTCTCAGAGGAAGTAAAACACATTCTTTGGGAAGGTAGGAAGGCTGATAATGAAGAAGATAGCATAGTAGGACTGAATGAATTCTTCAAGTGGGTCGAATCCAACAGATATAAGATCCAATACAAATATATGCTAAGCCGTTTCTCAGGGAGGACCACTTGCTACGCCTGCAAAGGCAGCAGGCTTCGTAAGGATGCCCTTTATGTAAAGGTAGGCGGCAAAAATATCCACGAACTTCTGACAATGGATGTGGACCAATTGCTGGATTTTTTCAATAATCTCCAATTGACTGAATATGAACATAGTATTGTGGCCAAAGCCATCGAAGAAATAACGTCCCGTCTCAAATACATACAAGAAGTAGGCTTATCGTACCTTTCTCTGGACAGGACTAGCAATACCCTTTCAGGAGGTGAAAGCCAGAGAATAAATCTTGTCACTGCATTGGGAAGTTCTCTTGTCGGATCAATGTATATACTGGACGAACCCAGCATCGGACTACATCCGAGGGATACCGAGAGGCTGATTTCTGTAATGAAAAGACTCAGGGACATTGGCAATACCGTTGTAGTCGTTGAACACGATGAAGAAATCATCCGTTCCGCCGATATTCTCATCGATATGGGACCAAAGGCAGGCGTAGATGGTGGCGAAGTCATATTCCAGGGCAAGATTAATGACAATATTCCAGCCTCGATTGTGAACAAATCTCTGACCATTCAATATCTTCAAGGCATAAGGAAGAGATATATCAGGAAGAAACGTAATTGGAACTATTTCATCACTGTGGAAGGAGCTATGGAGCATAACCTCAAGGATATCAATGTCAAATTCCCATTAGGCGTACTCAATGTAGTATCCGGAGTCAGCGGAAGCGGCAAATCGTCATTGGTCGGAGACATTCTTTATCCCGCACTTTTCAGATATCTCAATGAAACAGGGGAACTTCCTGGTACTTTCCGCAAATTGTCAGGCAATCTGGACAGAATCGGCAGAGTTGAATATGTGGATCAGAATCCGATAGGGAAGAGCTCTCGTTCCAATGCAGTCACATATCTCAAAGTGTATGATGACATCCGGGATTTGCTATCACAGCAGCCTTATGCCAAGATCAACGGTTATACTCCTTCCTATTTCTCATTCAACCAAGATGGAGGTCGTTGCCCTGAATGTCAAGGCGAAGGATTTGTGAAAATAGGAATGCAATTTATGGCCGATGTCACGATGGTATGCGAAGCCTGCGATGGAAAGCGGTTCAAACCTGATATCCTGGAAGTCAAATTCAAGAATAAAAACATAGACGACATATTGAATATGAGTGTCGAAGAAGCGATCTCTTTCTTCGGCGGGCAGAAAGAAGATCAGTCCCAGCTCATAGCAAAGAGGCTGCAACCCCTTGTGGATGTGGGACTTTCATATATCAAACTAGGACAAAGCAGCAGCACACTGAGTGGTGGAGAAAGCCAAAGAATCAAGTTGGCATACTTCCTGTCAATGAATACCGACCGCAAAAAGGCAAAGAATGAGAAAATATTGTTTATATTCGATGAACCTACCACAGGACTGCATTTTTACGATGTGGAAAAGTTGCTGAAGGCGTTCGACGTTCTTCTGGAAAATGGACATTCGATTGTGGTAGTGGAACATAATCCTGACGTCATCAAAGCGGCTGACTGGGTGATAGATTTGGGTCCAGACGCAGGAAACAGAGGAGGAGAAGTGGTATTTGAAGGTACTCCGGAGCAAATGATTGCTGAAGGAAAGACTTATACGGCTAAATATTTAAAATAGAATTCAAAATGTATTCTTTATGTATCAGAATCGCATTCTTCATTGCGAGGATAATGGGATTGTGGAATGAAAAAATGAGGTTTTTCGTCAAAGGACGCAAAAACTTGCTGGACAAGATTCAACAGGCGGTTGGCGACTATGACAACATCATCTGGTTCCATACATCCTCTTATGGGGATTTCGAAGAGGCAAGGCCTATCGTTGATGCTACCAGGAAGAAATTCCCGGACAGAAAGATACTTCTCACATTTTTCTCACCATCAGGTTATGAAGCGAGAAAAACCTATAAATCAGTAGATTGGGTCTTCTATTTGCCAATGGACACTCTTTCCAATGCTCGCAAGTTCGTGGAAATAGTCCGTCCATCCAAGGCTATCTTCACTATTGGCGAATATTGGCGCAATTACCTCAAGGAACTTCGTCTGCACGGTGTGGACACATATATAATGTCGGTGAGGATATTGCCTGATTCCCCATATCTCAAATGGTACGGGCTCTTCTATAGAGAAATATTCAGGACTGCGTATAAGAATATTATTGTTAAGGATGAACGTTCTGTGGAATTGCTGAAGGGCGTTGGTGCTCCGACCGTTACGCACGTAGGGGATGCTCGTTTCGACAGGGTTTTGGACATTGCAGCCGAAGAATGGCACAATGAAATAGTTGAGAGCTGGCAAGGTGATCAAAAATCGTTTATTGCAGGTAGCACTTGTCCAGGCGGAGACGACGACTTGGTGGTGTCTGTGGCAAACAGACATCCTCAAGACAAATTCATGTTCATTCCTCACGAGATTGAGGTAGAGCCGATCAAGCATATCATTGATTCATTAAAAGGCAAAGCTGTCATCTATTCTGAAGTTGAGTCAGCTTTCTTGCCAGGGGCTTTGGAAAGCGCAAAATCTGCTGCAATTGAAAGATTGCATAATGCTCAAGTACTTATCATTGATAAAGTCGGAATGCTTTCCAAGCTATATAGGTATGGTTATGCATCACTTGTTGGCGGAGCCTTCATCAATATGCCTCATAGCGTTATCGAACCGGCAGTTTATGGACTTCCTATTGCAATGGGGCCTCAATATGAGAGGGACTTGCATTTCGTGGACCTGCTTGAAAAGGGAGCTGGAATTTCAGTGACCAATGGCGAGGAATTGGATAATTGGTACAATAAGCTTCATCAGGATCCGGAATATCTGGCAAGGATAAGTAAAGTGGCTATTGATTATTGTCTTGAAAACAAAGGAGCCACAGAAACCATCATGGACTTGATTTTCAAGGATTGACTACGATTACTACCAGGAAACCGTCATTGATCGGAGGACCTGCGTCTATATTGATAAGGCCGCTTCCGTTGTTTTTTAACGTGAGCATTACTCCGAATCCATCCGGATCCATTTCATAATCATAAATGCCTCTCTTCTTGTCGAATTCCAGATCTTCCTTGCTGATGGAAAATGGGGTGTTCGGAGGATAGACGTCGCACCATATATGCACTTTTTCATTATTAGTTCCTGCAATATAATTGCCCGGGTGCAATTTGAATACTGCAGGCCCGTTGTATATCGGTGACAACGCCGATTTGTCCACTCTCCAGCTGTTTTCACTTATCCCGGTTCCTTCTGGTTTAAGAGTGATATGATAGTGGCAGTTCCGTTCAATGTCGAAATTATCAAGCCCGTTTCCGAGGTAGAATCTATATATCAGATATTCTCCGGGGTTGTTGTGAAAGTCATCCGAATAATATTCGCTCTTGATTTCCAAATAAGAGCAGATGTCTCTGTGTGGATCTTCTTTTGGAAAGACTTTGCCTTGTTCCGAGGCGTTCCCATTCAGAAGGTTGCCTTGCATATTTTCAAGCATATACAGGCTGATCTCCCCACTTTTTCCTGAAATGAGGTCTTTGTTGAGGATATCTGTTTGGAAATCGCTTTTCATAAATCCGCTCTTGAATACTTCTTCTGTGGAACGTGCTCTGCTGCTGGAAAAAGGCTGGATAGAAGAAGGACAGCCTCCGATTCTCACACTCCTGACAGAGAATCTCACGCCTCTATCGAGGGCTGTCCTATCAATGTCCAACGATATTTTCGACATCATCCTGACGAGAGGTATAACGATTTGTTTGTCCTCTTCCAAAGTTATGTCTTCCACACTTCCACTCATTGGCATACCTTCTTTATATTCATCCGGATATGCCATATAATACCGGAAATCTTCCAAATCTCTGATGTCTTTTATTCCTTGTACCGAGTATCCCAGATTTGCGCAAACATAGAAAGAATAGGCTGAATGCTTAAGAACGTTTGTCGTAAAAGATGTGCCAGCGGCATCGTTTTTCAGATCGGTACTTCTGATATATTTGTGCTCGTCCAATTTCCCTGCGCTGTCCATAGTGAACAAATTGATATCGGATATCTTAGTCTCATCGGGATCTACCGATTTTGTGTCCATTGTTTCGGCTGGAAGATGGAATGTCACTGTGGCCTGGTCTTTTTCATTCCATTCCAGCACTGAACAGACTATTTCCACAGCGCCTGTCTCCACCGCAATATCCGGATCTGTGGAGCCTTTCCTCGTAATGGTTATGTCCAGAGAGTATTTCACATTCCGGTCGATACCTTTTTTCCCTTGAGAATAGCCAAAACCTTCTTCATTTATGTTCAGAGGATAATAATATGTCACCCCATCAATCTGGCCTTCGATGACAAGCCTTGTAAATGGCGAACCGACTCCTTCTTCTTCAGTGTCGTTTGGATAGCAGAAAAAATCTAAATCAGGAGAGACCACGTTGTCGCCTATCTCTGTACCTAAACTATTGTATATCATTTCCGGGCAATTCCATTCTAAAAGTTGATTTTCATTCAATCTGCCATTGTTGACTATGTCTGTTGGCTTGAAGCCCTCTTTGCGAAGCATTTCACACTTGCTGTTTACGTTGACCAGATATAGTCGGACATTTTTCAGTTTCTCGGAACTGTAAGGCCTGTTATGGAAATCGCAACAGATGCTGTTTATATGGATCTGGGCCAGCAAAGGTTCCAGCACCAACTGGCAACCCTGATCTGCACCTCTCCTTACTCTTGTCTCTCCACTCATAATAGGCGATGACGGATCTTCATCTGCCAAGCAACAGATAGTAGACTTGAGTTTGCTGTATGAAAAAGAATTTTCCCAAGTGAATTCGCCAGGATAATTGGCAATTGCTACCAATATCTTATCTCCCTTCCTTGATGCCCCATTCACTGAATCGAAGGATACGTTTTCAAATCTTTGGTATGAATCCAGACGCTTGAGGCTGTCATTGTTGAAAAAGAACAGGTCAATACGTTCCAGTGATTTCAGGCTAGGTGATTTCAGGCTTATCTTGGTTTCCTGTTTACCTATGTCAATAGGCGAATCGATGGAACAAGATTGAAAAAAGGTCGGAAATACAAAGGATAAAAGCAAGGTTGCGGCCAGACAATAGAAGCCGCGATAAAGAAGATTGCAGATGCGCTGCACATAAGAATTTGTTTTCCGACCTTTCATACTATATTAACCAATTAACGTAATTTTGGAGTCGTGGGGCTCCTACCAGTCTGCATTAAGACTGCTGCAAAGCTATGACAAGAATGTCGGTTAAATGAGAATTTTAAAAAACCTGACTACGGATTTTTATGTTTTTTATATTTTTATATGAAAATCACCGAAAATCGCACTAAATTAGTGGCCTATAAGAAAAAGTTTATGGATATTTTAAAGGCGATAAGAGGTACATTTCAGTCTTCTAACTCTGATTTCATTCCGATTTTTTCCCAGCAGGCCGGTTTCGTTTGTCAGACTGCTGCCGCATTGGTCGATATGTTGAAGACGAGGGACGAGGATGAATGGAGAAGACTTGAGAAGGAAATCAAGACTTGTGAGGTGCAAGGAGATGCGCTCCTTACGGAATTCTATGAATATTTGTCCGGCAGGATATTCACTGCAATCAGCAGAAGAGACCTTCAGACCATTGCAATGGCAATGGATGATTTCCTTGATGTCATAAAGGATTCTGCAAAGGCTATCCTTATTTATCAGCCCCGGCGTATCGATACTCAATTGCTGGAACTTGCAAATATGGTAAAATCTGAAGCCGAAGCCATCAAGATGCTCCTGCCTAAATTGGATGATATCAAGAAACAGCATACCTATATATCATTGCAATGTGACAGGGTCAAGGAACTTGAACACGCAGCCGATGATGCTTACGAAGAATATATCGGCTATATCTTCAAGGTTGACATCGATATCAAGGAAATGATCAAGTACAAGAATATCGCTGAGATACTTGAAAATGCCACAGACGCAGGAAAGAAAGTTTCCGACAATGTTATGAAGATACTGCTGAAGAGCGTATCAGAATGATATCATATCCTGATAGTAATCCACATTTTCCCGCATTACTATGTCTATAGGAAGGTAATGCGATCTTGAAGTCTTCTCACCATATACCAAATACCTGATGACGGTGTTTACGGCAAGAAATCCTTGAGTTTGAGGATGCTGGCAGAGAAGGATGTCGATATTCCCTTTACGTAACTCTTTCACGTTGTTTATAGTGTAGTCGAAGCAAATAACGTGTATCTTCTTGTTGCTGAGTTTTTCAAGCAATTGCGAAACCACATATCCCCTTGAGTTGAGGACTACTGCCCCTTGAAGGTCAGGATGCTCTGCAAGAAGTTTTTTGACAGCCACAGCATTTGCTTCCGGTTCAAGCATTGATATAGGTACGGTACTCAATTTGTGTGAGTCCACAGCCCCGTCCACATAATCTATGAACCCTTCAAATCTTGCTACAGAGTTGTTCGCACTTAAGTTGCCCAAGCGCTTGCTTCTGAATACGACGAATGGGGAATTTCCTGGTATGATCAGCGAGAGCGTTTCTGCCAGAAGCCTTCCACAATCGTGCTGGTTTATGGAGTAGGCGGCAATGGGAGCTGTGCCTTCAATGACTGAATCCACGAAAACGTATGGGATGCGTTTCCTGTCCAATGCCGAACACAATTTCTTGGTCTCTTCTACGAAAGTAGGGCCAATGATAACGGCATCTTGCTCTGCTTCAATTACTTGATCGAAAAGAACCGAACAAGAATAGACATCGAATTGGTTGTAATAGACGAATTCCGTTTTAAGATTGAGGTCGGAAAATTCTGCTAGTGCTTTTTTAATTCCTTCGAGAAGATAACCCCAATATTCGCCTTCGGTTGCCGTAGGCATAACTACGGTAACTTTGTACGTTTTCTTAATGGAAATGGCTGAAGTATGGATGTTTGTCCTGTAATTTATCTTTTTCATTACAGCCTCGACGGCTTTGCGGCTTGACTCCGATACGTTCCCTCGATTATGTATAATGCGGTCTACAGTGCCTGCAGACACGCCGGACATTAGTGCTATATCCTTTATTTTGACCTGTTTTGCCATAAATTATGAAATACATTGAGGGTGCAAAGATAAAAATAATTTGTTTGGAAAAAACGATTTTAACAAAAACTTGTGCACATCCACATATTTTTCAAAAAAATCAAAAAAAGTTGGTTGAAAGAAAAAAATACTATAAATTTGTTACGTTCTGTGTACGTACACAAGTCCAAAGAAATTTTCGTTCATGAAGAAATTATTCTTTTTATGTGCTTTGACGCTTGGATTTATTTCTGCTTTTGGCATCGATGCCAGATGCGGATTATCGTCCGGAAATGGTCTGCAAGTGCCTGGAGCATCGATAAAAGGGACTGAGGGTTTGGGCACTTATGTCCAAATAACCAATATCGGTGCCAGAAAGTCGTATTCACTTGATGGGTACTGGAAATATATAGTTGACCCGATGCAGGGAGGCTATTACAATTATAGGAATCTTCCAATGGCCGCGAAGTTGATGTTTTTCACAGATGGATCATTGAAAGCCGATCCTACCAAGTTGGTTGAATATGATTTCGATCTAGCCGATTCATTGAAAGTCCCTGGTGATTGGAACACTCAGAAAGATAAATTGTACTATTACGAAGGTACAGTATGGTATCGTCATAAATTCAATTATACACCGACACCCGGTATCAGGACTTTCCTTTATTTCGGAGCTGTCAATTATGAGACTGTCATCGGACTGAATGGCAAGAGGATAGGGCATCATGTTGGTGGATTTACACCTTTCGATGTCGAAATTACCGACAAGGTTAAGCCCGGTGTCAATTCGTTAGTACTTATGGTCGATGACAAACGTCGAAAAGAAGCAGTTCCTACGGACATCTCGGATTGGTGGAATTATGGCGGTATCACTAGGTCTGTGAAGTTGCTTCAGGTGCCTTCCACGTTCATCAGGGATTATTCCGTGCAGATCAGGAAGACAGATTCTGGCAACGAAATTTATGGATGGGTCCAACTTGATGGCACAAAACTGAATCAGACAGTAGGGATTTCTATAAATGAATTGGGCATCAAGATTTCAGCGAAAACCGATGTGAACGGAAAGGCTGAATTTTCCATTAAGGCCGATCCTAAACTTTGGACACCGGAAAAGCCTAAACTGTATGAGACTGTCATATCTTCGGAGACTGACTGCGTTTCTGACAAAATAGGCTTCCGTTTCATCCAGGTTGAAGGCAAGAAACTATACCTGAACGGTCACGAAATATTTTGCCGCGGAGTCTCCATTCACGAGGAGTACATTGGAGGAAAGAGCGGAAGGGTAGTCAGTGAAGATCAGGATTACGCACTTCTCAAGGAAGCGAAGGAATTAGGTTGCAATTTCGTCCGTCTCGCTCATTATCCTCATAATGAAGGAATGGTCAGATTGGCAGAGAAGATGGGGCTGATGGTTTGGTCTGAAATACCCGTATATTGGACAATAGATTGGAAAAATCCAGACACTTATGCGAATGCTCAGGCCCAGTTGACCGATATGATTACTCGTGACCATAACAGGGCAAATGTCGTTGTATGGTCTGTTGCCAATGAGACACCGATTTCTGCGGAAAGGAACCAATTCCTCTTTTCTCTTATTGACAAGGCCAAAGAAATGGATCCTACCAGACTTGTTAGTGCGGCTATGGAGAAGACAAATTTGGAGCATAATCATTATACCGTAAAGGATCCTTTGCTGGAAAAAGCGGATTTGATTAGCTTCAATGTTTATATGGGATGGTATACCGGTACATCGCAGATATGTGATACTGCTTACTGGCAGTTTGACGTGGACAAGCCTGTATTCATCTCGGAATTCGGATGTGGAGCCGTTTATGGTCGTCACGGAGACAAAAGTGAACGCTTTACGGAAGAATATATGAAAGATTGCTATCAGCGCAATGTGGATATGCTTGAAAATAGAGTACCGGGTTTGGTAGGGACCACTCCGTGGATACTTAAAGATTTCAGGTCAATGAGGAGGTATCTAAATGGTACTCAGGATGATTTCAACAGGAAAGGGCTGATATCTGATCAAGGACAAAGAAAATCAGGATTCTTCGTGCTGCGTGGGTGGTATGCGAAGAAGACAAAAGAGTATAAGAACAAATAAACAATAGCTTTTAACTATTATGAATGATTTATTTTCAGTAAAAGACAAGGTGATAGTTCTGTCAGGCGCTTGTGGCGTTCTGGGAGGTCACATCGCGAAGTATTTCGCAAAAAATGGTGCCAAGATGGTGCTGTTGGATCTTGAAAGGACTTCAAGCATTGGTGAACAGATTGTATCTGAAATCAAAGCTGAAGGGGGAGAAGCGTGCTATTTTCCGACAAATGTTCTAGAAAAGGCTGTCTTAGAGAAAAACTATGAGGACATCATTGCTTTGCATGGACGTATAGATGTGCTCCTCAATGCTGCCGGGGGAAATATGGCTGCGGCAACTGTTCCACCCGACAAGACAATCTTCGACCTTGATATCGAAGCTCTGAGGAAAGTGGTTGATTTGAATTTATTCGGAACTGTAATCCCTACCATGGTTTTCGCAAAAGCGATGGTGAATCAGAAAAAAGGTTCAATAATCAATTTCTGCAGTGAGACATCTTTAAGGCCTCTTACCAGAGTGGCAGGGTATGGCGTTGCGAAAGCAGCGGTTGCCAATTGGACCAAATATCTCTGCGGAGAGATTGCCATAAAATTCGGTGAAGGCTTGAGGGTGAATGCAATAGCCCCAGGATTCCTACTAACAAACCAGAACAGGACTTTGTTGACCAATCCTGACGGCAGCCTTACTGACCGATCTCATAAGATTCTTGCCCATACACCATTTGGACGGTTCCTTGAACCGGACGAACTGCTCGGGACTCTCCATTGGCTTGCTTCTGATGCTTCAAAGGCGGTCACTGGAACTATCACAGTTATTGACGGTGGATTTGATGCATTCTCCATTTAATTGAAAACCATAAAACTTAAACCAAAATGTATTTATGTAAACAGTCTTGGCGTTGGTATGGCCCCAACGATCCTATTCCAATTTCTTATATAAGACAGGCCGGTGTGACAGACATAGTAACCGCTTTGCACCATATCCCGAACGGAGAAGTTTGGAGTATGAACGAGATAGTAAAAAGGCAAAAACAGGTGTCTGAAGCCGGGATGACCTGGAGTGTTGTCGAAAGTGTGCCTGTACACGAGCACATCAAGACACGTGAAGGGAATTTCCAAAAATATATTGAAAATTACAAGCAGACCATTCGCAATCTTGCAGCCTGCGGAATCCACGTCATCACTTATAATTTTATGCCTATTCTGGATTGGACGAGAACCGACCTCGAATATGAATTTCCCGATGGATCCAAGGCTTTGTACTTCGAACGAGCTGCTTTTATGGCGTTCGATTTGTTCATATTGAAACGTCAGGAGGCAGAAAGAGAGTACTCCGAGGCAGAAAAGAAGGTCGCAAAGATGCGCTTCGATTCAATGTCCGATCAGGAGAAGAATACATTGACCAGAAACATAATAGCAGGTCTTCCAGGGGCGGAGGAGAGCTTTACAGTGGAGGAACTTAGGACAGCTCTCAAACGCTATGACGGTATTTCTTCAGATGTTCTTCGTAACAATCTCATAATGTTCCTGAAAGAGGTTTGTCCAGTTGCTGACGAAGTAGGATCCATTATGGTCATCCATCCTGACGATCCACCTTATCCTATTTTGGGCCTTCCGAGAATTCTTTCCAATGCCGAGGATTTCAGGAAACTAATCAAGGCTGTGCCAAGCAAGGCAAACGGTCTATGTCTGTGCACCGGATCACTTGGAATAAGGGCGGATAATGATCTGCCGGCTATGATGAGAGAATTCGGGGATAGGACGGGTTTCGTTCATCTTCGTTCTGTAAAACGTAAGGCAAATGGCGATTTCTACGAGGATTATCATCTAGCAGGCGATGTGCCAATGTGCGAAATGATGAAGGCGCTTCTCGAAGTTGAACAGAAATACAAAGTAAGTATACCTGTAAGGCCTGATCACGGTCATCAGATGTGTGACGATCTTGAAAAAAAGACAAATCCCGGATATTCTTGTTATGGCCGTTTGAGGGGGTTAGCCGAACTCAGGGGCTTGGAAGCAGGAATGCAATATCTAATGGAGAAGGAAGATGAGGTCAAGCGCTGATTCAGCCAGAATGACGAATTACAGGTGGCTGATCTGCATACTGCTTTTCGCCGCTACTACGGTCAACTACTTGGATCGTCAAGTCCTTTCGTTGACTTGGAAAGACTTCATTGCTCCAGAATTCCATTGGACCGATACCGATTATGGCAATATTGCCGCCATTTTCTCTCTTGTATATGCATTGGCCAATGTCTTTTCGGGGCGTTTCATCGATTGGCTTGGGACTAAGAAGGGTTATCTCTGGGCAATAGGAATATGGTCTGTAGGTGCCTGTCTCCACGCTTTGTGCGGTTGGGCGACTGAGACTGTCACAGGAATGGATGACAGTACGCAGATGATTGCCACGACAGGAGCGATTGCCTCTACCATCGCGATGACCAGTGTCTGGTTCTTCATTGCTGCAAGAATTGTGCTGGCAGTAGGAGAATCTGGCAACTTCCCGGCAGCAATCAAGGTCACTGCTGAGTATTTTCCTAAGAAGGACAGGGCATTTGCGACGTCTATTTTCAATGCGGGTTCTACTGTAGGAGCATTGCTGGCCCCTCTTTCCATACCTTCTCTGGCAAAGTATTTCCAGACAATAGGTGTGGGAAATGGTTGGGAGATGGCCTTTATCATCATTGGCGCCCTAGGCTTTATCTGGATGGGGCTTTGGCTTTTCTTGTATAAGCCACTAGATAGCAACCAGAGAGTCAATAAGGCGGAATTGGATTATATACGTCAAGATACTAAGTCCGAACCGGAAGAGAAGAAAGAGAAGAAGATAAGCTATGGTCAATGTTTGAAATATCGTCAGACGTGGGAATTTGCCATTGGTAAATTTATGACTGATGCTGTGTGGTGGTTTTTCCTTTTCTGGACTCCTGCCTATATTTCCGATGTCTATGGATTCTCTTCCAATACAGGGACGGCTCAGAAACTTATCTTTGTATTATACGCTATAACAATGCTTTCCATCTATGGAGGGAAATTGCCTACACTTATTATCAATAAGACAGGCAGGAATCCGTATGATGCCAGGATGAGGGCAATGTTCATTTTTGCATTGTTTCCGCTAATGGCTTTGTTCGCTCAACCATTGGGAAAATATTCTTATTGGTTTCCAATAATTATCATAGGAATAGTTGGTGCCGCTCATCAGAGCTGGTCGGCCAATATTTATTCTGTGGTCAGCGATATGATCCCGAATAGGGCAGTGGCTACTGTGACTTCTATTGGACAAATGGCCGGGGGAATCAGTTCTTTCCTTATAAATATGTTTTCCGGTGTCTTGTTTGATTACGCAGCTGCGACAGGGATGACGTTTATGGGATTCCATGGTAAGCCTGCCGGTTACTTTATTGTATTCTGTATTTGTTCAGTAGCATATTTGATAGGGTGGTGCATTATGAAAGCATTGGTGCCCCATTATAAACCTATAGAGAATTAATCCGATATGAAAGATTTCAATAATGTGGATTTCTTGTTGCAGAATGATACGGCCGTCAGACTGTACCATGATTATGCTGAGAATCAACCCATAATAGATTTCCATTGCCATTTGAATCCGAAAGAAATTGCGGAAGATAAGCATTTCGAAGATCTTGGATCCATTTGGTTGGACGGAGATCATTATAAATGGCGTGCGATGCGTTCCAATGGGGTGGACGAACGTTTCTGTACGGGAAATGCTACGAGTTGGGAGAAGTTCCAGAAATGGGCTGAGACGGTGCCATATACTATGTGTAACCCTTTGTATCATTGGACACACTTGGAGTTGCGTACCGCTTTCGGTATTGACGAGGTGCTTAATCCTATGAGTGCCAAGCGTATCTATGATTGCTGCACTGATATGCTCCATCGTCCTGATTTTGGTACCAAAGGTCTGATTTCCAGGTATAATGTGGAGGTGATTTGCACAACTGATGATCCTGCTGATTCTTTGGAATGGCATAAGGATATATCCAAGTCTGGCTTTGTGACTCGTGTTCTTCCTGCCTGGAGGCCGGATAAGTATGTAGATATTGAGAAGAAGACTTTCAATTCTTCTATTTCCAGGTTGTCCGGGGCTTCAAATGTTCAAATAAAAGATTATGAAAGTCTTCTTGCCGCATTGAAGTCTCGTCATAAGTTTTTTGCTGATAACGGGTGCAAACTTTCGGATCACGGGATTTCTACTTTCTACGATGAGAAATACACTTGTGCGGAGGTGGATTATATCTTGAAGAAAGCTCTTAGGAACGAGGCTCTTTCCGATATTGAGATTAGTAAATATAAGAGCGCATTGCTTTATGACTTGGCTGTGATGGATGCGGAAAGCGGATGGGTGCAGCAGTTCCATTATGGCCCTATGAGGGACAATAATTCAAGGTTGTTTGATAGTTTCGGGCCAGATGCCGGTTGCGATTCCATTTCGGATGGTGCTGTTGCTCATTCGATGGCAGGTTTCTTGGATTCTCTCGATAGGAAGGATAAATTGACTAAGACGATTATTTATAATCTCAATCCTGTTGACAATGCTTTGGTGGCTTCTATGATTGGTAATTTTCAGGATTCGAAATCCGGTCCGGGGAAGATACAATTCGGGGCTGCTTGGTGGTTTTCAGACAATATTGAGGGAATGTTGAATCAGTTGGAGGTTCTTTCTTCTATGGGGCTTTTAAGCCGGTTTGTGGGGATGCTTACGGATTCTCGTTCATTCCTTTCTTTTGCTAGGCACCAGTATTTCAGGAGGCTGTTGTGCAATATGCTTGGGGACCAGGTTGAGAAGGGCCTTTTACCTGCTTCCGAGCTTGATTTCATCGGAGAGCACATAGTCAAGGCCATCTGTTATACCAACGCCAAATCCTATTTTGATTTCTAATTGACATTTGGGAAATTGCTTCTGTGGCGCTTTTGGGTGCTTGACATTCATTTATTTAGTTGTTCTTTTGCATCGGATGTCGTCGGCTTGCTCGGGTGTTCGGCCCGGCTGCTCACATCGTGCAATTCTCAATCACGGCGATGTGCCGCAGAGTGCATCAGATATTCAGCCACTGACATTGCCAGAAATAGGGCATAAAAAAACGAGGGTACCCATTTGGCTATCCTCGTTTTAAATATGGATTCAGCGATTAAGCGCCGAAGTTATCATAAAGAATGTTCTCGGAAGGTACTCCAAGACTGTCAAGCAGGTTGACAACTGAAGAAACCATCATAGGAGGACCGCACATAAAGTACTTGATGTCTTCCGGTGCCTGGTGATTCTTCAGATAAGTTTCATTCATCACATTGTGCACGAAGCCGGCAACATACTTAACCCCAGCTGCATCTGCAGCAGGATCAGGACGATCCAATGCCAGATGGAAGTGGAAATTTGGGAACTCTTTCCCAATCTCATCATAATCCTCAAGGTAGAAAGCCTCTTTAAGATTACGTGCACCATAGAAGAAGTTAACTTCCTTCTTAGTCTTCAAAGTCTTGAACAAATGCATAATATGACTGCGGAGAGGAGCCATACCGGCACCACCACCCACAAATACATATTCCTGAGAATCAGGATCATTTTTAGGCAACAAGAACTCTCCGAAAGGACCGGAAATCATCACTTTGTCGCCGGGCTTACGCGAGAACACATAAGAAGAAGCGATACCTGGATTGACAGGAAGCATAATATTGCTTCCCCTAGGAGCCGTCCTGTCGAAAGGAGGAGTAGCTATACGGACATTCAACTTAATGATGTTACCCTCAGCAGGATAAGAGGCCATAGAATATGCCCTCATTGTATCCTCAGGATTAATCATCTGAAGATCGAAGAACTTATATCTTTCCCAATCTGCCTTATAATCAGGATCCACATCAATATCCTTGAAATCCACAGTGCAAGCAGGAATATCTATCTGGATATACTCACCTGACTTGAAATCAAGATGCTCACCTTCAGGAAGACGAACAGTGAATTCCTTAATGAATGTAGCGACATTGTGATTCGAAATGACCTCGCACTCAACCTTCTTAACACTAAGTACGGAATCAGGAACCGCAATCTTAATATTCTCCTTGACCTTGACCTGGCAGCCCAACCTGTAATTGTCCTTAATCTGTTTTCTGGAGAAGAAATCGACCTCGGTAGGTAGGATTCCGCCACCGCCCTCAAGAACTCTAACCTTGCACTGACCGCAATTGGCTTTACCACCGCAAGCGGAAGGAAGGAAAATCTTCTCATTGGCGAGAGTACTCATCAAAGAAGAACCAGGACCCACGTTCAATACTTTCTTGCCTTCGTTGATGTCGATAGTAACCGACCCTTTTGGTGAAAGACTGATTTTAATCCAAAGGAGCAGCGCAACGAGAAGTACTGTAACAACAGTGATTGTTATAATTGCTGCAATAATAATTGTAATATTCATTTAGTGCCTCCGTATTAAAGTGTAATGCCCATAAAGGTCATAAAGGCCATACCCATCAAACCTACAGTAATGAATGTGATTCCCAAACCCTTAAGTGGTGCAGGCACATTGCCATAGGACATTTTCTCCCTTATTGCGGCAAGAGTCACAATAGCGAATGCCCAGCCGATGCCGGAACCCAAAGAGTAAACTGTAGCCTCGCCAAGATTGACGAAATCCCTCTGCTGCATAAAGAGCGAGCCACCGAGGATCGCGCAGTTCACAGCGATAAGAGGAAGATAGATGCCAAGGGCAGAATAAAGTGTTGGTGCGAATTTCTCTACCACCATTTCTACTATCTGGGTGATGGCTGCAATCACGGCGATGAAAATGATGAAACTGAGAAAGCTCAGATCCACATTTGCCAAACTTGGGCTAAGCCAAGCAAGAGCGCCAGGATTGAGGACATACACGTTCAGGAGGTAGTTGATAGGAAGCGTCACCAGAAGGACGAAAATAACAGCAACACCCAAACCGGAAGCTGTCTTGACATTCTTGGATACTGCCAGATATGAACACATACCAAGGAAGTATGCGAATATCATATTGTCAACAAAGATTGACTTTACGAATAAGCTTATATATTCCATATTGATCCGAGTTTGATGTTATTTTTCCTGGAGATCTTTCTGTATGCTCCTCTGGATCCAGACGATACAACCGAGCAGGATCAATGCCATTGGAGGCAGGATTACCAGGCCGTTATTCATATAACCGGCATCGTAGAATGACTGAGGTATTACTCTCATCCCGAACAATGTACCTGAGCCGAAAATTTCACGGACAAAGGCTACAACGATAAGGATCAATGCATACCCGGCGCCATTTGCGAGACCGTCGAGAAGAGAAGGGATCGGCTTGTTTCCGAGACCGAAAGCCTCGATACGGCCCATCACGATACAGTTTGTGATAATAAGTCCGACATATACGGACAGCTGTTTCTCAATGCCATAGGAAAATGCCTTGAGCAATTGATCCACAACGATTACCATCAATGAAACCACAACAAGCTGTACAATGATGCGCACCCTGTTCGGAATCGAGTTTCTCATCATTGAGACCACGAAACTTGACAGGCCGGTGACTATCATTACTGAGAGGCCCATTACAAAGGCACCTTTCATCTGCACTGTTACAGCAAGTGAGGAACAGATACCGAGCACTAGGACAGTCACAGGATTGCCCTTGAAGATCGGATCCAATATAATTTCTTTCATTTTTGAGTTCATAGCGTATTCCTCCTTATTTAGTTACTGCTGCTGAATCAGCTGCAACTGCCATTGAATCGGCGGCTGCATTGACGCAAGAATCTACCGCAGCCTGCTCAGCAGGTTTGGCAGCTGTAAAATATGGTTTATAGAATTCCAGCCATTGCTCGATTGCTGCACTCAGACCTTTGGAAGTCATTGTGGCACCGGTGATGGCATCTATTGCATTGGTCTGGCCTGCAGGGGCTCCACCTTTGACAATACTGAAAATCTTTGTTGCTGAGAAATCGGCTGTCTTGCCCTCGAACTCTGCCCTGAATGAAGGATCGTCTTTGATCTTTGCACCAAGGCCAGGAGTCTCACTTGCGTGATCGAAGTAAGCACCTACGAATGTTTTCATATCATCTGCGAATGCGAGATAGCCCCAGACTGGGCCCCAAAGACCTGCACCATAGCAAGGGATGACAGTGATCTTCTTGCCATCTTTGTTGAAGATGAAGACAGGAAGTCTCATGGCATTCTTGTTATTTGCTTTCATAAGGTTGTTCTGAGCCTTAAGTTGGCTTTCTGTGTAGATCTCACTGTTTGCCTTGTCCAGTGAATCGATTACCTTGCCTTCGCCGTTGATAAGCAACGCTCTGTCAATGTCCTTCACATATTCGGCGAGAATCTTGTCATTTCCCATTTGCTCGAGGGTGGCCTTGTCATAGTATTTGGCTGCAGTCAACATCTGGCTGATGGCCTCTGCCTTGACATTGGCATCCTGTTTTGGTTGAAGGGCGAGAGAAGTGTAAGCAAGAATCGCTGCGACCAACACTACAATGATGGTCGAATATATTATTGTATAAAGATTACCATTTGTATTCATACCTATATATTTTTAAGCGGCTTTAACTTTTTTAGCCCTCTTGGAGATTGAACTCTCGATGACGTAATGGTCGATCAGAGGAGCACAAGTATTCAAAAGGAGAATGGCGAGCATCATACCTTCTGCATATCCTGGATTGAACAACCTGACTGTTACACAAAGCGCACCGATCAAGAAGCCGTAAATCCATTTGCCACATTCGGTCTGAGCTGAAGTTACAGGGTCGGTAGCCATAAATACGGTACCGAAAGCGAAACCTCCCATTACCAATTGGTAGTATGCAGGAACGTCAGTAGCTCCGAAAGCAGTGCCTAACCAGCCAACGAAGAGAGCGCCGATAACTGAAGAACACATGATCTTCCAGCTTGCGACACCTGTCCAAATGAGAATGACAGCGCCAATAAGGATTGCAATTACAGATGTTTCACCGACAGAGCCGGGGATTATACCAGCAAACATGTCCCAGAATGACATTCCGTATTGTACTCCGGCATTATTCATAGCATCCAATCCTTCGGAAGCATAAGACAATGGAGTAGCTCCTGTAGCACCGTCGATCATCGTCTGGCCCTGTTTTAGAGTAATCCAGACAGCTGAACCTGACATCTTGCCAGGATAAGCAAAGAATAGGAATGCACGTGTTAGTAGGGCTGGGTTCCAGATGTTCATTCCTGTACCACCGAAAACTTCCTTGCCGAAAATGACAGTGAAAGCTACGGCGATGGCAAGAGTCCAAAGAGGAACGTCGACTGGAACGATAAGAGGAATGAGCATACCTGAAACAAGGTATCCTTCGTTTACTTCTTCATTCCTTATCTGTGCAGATGCGAACTCAATCCCGAGTCCGACGATATATGATACAAGATAGAGAGGGAGAACTTTCAGGAATCCAAACCAGAATTCCTGCCAAAATCCCATCTGTACTCCGGTAGCAAGGCTGTTCTGATAGCCTACGTTCCACATTCCGAATAGAGCTGCAGGAACAAGAGCGATTACGACTATGATCATAATCCTCTTCAAGTCTACGCCGTCTCTAACGTGTGCACCCTTATGGGTTACAGTTGCTGGAACGCGGAGGAATGTCTCGAAGGCATCTGCTGTGGAGTGAAGGAAGCCGAGTTTGCCGCCTTTTTCAAATAGGCCCGGTTTCATTGTTTCGTTATTTTTTGTTTCGTCCATAATTCAAACCTTTAAGCCATTTCTTTAAGCATCAAGTCAATCCCCTTGGAGATAATGTCCTGAATATCGTTCTTCGAAGGATCCACATATTCGCAAAGTGCGAAATCTTCTGGAAGCACTTCGTAGATTCCATATTCTTCCATCTTTTCAATGTCTCCGGCGAGGCAGGCTTTGACCAGGTATATAGGGAACAAGTCCATAGGGAACACCTTGGAGTATACATCAGACATCACGAATGCGCGGACACCTCCGTGAAGATTCGTGTTCATATTGTATGCCTTGTTTGGCGTAAGCCAGGAGAAATATGTTTTGGAAGTACTGAATACCTTGGTTCTGAATGGTTTGATCCATCCCAGGAGTTCAGTCTGATTGCCTTCCTTGATGAGGGTGATCTGGTCGTTGAAGAATCCGAGATACCCGTCAGCTCCTACACTTTCACCTGAAAGTACATCACCGCTTATGAAGCGGATATCGCTTTGGGAATTGTCATAGAATTCCGATACTTCCTTTATAGAAATGCCTGGAACAGCTTCAACATAAGCAGGATCGATTGCGGCTGGGCCGGCAACTGCTATCTTGCGGGAAACATTGTATTTGCCTGTGCGGAAGAGTTTGCCGATAGCTGCAAGAAATGGCATCGACACGGTCCATACGGTTTCGCCTTTCTGGATCGGTGAGATGTGACTGATCTGGACTCCAACATTTCCGGCTGGATGCTTCCCGCAGAAAACGTGTGAAATCACATTTTCCAATTTGTGGAAAGGAGAACTGAGGCTGGTGTCTCTCAGAAGAGAAACGTGTACGCCTCCGTCAGTGAGTTTGGACAAGGCATTCACACCTGTCTGCACATTCTGGAATTCGTCTGCAAGAGTGAAATCCAAATTAGCGGCAAGGGGAGCCGTGTTGAAAGCAGAAATGAAAATTGCTTTAGGCCTGAGATTGGGATCGGCAACGACTCCGAAAGGTCTCTGGATCAGAGACGGCCAAAGACCGCTCTTCAGAAGGGATTCCTTTACTTCGTCGGAAGAAAGTTCTTCAACTTTCTTCGTACCGAAATCCAAGTACTCTTGCTGTGCATCCGCTTTGATGCGGACCTCAAGCAACTTTCTCTTGTCACCTCTGACAATTTCTGTGACATTACCACTTACTGGTGATGTGAACAGAATGTCTGAGATCTTTTTGTCAGCCAATACTGGCGAACCGGCCAGAACCCTGTCACCTTCTCTGACGAGAAGCCTTGGTAAAAGGCCTCTGAAGTCAGTTGGTTTGATGGCAACAGTGTCGGGAACGATCGTCTTCTTGGTTTTGAGAGCTGCGACACCACTGATAGGGATGTCTAGACCCTTTTTCAAATCGATGTTGTTTGACATTGACATTATTATTACCGTTTTGAGTATTTTCAAAAAACCGCCGCGAATTTAGTCATTTTTTTCGTAATTTCGCGACTTATATGGAAAACAATATAAGTGCAATAATGGAAGGACTGAACAGCGAGCAAAAAAATGCTGTCAGTTGTGCGGAAGGACCGGTGCTTATTGTCGCAGGGGCGGGGTCGGGTAAGACGAAAGTTCTTATCAGCAGGATTGCGTATATTATGGAGAAAGGGTGCGAGCCGGACAGGATATTGGCACTTACATTCACCAAAAAGGCGGCGAAAGAGATGAAGGAGAGGATAGGGGCAATGGTCGGCCAAAGAAAGGCCAATCGCCTGTATATGGGGACTTTCCATTCTATCTTCGCAAAATTGCTAAGGGAATTTGCCGACAGATTGGGCTATCCGAGTTCCTATCAGATATATGATACCAGCGATTCTACAAGCCTCGTCAAGACTTGCGTCAAGGAATTGCAGTTGGATGAGAAAGTGTATAAACCGAAGGATGTACTGGGGAGAATATCAAAGGCTAAGAACAATCTTGTGACAGCCGAATCATATAGGAACAATCCGACAGCTCTCAAGGACGATGTCATATCCAAAAAGCCAAGAATCTGCGATATTTATTCATTGTATTCTGCCAAGTGCAAGCAGGCGGGAGTGATGGATTTCGATGACATTCTCCTCAATATGAATATTCTCATTCGGGATCATAATGATGCTTTGATGCACATTGCGGGCAGGTTCGATTATATTCTGGTGGATGAGTATCAGGATACTAACTTTGCACAGTATCTCATTCTCAAGAAGTTATGTTTAAGCCATAGGAATATTTGCGTGGTAGGGGATGACTCTCAGTCAATTTATGGATTCAGAGGTGCCAGAATTGAGAATATCTTAAATTTCAGGAAAGATTATCCGGAATCCAAGATTTTCCGTCTTGAAAGGAACTATCGTTCCACTCAGATGATTGTAAATGCTGCAAATTCCCTGATTGAAAAGAATTCGAACAGAATACCGAAAAATTGCGTCTCTTGTCAGGATGAAGGAGAAAAGATTCTACTTGTCAAGGCATATACTGAACAGGAGGAAGGACTTCTGATTGCTTCTGCCATAATTGAAAGAATGCAGAAGGAACACGCTCAATATCAAGATTTTGCAATCCTTTATAGAACCAACAACCAGTCCCGTTCACTTGAGGAGGCTCTTCGTAAGCGTAATCTCCCGTATATTATCTATTCAGGTCACGCTTTTTTCGACAGGAAAGAGGTGAAGGATATGTTGTCATATCTCAAGTTGGCAGTAAATGTACAGGATAGTGAGGCTTTCAAACGCATTGTGAACGAGCCTGCCAGAGGGATTGGAGATACTTCCGTGAATGCACTTTCGGCAGCTGCAAGTGCTCACGAAGTTTCTTTCTTCAAGGCTGCTTTTTTGGATGATTTGGAAAAATATGGTCTCAAACCAGCTGCCATCCAGAAGATACGCTCATTCTGTCTGATGATAGACAAGGCAGCATCCAAAGTAAAAGATACTCCGGCTTATGATGTTGCGAAGTCATTGGCGGAAGAATCAGGCCTTCTTGCTTCATATAGGAATGAAAATACCATAGAAAGCCAAGGTAAACTTGCTAATGTCGAGGAACTTCTCAACAGTATAGCTTCTTTTAAGGAAGACAGGGAGGAAGAATATAGGGAACAGATGCTTGCAGATGATGCTGATATGAGCACTCCGCTTCCGATTGTGACCTTGGACGAATTCCTTGAAGATATTACATTGGCTAGTACAGTGGATATTACAGATGATGAGGATGCCCACAATAGGATATCGCTGATGACAGTGCATTCCGCCAAAGGTCTCGAGTTCCCTTATGTCTTCGTATCAGGAATGGAAGACAATCTGTTCCCTTCCGGAGGCATTTTCACTACACCATCTGAACTTGAAGAAGAGCGCAGGCTGTTTTATGTTGCCATTACCCGGGCCAAGAGGGTAGTAACATTGACATATTCTCAGTCGAGGATGAAGAATGGAAAGCACGAATCCAGCGCCCCAAGCCGTTTTCTCCACGAAATCGCTCCTCAATATCTTGTAAACCCATTGTCAAAAGAAGATGAGCATATTCCAGAAGGAGACCGAGAATTCCATTTCGGCTCTGGCAGCAATCATTTCAACGGCCGTTTCGGTATGGGAGATAAGTCTTCTGGCCAATACGGGACAGATTACGGCCATAAGCAGAGCAAATATGGCGGTCGCCCGGATTCTGGAGACAGTTTGCCTGTCACCAGTACTCCTTATGGATCGTCTTCTTCGGTTACGAGTGCAAAGGAGATGCTTCGCAACCGTCCATTGCCTCCAAAGTCAACGGATTCCAATTTTGTCCCAATGGATGCTGATCAATTCAAAGTAGGCCAAAGGATAGAGCATAACCGTTTCGGTGCCGGAATAATCGAGGAAATTACCGGCTCAGTCCCGGATCTCAAGGCCAAAGTTAAGTTTGACAGCTATGGTGAGAAGATTTTGTTGCTCAAATATGCTAAAATGCGACTTGAATAGTAATTTGCTGACAATAAATATATTACATCTTCTAATATAAAAATTCCATCTGCACTCAGGTGGATTTTTTAATGTCTTTAAAAAACATTTTTGAAGAATTGTATGATTCTTAAATTCTCTTTAATGCACATCAGATATATTCGCCCTCGAACCGCAATATTGCGGTCGGACAAATAAAATCAATTGCTATGAGAATTTTGAGAGAAATAGCTGAGGCAGTGGGAGTATTGTCTCTTGTAGCGACAGCTTTGTGCGGGTGCAATGAGCTTGATGAAGGCAAGCAGGGAGAACTTAGAATCAGCTTTTCAGATGAAAGCTACAGTCTGACCAAGACTTCAACTTCTATCCCTGATACCAATGATTTCATATTGGATGTGAGGGATGCAAGTGGAAAGTTAATTTACAATGGCGAATTCGGGAAGTCGCCTGAGTCGATTTTGGTCAATTCCGGGAGCTATACTATTACTGCCATTTCGGAGGAATTTACCAAGCCTCAGTTTTCGGTACCGCAATATGGGGATTCTCAGGTTGTAGTGGTGCCTTCCGGGAAGACTGTCAATGTGAGATTGGATTGCAGGATGATCAATTCAGGCATCAAACTGAACATTGCCTCGAATTTCCTGACTTCTTATCCTGATGGGGTTTTGTTCTTGAAATCTGATGATGGAAGGCTGATGTACAGTTATTCTGAAAAAAGAATCGCTTATTTCAAGCCCGGCAATGTGTCACTTATCCTTCATACTAGTTCCTCTGACAAGTCTTTGTTTACAAGGACATTAAAGTCTCAGGAAGTATTGACCATAGGCATCTCAGCTCCTTCGGGCGGGTCGTCTTCTTCTGGTGGCACAAGTAGCATTTCTGTGAAAGTGGACACTGCCAAAATCTGGCAATACGACCATTTCGTTATTGGAGGAACTAATAGCGGGGAAGGCTCCGGGGGATCTGCTGGGGAAGACTTGACTAATGCTTTAAGTGTCAGTAAGGCGATGTCCTCAGTGGGGGAGGAAGAGGTCTGGATATATGGTTATATTGTCGGTGGAGATCTCTCCACATCTGCAAATGGGATTTCGTACAAGAAACCTTTCAAGTCCAATACTCATTTTGCATTGGCTTCCAGGGCATCTGTAAGTTCCAAAAGCTCCTGCATTGCTGTCCAATTGAGCCAGGAAGTTAGGGATGAAATAAATCTTGTTGATCATCCTGACCTGCTTGGCAACCGCATCTATCTCAAAGGCGATATCGTAGAGAAATATTATGGGCTGGTAGGCTTCAAGAATGTATCTGAATATGTTTTGAAATAAGTTGCTCAATAACTTGATACAGCATTTGGGAAAGCTGGCACACAGTCACGTGAGAAGGCTCAACAAGATGCAAAATTTTATCGAATCGTTAGTGCGATTGGATTAAGTGTGGAGCTTATGCCTATTAAAATTTAATTTTAGTATCCGAATATCTCTTCCAGGGAAACTACCTTGACGGTGCCGAGTGTGTTGAGGTAGGACATATCGAGATCTTTGATGTCACCGAGGATACCATAGTTGTATGTGCGTCCTTTGATCCATTTCTGCTGAGTCGCCTTGAGGTCTGAAAGAGTCATCTTAGGGACTTTCTCGAAAATCTGCCTGTCAAGAGATTCCTTTATGCCCAATTCATGATCGCTCATATAATTGCGAAGGACTCGCATACCGATTACCCTTTTAGTGCGGCTGCCGCTCTCAATGCTTTTCTTGGCAATGTCGAACGCTTTCTCTGACTCAGGCATATCATTGATAATGAGATCGAAAGCATCGATGGCCTGTTCAAGTTTGTCGTTCTGCGAAGCTATAGTCGCATAGAAATAATAAGATCCTTCCTTATCCTTTGGAGATTGCAGGAGGGCGTATGCACTGTATGCCAATGCCCTGGCTTCCCTCATCTCCTGAAATACTATAGTGTTCATACCGCCACCGAAATACTCGTTGAACAATCTGATTTGAGGACAACTAGTGAAGTCGAATTTCTCTCCTCTGTTGGAAAACTGTTCATAGTAGAACTGTCTTGCATCATATTGTGCCAGAAATACCTGAGGCGTATTTGTCGCAACCATTTGAGGATAAACCAATTTCAGTGGCTCTAAGTTGTTTGCTGCTTTGTGGTGAGAGGTAAGAGTGCTCTTGAATTTGCCTTCACTTTGAGGGCCATAGTACAAAATGGTATGTTCGAAACTGAGATATTTGCTTACCTTCTGAAGAAGGTCTTTTGAATTGATACTTCTTACCTGATCGTTGGTAAGAGTCGTCTTCTTGATATAATCGGGACCATATTCTATGTAATTTTGCAAAGCATCGTTGCAAGAAGACTGATCCATCTTAGCATCGCTGCGTTTCTTGATATTGTCCTCTTTCAGAGTCGAAAGAATCTTTTCATCAGGCTTTGCGTTGGCAATGAGATCCTCTACGATGTCGATAGCCTTTCCAAGGTTTTCCCCTAGACCTGATATGGAAATGGTTGTCTTGTTGTCGGAGACATCCATATTGAATGAACAAGCCAGAGAATACATCTGAGAAGCTATTTCTTTGGCCGATCTGGTAGGTGTGCCAAGATATGACGCATATTCAAACGCCATTGGCAACGATGCATCGGTCAATGATCCTTCATTGAAAATAAAATTAACCTCTGCTATATAGTCATTGACATTCTTCTTATATAATACATTGATTCCTTTCTTGAAATCGAATGTGGACATATCCTTCTTGTAATCAACGAATACAGGTTCTATAGGTGCCACTTTTGTGCTCTGTATATCCTTGAGGAATGTACTCTGCTTGTCCCTATTCGTGACAATAGGCGTAATCTTCGGTGCGGAAATCTTTTTGATGTTCTTATCTTCACCAATCTGCTTGAGCACACAGGCATAACTTTGGGCCGACATATATTTATTTGCCCAAGCCATAATATCCTGTTTTGTGATCTTTGAGAGCCTGTCGATCATTTTCACATCTCTTTTCCAATCGGTACCGTTAATAAATGAATTTACGAAGGCCATTGCGATCCCGCTATTGCTCTCCATTTTGCGTATGTCGCTCAATTTGATATTGTTGACTGTGGCTTTGATCAAGTTATCGTCGAAATCTCCCTTGCGAAGTTTGTCCACCTCGTCGAGCAATAGTTTTTTCACCTGGTCCAAAGTCTGTCCTTCTTTCGGGTATCCGATAAGAAGCATTTCGCCATAGTCGGGACGGCCATAAGGGAAGCACCCGACTCTCAAAATTTTCTGTTGCTGTGCCAAATCTATGTCTATCATACCTGCCATTCCATTTGACAATATGGGACCTGCTATCTGTGCTATATCGCTTTCCTGATCAGAGTTGCCTGGATATCTCCAAGATAGCATCGTGAAAGGCGCTTCTGCTCCATATACATTTTTTATTACAGGGGCCTTGATAGCCTGCTCTGGCTTGAATTTAAATTTAGGCAGATTCGGATTAGGCTTCCAATCCCCGAAATATTTTTTGATGATGGCAAGCATCTCCTCTGGTTTGAAATCTCCAGATACGCAGATAGCCACATTGTTAGGAACGTAATATGTATCTTTCTGCTTTTTGATGGCAGTAATGGAAGGATTCTTTAGATGATCTTGTGTGCCAAGAACTGTCTGTGAGCCATAAGGATGATTTCTGAAAAGAATGGAATCGATGGTCTCCATACTTTTGCCCATATCATCTGTGAGACTCATATTTTTCTCCTCATATACGGCTTCCAATTCTGTATGGAACCCTCTAATGACCATATTTTTGAATCTGTCAGACTGAATTTTAGCCCAATTGTCAATCTCATTCGAAGGAATGTCTTCCTGATAGACAGTCTCATCATTGGAAGTGAAAGCATTAGAATTTTGTGACCCTATGATGGACATAAGTTTGTCATATTCGTTAGGTATTGCAATTTTGGATGCTTCATAACTGATTGAGTCGATCTTGTGGTATATCGCTAATCTTTCGGCTTCATCGGTCTTGGTCCTATATACCTGATATAGATGTTCAATCTGATCAAGCATAGGTTTTTCTTTCGAATAGTCGCTTGTGCCGAAATTCGTAGTGCCTTTGAACATAAGATGCTCAAGATAATGGGCGAGTCCGGTATTGTCAGAAGGGTCGTTCTTCCCACCGCTGCGCACGGCAATCAATGTCTGAATCCTTGGCGTCTGCTTGTTTACGCTCATATAAACTTTAAGCCCATTGTCAAGAGTATAGATTCTTGCTTTGAGAGGATCGCCGCAAACCTTTTCATATTTCTTATTACAGGAAGGCAGACACAAGAAAATGGCAACAGCCAACATTGCACATAATATTTTTTTCATATAGTTTGGATCAGTTCAAATTATTAAACAGTGCAAATGTAGTTTTAATTTGTATATATCTGTATTACAAACAAAAATTATACTAAATTCGCCATCCGAAATGAAAGCTAAAGGATATATATATGGTGCAATAGCGGCTGCCTCTTATGGTACAAACCCGTTATTTGCCCTTCCACTTTATAAGGTAGGGATGGATCCCGGTTCGGTTCTGTTTTTCAGATACCTCTTTGCAGTTCCAATAATGGCTCTTATGATAAAGGGCCGTGGCAGGGATTTTCGCATTACCAAACCAGATATACTGCCCCTTTTCGTTCTCGGAGTCCTTCTGGCATTGTCGTCCCTTACACTTTTCAAAAGTTACACTTATATGGCCGTCGGTATAGCTTCGACCATTCTCTTCATATATCCTATCATAGTCGCTTTGATAATGGCCTTCCTGTTCAAGGAGAAAATGAATATATTCACCGTCCTATGCATTGCTCTTTCGATGTCCGGCATCTTTTTGCTTTACGACACAGGCAATGGACAGACACTCAGCTTTATGGGAACATTGATAGTGGTTATTTCTTCCATAACATACGCAATATATATTGTAGGAGTCAACAAGTCATCCATCAATGATATGCCCACTGTGAAGCTTACATTCTATGTGTTGCTTTTCGGAACTCTATTCTTTTTCTTGACTGAGGGTTGCGGAACCAGATTGATTTTCGTTAATAAATGGTATGTCTGGCTCAATCTGCTTGGACTCGCAATTTTCCCCACGGCAATTTCTTTTGTATGCACGACCAAGGCAATACAATATATCGGCTCCACTCCTACCGCCATTCTTGGGGCGTTGGAACCTGTAACAGCCTTATTGATAGGTATTTCAGTATTCGGTGAAGTCATCACGCCCAGGATTACTTTGGGCATAGCCCTAGTCATCCTGTCAGTAACAATAATTGTCTCAAACGGAACCATTTCATCAGCTCTTACCAGATTCCGCAAAATGTTTCCTCGTATCGTGAAGCTTCATCGCCATTAGGAAGTTCCCAAAAATATTTTTAAAAAAGATTGTTTTTTCAGTCAAACACTATATATTTGCATAAACAATTTTGTTTAACAATTATGTCTAACACTTCAGAAACAGCCATTCTGGAAGCGGCAGAGAAGGAATTTCTCAATAAAGGCTTCGCAGCAGCCAGAACGACATCCATAGCAGAAGCGGCAGGAGTGACTCATTCCATGCTACATTATTATTATCGTACCAAGGAACAACTTTTCGAGAAAATCCTTGCATCGAAGATGGAATATCTCAGTCAGACACTTTTCGCTCCTTTCGGAGATCCGAATCTCCCATTGATGGAACGTCTTCGGAAAGGAATTTCAAATCACTTTGATTTCCTTGTTGAAAATCCAGACCTTCCTAGATTCATTTTAAACGAAGTGGCTGCGGGATCATTTCCATTGGATGGAATCAAAAATGCTCTTGCGCATACTGTTTCATCATTGGTAGTAAACCTCCAACAGGCTCTAGATGACTCTGCCCGCCAAGGGAAAACGGTTGAAATCAAGGCTCAAGACCTCATTCTGGACATCGTGTCGCTAAATGTGTTCACATTCGTGGGGAAGCCCCTCTTAATCATCATTCTCCCTGATTCAACTAAGAATCCGAAAGTTTTCTTGGAGGCCAGGAAGGCTGAAAACATTGAAACTATAATGATGCGTCTTAAAAAATAAGATTATGAAAAGAGTCGTTTTGATATTTGCCGGAATTATGGCCGGAATTTCTGCCAATGCCCAATTGACATTGGACGATTGCCATAAGATGGCTAGGGCTAACTATCCTGAAATAAAGCAGTACGACCTCATTCGTCAGACTAAGGATTTCACCATTGAAAATATCCGTAAAGCATATATGCCTCAAGTCCTGGTAAGCGCCCAAGCCACTATCCAGTCCGCTGTGCCTACATATCCCGATGCTCTCAAGACAATGATGACAGCTCAAGGAATGTCAATGACAGGGATGAACAAAGACCAATACAAGGTGCAGGTGGAAGCCTCCCAATTGATTTGGGATGGTGGGAAGTCTGCGGCATCAGCCAAGATCGCTCAGACTAATGCCACTGCCCAGACTCTTTCGGCCGACGTGGACTTGTATTCGGTGGAATCACGTATAAATGACCTTTTCTTCGGTATCTTGCTGCTGAATGGACAGACATCCCAGCTTGGACATACCGTGGATTTGCTCAAATCGAATCTGGACAAAGTGAATTCCCTGATCAAGAATGGGGCTGCAATGCAGTCGGATGCTGATGCGGTTGAGGCTGAACTCCTGACAATGAAACAGAAGAAGATACAACTGGAATCGTCGGAAGCTACTTATAAGCAAATACTTTCGTTGTTCATCGGCAAGGATATTTCTTCTGAGTCTCTAACAATACCTCAATATTGCGAACCATCCTCTTTTGAACCTTTTCGTCCTGAATTGACAATGTTAAATGCGAAAATGGAGAATCTGTCAGCTCAGAAAAAGTCGATACAAGCTTCTACCTTGCCTAATTTCGGACTTTTCGCCCAAGGCTATTATGGTTATCCTGGAATGGACTATTTCAAGAGTATGGTGAATTCGAATTGGTCCCTCAATGGAATCTTTGGAATAAGGATGCAATGGAATGTGAGTGCATTTTATACAAAGAAGAACTCTATAAATCAGATTGATGCTGCACGTCAGATGATTCAAGTCCAGAAAGATGTTTTCCTTTTCAACAATACCCTTCAAAGCACGCAAGAAAATCAGTCTATTTCAAGTCTCAGGAAAGTATTGGCAGAGGATGAAAAGATAGTGGAATTGCGCAAAAGGGTGAGAGAAGCTGCGGAATCCAAACTTCGCAACGGGATCATCGATTCATCGGATCTGCTTGAAAAAATTACGGCAGAGAACAATGCCGCCATAGAGAAATCTTCAAGGGAAATAGAACTTCTAAAGGCTGCGTATGAATTAAAATACACTGTGAATCAATGAAAAAGATATTATTTTGCATAGCGCTTTCGCTGACAGCGATAGCTTGCAACAGGAAAGGTACTTATGATGCTTCGGGCTCTTTCGAGACTACTGAGATTACAGTTTCGTCAGAAGTTGCCGGCAGACTTCTTTCGTTCGATGTGGAAGAAGGAGATTCGGTAAAACAGGGACAGCAGGTAGGAGTCATCGACACTGTCCAGCTCTATTTGCAGAAAATGCAATTAAGTAAACAAGGAGCTTCCGTTCTCTCCAATCGCCCTGATATAGCCAAACAGGTCGCTGCATTGAAGGAACAAATAGCCAAACAAAAAACTGAACGTCAGAGAGTTGAGAATTTGCTAAAGGATGGTGCCGCTACGCCAAAACAGCTGGATGATGTGAATGCGCAGATCAAAGTTCTCAAAGGACAGCTGGATGCCCAAATAGCAACCTTACGCAACAATACATCTGCAATTGACGACAATTCTTCTGCAATAGAACTGCAAATAGCTCAAGTCAATGACAGACTTATGAAATGTCATATCGTTTCCCCTGCAGCGGGAACAATACTTGCCAAATATGTGGATCAAGGGGAGCTGGTTGGAATAGGTACCCCTATAATGAAGCTGGCTGATTTGAGTAAGGTTTACCTGAGGGCATATTTCACCTCGGAACAGCTTTCGCAAGTCAAGATCGGTCAGAAAGTTACTGTTACTGCTGATTTCGGCGGCGGAAAATGTTTCGACTACCCGGGTACGATTACTTGGATTGCAAGTGAAAGTGAATTCACTCCGAAAACCATTCAGACCAAGGATACAAGGGCAAATCTGTGTTATGCCGTCAAGATAGCCGTCAAGAATGACGGGAAGATCAAATTGGGCCTTTATGGCGAAGTGAAACTGTAGGATATGAATGCAATCGAAGTCGACAACATAGTCAAGAATTATGGCGAAGTATCCGCACTGAAGGGCGTTTCTTTGTCCGTAGGGAAGCACGAGCTGTTCGGCTTGATAGGTCCTGACGGGGCCGGGAAGTCTTCATTGTTCAGGATAATCGCTTCTTTGATAGATGCTGATTCTGGCAAGGCGTTTGTAGAAGGCACTGACGTCTCCGCTGATTATCGCAAAGTGCGCTCCATTATTGGCTATATGCCAGGCAAATTCTCGCTCTATCAAGATCTTACAGTAGAAGAGAATATTAATTTTTTTGCTTCACTTTTCGGAGTGACGTTGGAAGAAAATTACGATCTCGTCGCCCCCATTTATAAGCAGATAGAGCCATTCAAGAGACGAAGGGCAGGGAGACTGTCTGGAGGAATGAAACAAAAACTCGCACTCAGTTGTGCACTTATACATAAACCTTCGGTATTGCTGCTTGATGAACCTACTACGGGAGTGGATGCGGTATCCAGAAGTGAATTCTGGGATATGTTGTCGGAGTTGAGGAATAAGGGCATATCAATCTTGGTATCGACACCTTATATGGACGAGGCAAGCCGTTGTGACAGGATAGCACTGATCAATGACGGAACCATATTGGGGATTGACACTCCTTCCGGGATCATATACAAATATGGCTTCAAACTTTATTCACTGAAAGGTAAGGAAAAATATGCTTTGCTTAAAGCGGCACGCGAGTGTGACAATATTAAAGAAAGCTATCCATTCGGAGATTCGAGCCATATTGTTCCAGACACAGGCTTCGATGCTTCAAGTTTTGAAATGAAGTTGCACGAGTCCGGTTTTCCGGATGCCGAGATTTCCGAGATTCATCCGGGCATAGAAGATGTCTTCATAAAATTAATGCATAATGAATGATATCATAATATCAGTAAAGGACTTATGTAAGCAGTTCGGAACTTTTACCGCAGTGGACCATATCACTTTCGATGTGAGCCGTGGAGAGATTTTCGGCTTTCTCGGGGCGAATGGTGCTGGTAAGACTACGGCGATGAGAATGCTTTGCGGATTAAGCTATCCTACTTCGGGAAGTGGGACGGTTGCAGGGTTCGATGTTATGAAGCAGGGAGAGCAGATCAAGAAACGTATAGGCTATATGAGTCAGAAATTCTCATTATACGATGACCTCACGGTCAGAGAGAATATCAATCTATTCGGCGGAATATATGGCCTTAGCGATGCCCGGATATTGAGAAGGACTGCCGAATTGTTGGATATGCTTAAATTCCGTTCTGAAATCGATACTTTAGTAGGCTCGTTGCCGCTTGGCTGGAAACAGAAACTTGCATTTTCAGTGGCAACTCTCCATCATCCCGATGTGGTTTTTCTTGATGAACCTACAGGTGGAGTGGATCCTATCACCAGAAGACAGTTCTGGGAAATGATATATGAATCGGCTGCAGGTGGCACTACAGTTTTTGTCACCACGCATTATATGGATGAAGCTGAGTATTGCTCAAGGATTTCAATAATGGTGGACGGTCAGATAAGTGCATTGGGGACGCCATCGCAATTGAAAGCACAATTTAATGCCAAGACAATAAACGACGTATTCCGTACCCTTGCCAGAGGTGCAAAAAGATCTGAATGAGATGGACAGATTTTATTCATTTGTAAAAAAAGAGACATTGCATATTTTGCGCGATAAGCGTACTATGCTCATTCTCATAATAATGCCTATTGTTCAAGTCCTGCTTTTCGGATTTGCAATGTCCACGGACGTGAATAATGTGGATTTGGCGATAGTGGCTCCTCATAGGACCGAGGCAATAAGGAAAATGGTCGAGCGTATTTCGGCCAATCAATATTTCACTTTCAAGGGTTACATAGCCGGCAATGCCATTGACGAAGAATTGAGGACCGGTGCTGCGGATGCTGTGGCTGTTTTCGATGAAGACAAAGGAATGCAGATAATATTGGATGCTTCCAATCCCAACACTGCCACTGCCGGAGCTGCCTATTTGCAAGGGATAATGATGTCCGACTCTAAGAACCCGATGAAGCTTGAGACGCACATTCTATTCAATCCACAGATGAAAAGTTCATATAATTTCGTCCCCGGGATAATGGGGATGATATTCATAATTATCTGTGCTATGATGACTTCTGTCTCTATTGTACGGGAAAAGGAAACAGGAACGATGGAGGTGCTCCTTGTCTCTCCAAGCCGACCGCTCGGTATTATTTTCGCGAAAATGGTCCCGTATTTTGTCCTCTCCTGTCTCAATCTTGCCACTATACTTCTGCTTGCCAGATTCGTTCTGGATGTGCCGATGTCGGGAAATATCTCAGGAATTGTGATCATATCCTTGCTTTATCTGCTGCTTGCCCTTTCATTTGGTTTGCTGATTTCCACCTTCGCCAAAGATCAGGCAACTGCTTTGATAATATCAGGAATGCTACTGCTGATGCCGATCATAATGCTTTCGGGATTGGCTTTTCCTGTTGAGAATATGCCTGGGATTCTTCAGGCAATCTCTTGTATAGTTCCTACAAGGTGGTACATTTCCGCCGTAAGGAAGCTGATGATAGAGGGTTTGCCTTTCATAGCCGTGATGAAGGAATTCTGGATACTACTTGGTATGACTACGGCTATTTTGCTTCTGGCATTGAAAAATTATAAGGATAAATTGGGATAGGTATGAGAAAATTGATGTTTTTACTCAGGAAAGAATTCAAGCAATTCATACGTAATCCTTTCCTTCCCAAGATGGTGATAATATTTCCATTGCTGGTTATGCTAGTCATTCCGTGGGTAATGACAATGGATGTGCATCATATCAACGTGTCGGTGGTGGATAATGACCATTCCTCATTTTCGAGACGATTCATCTCAAAGGTGACGGCTTCAGACTATTTTACATTGAAAAGCATCAATGACCATTATGATTCGTCATTGGCCGAATTGGATGATGGAAAAGTGGATGTGATTGTGGAAATAGGGGATGGCAGTGCTGTCAATATCTTTTCCAATGGGGTAAATGCGATAAAAGGCAATTTCGGAATGCAATATTTAAGCAAAGTAGTCAGTGAGACTGCGAGCGAATTAAGTTCTGAAAGTGGTAGGTCGGCAGTCCAAATCCCGATTCAGATTCAGAACAGGTACAATCCAACACTGAACTATCGCTATTATATGATTCCGGCAGTGATGATAATGTTGCTGATAATGTTGTGCGGTTTCTTGCCTGCTCTCAATTTGGTAGGGGAGAAGGAAATCGGGACAATAGAGCAGATCAATGTCACACCTGTGGGCAAATTCACATTTACATTGGCCAAACTCATTCCTTATTGGATCATTGGAATATTTGTATTGTCATTGGCACTGTTGATTGCGGACCTGCTGTATGGACTGACGCCGGCTGGCTCTTTATGGGCCATTTATTTCGCAGCCGTGCTGTTCGTGCTGTCAATGTCCGGACTTGGGGTGATAGTGGCCAATTATTCCAATACTATGTTGCAGGCAATGATGCTGATGTTTTTTATAGTAATGGTCTTCGTGATAATGAGTGGCATCTTGACCCCCGTCGATTCAATGCCTCATTGGGCTCAGGTGGTCACTTGGTTCCTGCCGCCAAGATATCTTGTAGACATAATGAGGGCCGTATATTTGAAAGGCTCTACTATTTCTGATCTTTGGACCAGCTATGCGGCGATAGCATTGTCGGCAGTTATCTTCGACTGTTGGGCAGCAATAAGTTATAAGAAACAATCATAAATCTGCCAATCTGTCAGTAAACGGCATTGGCAGATAATTTGCTAAATGCTCTATCGGTTTATTGTGAATAACCCAAATGCAATGAGCCGATTGGTATGATATGGGCAATGATAATACTCGCAATTGTGGGTATCTTTTCTGAAAAAAATTGAAAACTTAAGAGATATGTTCAAGCAAAAAAACGAAGAGAAAAAGAAGAACGAAGACGTAATACAGGAAATGGATCAGAAACACGTTGATCCACAGAAAGCTGAAGAGAAACCGTCAGAGAAAAATAGAAAAAAAGAGGAAGAGAAAACGGAAGTCAAGTCCGAGCAGAAGGAGAACTCACGGATTAAGGAACTTGAAGCAAAGCTCAATGAGTTAAATGACAAATTGACCAAAACGATGGGAGCCTTGGCCAAGGAGAAGGATGACTATGTCAGGCTTATGGCCGATCTGGACAACCTTCGTCGTCATAGTGCGGAAGAGAAATTGGCTCTTATCGGTACGGCCTCTTCCGATACTATCAAGGGGCTACTTCCTGTCTTGGATGACTGCGAGAGGGCAATGGACATCCTCAAAGAATCTTCGGATCAGGCTGCCAAGGATGGTACTGAGCTGATTTACAATAAATTATTTGGATATCTCAAGACCAAGGGTCTGGAGGTGATCGAGGCTATGGGTGCGCAATTCGATACTGAATTCCACGAAGCAGTCACACAGTTCCCAGTGGAAGATGAAGAAAAGAAAGGCAAAGTCGTCGACGTGATCCAGACTGGATATAAGTTGAATGGCAAGGTCCTTAGGTATGCTAAAGTGATAGTGGGAGCTTAATTGACAAGAGGTATATTATGGCTGATAAAAGAGATTACTATGAAGTCTTAGGAGTAGACAAAAATGCATCCACTGATGATATAAAAATGTCATATCGCAAGCTTGCGATGCAGTGGCACCCTGATAGATGGGTTAATGGCAGCAACGCTGAGAAGAAGACTGCCGAGGAGAAATTCAAGGAAGCCTCGGAAGCTTACTCCGTGCTTAGCGACCCTGACAAAAAGGCAAAATACGATCAATTCGGTTTTTCCGGTGTTGATGGGCAGCCCGGACCTGACTTCAGTGGCGGTTTCGGTAATCTGAATGATATCCTGAATGATCTTTTTGGTGGTGCGTTCGGTGGATTTGGAGGATTTGGCGGGTTCAGCGGAGGTGGCAACTCTGGACGTTCTCAGGAAAGAGTATATAAGGGACGAGATATCCGTACCAGAGTGAGGTTGACTTTGGAAGAGATTGCAACAGGTGTCGAGAAGGAGATTTCGGTTGAGAGAAGTGTGGCCTGCTCTGATTGTGGTGGAAAAGGTGCACGCAATTCTTCTGATATAAAGATTTGTCCTACTTGTCACGGAGCCGGACAAGTTCAGCATATTGTGAATGGATTCTTCGGCCGTACAGTCACTTATTCTACTTGCCCAGAATGCAATGGAGAAGGAAAGGTGATTTCCAATCCTTGCCGGACTTGCGGTGGTACAGGCTTGATCAGGAAGCGTGAATCTGTTAAAGTCAAGATTCCCGCAGGTGTTGAGGACGGTATGCAACTTACTATCCGTCAGGCAGGGCACGCTGCTCCTCACAATGGGGTGAACGGGGATTTGCTCGTGGTTATTGAGGAGATTGAGCATCCTTTGCTGAAGAGGAATGAGAATAATCTGTTCTATTCTACTGTGATTTCCGTGATGGATGCGATGCTTGGATGCGAGCTTTCAATTCCTTGTCTTGATGGTAGTTACAAGATCAAGGTGGATTCTGGTACTCAGTCCGGCACCGTGGTGAAACTTAAGGGTAAGGGATTGCCTTCAGTTCGAAGTTCGAGCAAGGGTGATTTGTATGTGAAGATATTGGTTTGGGTGCCTCGCAAACTTAGTAGGAGTGAGAGGGATATGTTCGAATCGATTAGGAACAATACTACATTTACCCCTGATTTGAACAGGGACGATAAGAATCTGTTTGATAAAGAGAAGAATATCTTCTAAAAACTTTGTCAAAAAGAAAATTATTCGTACTTTTGCAGTCCTAAAAACCCGCAACCTCTTGCGATTCGTTACAAGATAAGCGCAACGTTGCATAAATATTAAGACAATGGATTTAATTAAAATTGCAGAGCAGGCTTTTGTTAACGAGAAAGCTGTTTCACTACCTAAGTTCAAGGCCGGCGACACAATCACCGTTACCTATAAGATCAAGGAGGGTGATAAATTCAGATTCCAGAGCTTCAAAGGAGTCGTAATGTGTATTAAAGGAGCTACTCCTCACACAAAGACTTTTACTATCCGCAAAATCTCTGGAGGTGTGGGTGTTGAAAGGATTTTCCCTTTCGATTCACCATTCATCGATAAAATTGAGTTGAACAAAATGGGTAAAGTACGTAGGGCTAAGATCAATTACTTACGTAATCTTTCTGGTAAGAAAGCGAGGATCAAGGAGAAGAATTTCGGTATGCTTACAGCTGAAGGTGCTTCTACACCATCAGAGCAGCCTGCTGCCGAAGCTACAAAAGAATAACGGAACATTTCCGTAATCGGCCCCTTAGCTCAACTGAATAGAGCATTTGACTACGGATCAAAAGGTTTAGAGTTTGAATCTCTAAGGGGTCACCAGGAAGCCAGCTGTAAAGTTGGCTTTCCTCGTTTTCGATCCTTGCAATAAAACAAGTTCGTGCAATCATTCATCGCATATAATAATCAACTAGTGGTAGGATGTTCAATTAAAGGTTTGACTCGAATTTGTTCACTTTTATTCACGTTTTTCCATACTTTTTCAACATAGATCATCAATTTTCCACCAAACTTGACCTCCAAATACGGCGAAAGACACCCTTTCAGGTGCCTTCCATTCGATATGTCGAATAAATAAATGGCTGGTTTCAAGCCATTTGTGTATGTCGAGCGGAAAACGGGACTCGGACCCGCGACCTTCGGCTTGGGAAGCCAACGCTCTACCAACTGAGCTATTTCCGCAAAGCGGTTTGCAAATATAGGAAAATTTCCTCAATTCATAAAAATACGACTTAGTTATTTCGAAATCGCTGTCATCCCCGAAATTGTAGTATGCAACCAGATGATGAGGCTTCCGTAATTCTTGCTATCTTTGCGGTAATGCTAAAACCGATGATATGAAACGCCATTTCCTGATTATTGCTGCGCTGGCCATCGTTGCCATACAGGGAGCAGCACGAACACCGGACAGATCGAATCTGCTTTGGTATGAATCACCAGCGAACTCAACCCTTAAAGATACAGAGTGGACAATGGGCGATGACAAGCATTGGCTGGATGCACTTCCATTGGGTAACGGCTCATTGGGCGCGATGGTGTTTGGAGATGTTAATCAGGAACGAATCCAACTCAATGAAGACACAATGTGGTCTGGCTCTCATCAAGATGCCAACAACCACGAGTCGGCAAAATATGTTCCACAAATCCGACAATTGCTTTTCGCTGGCAAATACAAAGAAGCGACGGATCTCATCAATGCCACGCAGAAATGCGCTGGTGCCGGTTCTCACGGCGGCAAATCCTATAAATACCAATACGGCTGTTTTCAGACCGCAGGCGATCTCTGGCTTGATTTCCACAATAAAGGGGAGTATTCCCATTATTACAGAGATTTGAACCTTGGCACTGCCATTGCCACTGTAAGTTACACTCAGGGCGGCATCAATTTCCGCAGGGAAATATTCACTAGTTGTCCGGACCAAGTCCTAGTTATGAGGCTGACTGCCAATAAGAAAGGTGCTATTTCCTTCGATTGCAAGCTCAATCGCCCAGACCGCTACAAGACTATTGCACAGGATGGAGAGTTGATAATGAGCGGCGCTCTTAATGATGGCAAAGGGGGAGACGGACTCCACTATATGACCAGACTTAAGGCTGTCAACACAGGTGGCAAAGTCTCTTTTAAGGACTCCATTCTGACCGTAGAAAAGGCTGATGAGGTTGTGCTCTATCTTTCCACTTCCACCGACTATGTACTTTCATATCCCATATATAAAGGCAGGGACTATGTAAAGATTACCCAGGCCAATATCGAAAAGGCCACTGCATTATCCTATAAACAATTGAAAGAAAGGCATATCAAGGATTACCAGCAATATTTCGACAGGGTGGATTTCAGCCTCCAAGGCAGCGACTATTCATTGCCAATAGACAAACGGCTGGAACAAGCACGCAAAGGAAAAGTGGATTTCAGCCTGATCGAACTTGGGTACAAATTCGGGCGGTATCTGCTGATTAGTTCCTCAAGGCCAGGGTCAATGCCAGCCAATCTTCAAGGAATATGGGCCAATAAATTACAAACCGCCTGGAACGGAGACTACCATACCGATATCAACATCCAGATGAATTACTGGGCTGCTGACAATGCCAATCTCTCCGAACTTGAGATGCCCTATTTCGATTTCTTGGAATCATTGGTCAAACCGGGCCAGCAAACAGCAAAGGAACAATACGGACTCAAAGGTTGGGTAATGCACCCGATCACAAACATTTGGGGATATACCTCTCCTGGGGAATCGGCTGGCTGGGGGATGCATATCGGGGCTTCGGGATGGCTCTGCCAACACATAATGGAACATTATCGCTATACTGGAGACAAAGATTTCTTGAATAGAATGTATCCAGTCCTCAGAGGCGCTGCCGAGTTCTATAAATGTTGGCTCACAACGGATCCGGTTACAGGAAAACTAGTTTCTGGTCCATCAGTTTCCCCGGAAAATGCCTTCATTGCTCCTGACGGGACCAAGACCAACTTCTCAATGGGCCCTGCTCACGACCAGCAAGTCATAAAAGAACTTTTCGATGATTTTGGCGAGGCCTCCAAGATATTGGGCATAAACGATTCTTTCGTACAAGATATTGCCAATGCAAATGGCAGATTGCAAGGAACTGAATTGGGCCAAGATGGCAGAATCAAGGAATGGAAAGAAGAATTTCAAGAGACTCAGCCGAATCATAGGCATATGTCCCATCTCTATGGCCTATATCCTGCTTCGCAAATCAATATGATCAACACTCCTGATTTGGCTCAAGGCGCAGTCAAGGTCATCGAAAGAAGGCTCTCCGGGTTGGATGATAGTGGAACATACAGCCAGCCGGCCTGGAACTTGGCTTGGCTGACTTGCAATTTCGCCAGACTTTATCAAGGAGACAAAGCCGATTGGGCGATTCATCGTATATTGTCGAATCGTTGTTCCAATGATATGTTCTTCCTTCATCCGCCATTCCAGATAGATGCCAATTTCGGCTTCGTCGCTGGTGTGGACGAAATACTTCTTCAAAGCCACGTCAAAGATTCCGATGGAGACTTTATTATCGAACTTCTTCCAGCCTTGCCAATCTCTTGGAAATCAGGTGAGATCACAGGCCTAAAGGCTCGTGGGGGCTTTCTTGTGGACATAGAATGGAACAATGGCCAATTGAAATCCGCACATATCAAATCTTTATTGGGTAACAAGTTTACCTACAAGTATCGCGACACCATCAAAAAAGTCCCAACCCTCAAAAAGGGCGGGAATATGAATTTGTAGAATGATGTTTTAATGAAAATCTTTAATATATTTGTGTTCTTTTGAGCGACAATGATGGAAGAATATCTAAATAAGCCTATTTATCGAATGGTGCATTTTGATAATCTGGACTATATTCTCCGGAATGGTATGTGTATACAGTCTCATAAATTGGCGGATCCTAACTACATAGGTATTGGCGATAGCATCCTGATAAAACAACGCGAAACATATCCCCTGAATATTGACCCATTTGGCAATCTTGGCGACTATGTCCCATTTTATTTCGAAGGCCATTCTCCGATGCTATATAACATAAAGACTGGTTACAGAGGAATAACTAAGAGAAGCCAAGACGATTTAGTGTTTATTGTTAGTTCAATAGGAAAGATAATAGATAAGAATTTGAAATGGTGTTTTACAGATGGTCACGCAAAACAACACATTACTTGTTTCTATAATACACTTCAAGATTTAACTAAGGTTGATTGGGAAGCTGTCAAATTGTTGTATTGGCATAATACATATTATGATATGGATTTGCAACGAAGGAAGCAAGCCGAATTTCTCGTCAAAGATTTCGTTCCAGTTGACTGCATTTGTAAAATTGTTGTCTTGACCAATGAGAAGAAAGATCTAGTAGATAAAATGTTGAATAGTATTGGACTGAATATTGAAGTGTCAGTGGATATTGATCATAAATTGTATTACTTATGATAAAGTTCGTTAAAGGAGATCTGCTTTCGGCTAAGACTCAAGCCATTGTGAATACCGTCAATACCGTTGGCGTTATGGGCAAAGGAATCGCTTTGCAATTCAAAGATAGATATCCTGACAATTTTGTTGCTTATCGTGAAGCTTGCAGACTCAATCAAGTTGAGATCGGCAAGATGTTTATTTATAGGGAGGTATTGCTGACTGGCGAAGAAAAAATCATAATAAACTTTCCAACAAAAAAGGATTGGAAATATAAGTCCAAAATGGGCTACATTAATGAAGGATTAAAAGATTTAGTTAACGTCATTCACAAATATGATATCAAGAGTATTGCCATCCCTCCCTTGGGATGTGGGAACGGAGGATTGAATTGGGATAATGTTAGGGTGTTGATGGAATCTTTCTTATCTCCCATTACGAATGTAGATATCGTAATATATGAACCGAATTCAGAAGTGGGAATGCTATTGAAAAGTAATTCTGCCGAATCTGATATTAAACTTACTGATGCGAGAGCGATGCTTTTGTATGCAATGTATTATTATGAATCCCTTGGAGAAAATGTTAGCCTTTTTGTTGCTAATAAATTGGCATATTTCTATCAGAGAATAGGAGAACCGGTATTTGGAAGATTGAATTTCACAGCCAATCGTTATGGACCTTATTCTCCTGCTGTAGCTCACATTATTCATTCTCTTAATGGAAAATACATCAAAGGTGTTGAACAAATGACGAATAAGGCTTTCGAACCATTTGAATTGCGATATGACAAGTTACCAGAGGTTAGTAAATACATCCACTTGATGACAAAAGATAGACAACAAAGAGTAAAAGATCTTATTAAGTTGATATTTGGTTTTCAATCTGCTTTGTCATTGGAGGTATTGGCTTCAGTAGATTTTATAAGAAAAGATCATCCAGATATTGGCCTGGATGATACAATATTAGCAATTCATAATTGGTCTGAACGAAAGAAAGACTTGTTCAAGCCGGAATATATTTCCTTGGCCTATAATCGATTAGAACAATATTCGAACTATTTTGCACGGCCGGCGGCGAAATAGCCGAGGGCCAGATGGGCTGTTTCTGTGATTTTGCCCCACTCTTTCGCGGCAATCACCTCCTTTGGGAATAGTTTCGAACCCATTCCCACCGCTGTCACTCCGGATTTGGCCCAAGCCGTAAGATTCTCCTCTGAAGGATCCACTCCTCCTGTCACCATTATCATTGCCCAAGGCATAGGCGCGAGGATGTTCTTCACGAAAGCAGGACCGCCGACTGTCCCGGCAGGAAAGACCTTTATGAGATCACATCCCAATTCCTGAGCCTCATTAATCTCTGTAACTGTTCCGCAACCAGGGGAATAAGGTATTCCACGACGGTTGCACAACTTAGCCACTTCAGGATTGGTCAGAGGGCTGACAATGAAATTGGCCCCAAGTTGAATATATAGTGCAGCAGTAGGAGCATCAAGCACTGTCCCAACTCCCAGAATCAAACCAGGACATTCTTTCAGTGCGAATTTGTTCAATTCTCCGAAGATCTCGTGAGCGAAATCGCCTCTGTTTGTGAATTCGAAAGCCTTGACTCCGCCTTCATAGCAAGCCTTGACGACATTCTTGGCTATATCGAGATCGTTGCTGTAGAAAACTGGAACCATTCCAGTCTCTTTGATGGCAGCAAGTGTCTGTAATTTGGAATATTTTGCCATAACTTTAAAATTTATCTGGATACACGTCCTGAGGCATCTCCCCCCATAAGGGCTTCCACCTCGCTGACAGTTACTCTGTTATAATCACCGAAAATAGTGTGCTTCAGACAAGAAGCCGCAACTGCGAATTCTAGTGCTTTCTGATCGTCCTTGTAGATGAGCAAGCCATAAATCAGCCCTCCCATAAACGAATCTCCGCCTCCAACTCTATCGACAATATGAGTGATATCGTAACGATGTGACTGAAGCAGGGAAGTGCCATTGTAAAGGACTCCGCCCCAAGTGTTGTGACTTGCATTTATGGAACCCCTGAGGGTGATGGCAACTTTCTTACAATGTGGGAACTTGGCCATCAATTGCTTGCATACGCTCTCAAATCGGGTCTGGTCGATTTCTCCACCGGTTTTGGAAGCATCGAAACCTTCGGGCTTGATCCCGAATTCCTTCTCTGCATCTTCCTCGTTTCCGAGAATCAGGTCGCAACCTTCAACCAAGGCAGGCATAACCTCTGCGGCCGTTTTTCCATATTTCCAAAGTTTCTTGCGATAGTTGAGGTCGCACGAAACCTTTACTCCCAATTTATTGGCAGCCCTAATGGCTTCAAGGCAGACATCTGCAGCACCCTGACTTATTGCAGGGGTGATTCCTGTCCAGTGGAACCAATCGGCACCGTCAAATACTCTTTCCCAGTCTATCATACCGGGTGCAATGTCGCATATGGAAGAATGAGCCCTGTCGTAGACAACTTTGCTTCCTCTGGCAACTGCCCCGCTTTCAAGGAAATAAATACCCAATCTGTCTCCTCCAAAAATGCAGAAGTCAGTTCCGACTTCGAAACTGTGCAAATCCTGAATACAGGCCTTAGCAATGTCATTGTCAGGAAAACGAGTGACGAATTCCGTGTCAATTCCATAATTGGCAAGTGATACTGCTACGTTTGCTTCTCCGCCTCCGAAAGTGGCGTCGAACTGTTTTGTTTGTGTAAATCTCAGAAAACCTGGGGTGGAAAGCCTCAGCATTATTTCTCCAAATGTGATAACTCTTGGCATAGGACTATAATTATGTTAAGGCTTGCAAATATAAGTAAAAAAAATGATTTCTAATGCTTTCGTTTTGAAAGGAAAATGCATTCGATTCAAAGATTTCGACCTCTATTTTGTTACATAATCAAAAGTAATATGCTATATTTGCAGACAATATGGCGAAATACGGATTGATAGTTTCCCTGTTTCATCAATATTGCAAGGTTTGACTAAACATATAATTGATAATGTCAAGATTTTTGGATCCGCCTGCTGCGAAGCCATTGCTTCCTGCAGACAAAATTGCTAAGACATATAAGTCAATGAGACTTAAGGTCTTCCTCGGTGCGTTTATGGGCTATGCGGGATATTATCTCGTAAGAAAGAATCTTTCTTTGGCTGCCCCTGGAATGATAAACGATGGTCTTGTCGACAAAGCCGGAATCGGTGTTGCGATGTCGGCTGTTTCCATAGCCTATGCATTCAGTAAATTCATAATGGGAAGTGTATCAGACCGTTCTGATGCTAGGAAGTTCTTGGTCATCGGACTGGTTCTTTCCGCACTCACAATGATTGGCACGGGCCTGATTCCATTTGGCCCCAACCCTACGCTGAATGTGGCTATCATATTCGGCCTTATGCTGATCGTAGGTTGGCTTTCCGGTATGGGCTGGCCTCCTTGCGGCAGGATAATGGCACACTGGTTTTCCCAGAATGAAAGAAGTTTCAAGATGTCCATATGGAACACCTCCCACACATTCGGTGGTGGAACACTCGGACTGCTTGCATCTTTAGGAATGTTCATTCTTGCCGATCTGGGTTTCTCACAGACTTGGAGAGGCGCTTTCATTGTCCCGGCGATATTGGCATTGATCATTGCAGTATTTTGTTGGTGGGCCCTTAGGGACACCCCTCAATCTTGCGGACTTCCTTCCATCAATGAGTTCAGGAACGACTATTCCGGTATCAAGACCAAAGTCAAAGATGACGAAAAAATTCCTTTCAAGACTCTGTTCGTGGACTATGTCTTCAAGAATAAATTCCTGTGGATCATTGCATTGGCCAACGCATTCGTCTATATGGTCCGTTACGGCGTGGGTGACTGGTCTCCAATCTATCTACAGGATTCCGGACTTATGACACCTAATGAGAGCAACCTTGCATTCTCTCTTCACAACTATGCCGGAATCCCCGGTACAATAGTTTGCGGATGGATTTCAGCCAAATATTTCAAAGGCAGATGCACACCTCCTAATGTCATATTTATGTGTGTTGTACTTATTGGCACTCTGATTTATTGGCAGGCAGGCAATATCGCCGATCTGTTCGTCAATCAGGCAGTCTCCCCAGCAGCCTATGCAGCTCTCGCCAAAGGTCTGATTTATTTCGCATTGATCCTCGTTGGCTTCTGCATTTACGGACCAGTTGCACTCATTGGAATCCAGGCCTTGAACTTGGTTCCTAAGAATGCGGCAGGAACTGCAGCCGGTTTCGTTGGATTGTTCGGATATCTCTTCGGAGATGCAATCCTTTCCAAACTTCTGATGGGCTCTGTCGCTCAGAATTATGGCTGGCACGTTACATTTATGATGCTTAGTGTTGCCAGCATATTGGCTGCAGCACTCTGTGCTTTGACCTGGAAGAGCGAGGAAAAACTTTCCGAGGCAATAAATTAAGGGCTGGACGTTTTTTATAGTCTACATCATTAAGGATAAGTATATATGAAAAAGATATTTCTATTAATTTTATCGATGCTGTTCATCGCTTTCACCGCCTTCTCTTGTGGTGGCGGAGGTGGAAATGAAGAAGTTGTCGATGACTTCAATGTATCGGGAATTACAGTACCTTCCTCCATCACTGTGACAAAGGGGGATCCTATTACTTTCAGCATCTTGGCCAGCAAAGGTCCGAAGAGTGGAGACGTAGTGGTCTTGCAATCAAACAGTAGTACACTGGAAACTGTCTGCCAGATTTCAGCCTTGACCTCTACTTCGATGTCATTCAATCTGCCAGATGATTTCGTTTCAGGCTATTATACCGTTTATATTAGGAGAAACGATGTTAGCAAACAGATAGGGAAAACTACAATCACCCTTACTACGGCGACCAATATCACTCCATCCGCAGGAAGTACGGTATACGGACTTGTATCCTGCGATGGAACCGGAGTACCGAATGTCGTCGTTTCAGATGGAATCGAAGTCACAGTTACGGATGCCGAAGGCGTGTACAATCTTAAATCTGCAAAAAAATGGGGTTATGTATTTATCTCAGTGCCTTCTGGTTACGAAGTTGCTGCTGATGGAGTACTTCCTAAATTATATGCTACGCTCACCCAGAACTCTACTACTGCAGAAAGAGCCGATTTCTTATTGACAAAAGTGAACAATGACAAATTCACCCTGTTTGTGATGGGAGATATGCACTTGGCCAATCGGACAAATGACCGCAATCAATTCTTCCAGTTCACAGATGACCTCAATGACTATATGACTGCCCATAGTGGGACCAAGATGTACGGTATTACATTGGGAGATATGACTTGGGATCTGTATTGGTATTCGAATGCATATTATTTCCCTCAGTATCTGTCGGATATAAATTCCAAGATTAAGAATTTGCAGATTTTCCATACTATGGGAAACCACGACAACGATATGAATGCTGCCGGAGATTTCAATACCGCTACAAAGTATGTTAGGGACATTGCTCCTGATTACTATTCCTTCAATCTGGGAAAGATTCATTTTATGGTATTGGATGACATACTATGTACCAATAATGGAACGGGTAATAGAGATTACGATTGTACTGTTACGCAGGAAGAATTGGACTGGATCACCAAGGATCTGGCTTTTATTCCTAAGGGTTCCACCATTTTAGTAACAGCGCACGCACCATTATTTTACCCTATTGGGACGACAACCTTCGGTTATAGGCTGACCAATACCGGATCAGTATTGGACAAATTTGCAGGTTATACCGTGCATTACATCACTGGGCATACGCACGTTCTGTACAATGTAGACAAACTTACCAATTCTTCACCTTTGTTCGAGCACAACCACGGCGCCGTCTGTGCTTCTTGGTGGTGGTCTGGCAAACTTACCCCTGGAATCCACGTCGGAGTGGATGGAGCACCGGGCGGATATGGAATATGGACTATTGACGGTACGACTGTCAAATGGCAATTCAAAGGAACTGGCAAGGACATAAACTATCAGTTCCGTTCCTATGACCTTAACAATGTGGCATTTCCAGCCTCTGATTTCAGCAATGCAAGTCAGACTACAGATGTGGCCAACGCCTATGCTCCTTACGTTGCCGCTTATCCTGCAAATAGCAGCAATCAGGTGCTCATAAATATTTGGGATTGGGACCCTGAATGGACTGTGACAGTAACTGAGGACGGATCACCTTTGACTGTATCTCACGTCACTGCATACGATCCTCTCCATATTGCAGCTTTAAGTGTGAAGAGATTCAAATCTTCCACAACCGATATTCCTAGTTTCATTACGGAAAAAAGTACTCATTTCTTCAAAGTCACGGCTGCCAATGCAACTGATGACTTAGTGATTACTGTCAAGGACGAATTTGGGAATACCTATACCGAGAATATGGCCAGACCAAAGGCCTTTTCTACGGATTCATATCAGAACAATTAACTACATTTATTCACTAATATTAACTGCTTATGATCAAATCTAATTTTAAATCGTTTCTGATGACCATTTTGGCATCGATTGCGATGTTGCTATGCAGCATTCCTTCTTATGCCCAGAACAAAGTCTCAGGAACTGTTTATGACACAGACAAATCTATGCCTCTTACGGGGGCTACGGTCGTAGTAGAAGGCACAAATGTCGCAGTGGTCACTGACCAGAATGGTAAATTCTCGGTCAAGGCTAGCATCGGCAATGTCCTTTTGGTACAGTTTATGGGTTATATCGACTATCGTCAGAAAGTCGGCCAATCTGTGAACTATGAGATTATCCTTCAGCCAAATCAAGAACAATTGGATGAGGTAATCGTCACCGCTCTTGGTATGAAAAGGGAGAAACGATCCCTTGGATATGCCGCCACAGAAGTTTCTAGCGATCAACTGAATGCTGTGAAGAACAGCAACTGGTTGACCGGAATGGAAGGAAAGGTATCGGGTGTTCAATTCAACAAGGCGGCCGGCCCTATGTCTTCTACCAAAGTAATCGTTCGTGGTGAATCCTCTCTCAATGGAAACAGCTCTGCTCTTTTCGTGGTAGATGGAATTCCTATTACTTCCGGCTCAATCGCCAATACTGGCGGTTCGACATATTCATCAGCCGACAGCCCTATCGACTTCGGTGACGGTGCATCGGACTTGAACCCTGACGATATCGAGTCTGTCACAGTCCTCAAAGGAGCGGCTGCCACTGCACTTTACGGCTCACGTGCAGGTAACGGTGCCATCATCATTACCACCAAGCAGGGGTCTGTAGATAAAGGTATAGGTGTGACATATACTTCACAGGTTACAGCTGACAAGGCTGGCTATTGGCCTGATTTCCAGAAAGTATACGGTCCTGGTACCGACCTCGGTCTTGATGAATACAACTATTGGAATGCCGATCATAATTCGGAAGGACTCGATCGCCACTACAGCCGTTATGCATTTGGTGAGAAATATGACTCCAGCGTTATGCGTTTTCAGGCTGACGGTATGGATTGGAATACCCTTATTGCCCACAGGACTCCTTGGACATATAAAGATGACTGGTATACAGGCATCTACCGGACAGGGTTCACTTATGACAACGGTGTATCTATTGAAGGTGGCAATGGAAAAGGTGCAACTGCACGTCTTTCATTGAAGGATACCAAGAACGAATGGATACTTCCGAATACCGGTTATAACAGGATAACTGTTTCATTCGCCGGAAGGACCCCTATCGATAAGTATGTAACACTTTCTACAAACGTTAATTACATACGTACTACATCTGACAACCTCCCTTCATCTGCCTATGGTAACAACTCCATACCTTACGATATCTCTTGGGGGCAGACCAATATTTCAATGAAGGAATACAAGGATGAATATTTCCAGGGAAGATGGAATGCAGATACCTTCAACAACAATACAGACTTGTTGATAGGTAAGGACAATTACTACAACCCGTATAGGATTCTTTATCAGATGACAAACTCACAGGATAAGGATCGTATTTATGGAAATACCGCACTGAATGTCAAGTTGTGGAAGGACATCCTTACATTGGATTTGAAATCAGGTCTTGACCTGACTAATGAATTCAGGACTCAGAGAAAGCCATATTACACAATCAATTATCCTCAGGGTTTCTATCGTGAACAGTCGAACTACATTATGGAATGGAACTCCGATTTTATGCTTAAATATCAGGATTCATTCTTTAATCAGAGGTTCACTGTCACTGCTGGTTTTGGTGGCAACAATATGACATATTCCAGAAGAAGTTGGACATATCAGATAGACAAACTCAGTACTGAAGGTGTTTATCAGCCATTGAACTATCCTGCTGGAACACTCCCTAGTTATAGTCCATATCGTTCCAAGAAAGTAGTGAACAGCCTTTACGGCCTCGTTTCATTAGGCTGGGAAGATTGGGCATATCTCGATCTAACTGCGCGTAACGACTGGTCATCAACACTTTCATCTGGCAACTGGTCTTATTTCTACCCATCAGTCAGTGGGTCCATTATGATCGACAAAGTTGCTCATTTCCAGGACTATCTGCCTGAGGTTACTTTCTTGAAACTCAGACTTTCTTGGGCCAATGTAGGTAAGGATACTTCTCCTTATTCTATTTCATACCCTTATACCAGCACCGATTTCGCCGGAGGTTATCGTCCGGCTGCCACCTATCCCGACTATTATCTTAAACCGGAAAATGTGGAAACTTGGGAGGCAGGTCTTGAAGCAAAATTCTTGAAGAACAGGCTTGGTTTCGACCTGGCCGTATATCAATCTGATGTCACAGATCAGATTTACGATGTGCCTTACGATTATATAACAGGTGCCAAGTATTATACCAAGAACCTCGGACTTATCCGCAACAGAGGTATTGAAATCGCTGCCAATTTCGTCCCTATCAAGACAAGGGATTGGAGATGGACAATCGATGTCAATGCATCCAGAAACATCGGTGTCCTCAAGAGAATGTATGACGGTTGGGATCCTGCCACGCCTCATCAGGAGGATATGGGAACCACAATCGGAAGCCGTCTCTTTGTCTATGACTATATTGGCAAGAAAATGGGACAGCTCTGGGGCAAAGGTTTGAAACAGGCTCCGGCAGGTTCATATTATACTGATGCCAATGGCAATAAGGTTGATTGTTCAGGTATGACCATCATCGATTCTTCGACTGGTATGCCTGCATTTGGAGACGATCTTCATTACTATGGGAACATCAACCCTAAATGGCTGGGCGGTATGAGTACTTCCCTCAGATGGAAGGATCTAACAATGACAGCTACTTTCTCTGCTCAACTTGGAGGCAAGACGCACTCTGTATCTGCAGCCATTCTTGGATATCAGGGTAAACTTACCAATACCCTCGAAGGCCGTCAGGACGGACTTGTACCTGAAGGTGTAAACGTTATAGGTACTGACTCTGAAGGCAATAGCATCTGCCAGGTCAATACTACTCTTACCAACAACATTGAAAACTATTATGCCACACTTAAGGCCAACAGGTACAATTTTGAAGAGTACATCTATGATAACTCATTCCTTAAACTCAAGGAATTGACCATTTCCTACAATGTACCTCAGAAGTTTATCCAAAAGACTAAGGTTCTCCAAGGCATAACACTCTCTGCTTATGCAACTAATATTTTCTGCATTACCAACTACCCGTTCTTTGATCCTGAAGTTACAGGCTACAATGGCAGCAACATCACAAGGGGTATCGAAGCAGGTTCATTCCCTATGTGCAGATCTTATGGTGCCAACATCAAACTTAAATTCTAAATATTATGAAAAATTTAAGATATATAATATATTCTCTTGCGATTGTTTTGGGATTGGCATCTTGCACGAAGAATTTCGAAGATGTCAATTCTGACCCCAACAGAATAACTAATGGCCAGATTCAAGCATACAATTGTTTTGAACCTATACTTTATGGCGTGGGCAGTTCTCAACAGAATTTTGCCGAATATTATAACAATGACCTCATTCAGGTCACAGCCTTCACTTCAGGCCAGACCAAGCAGATCCATCTGTACTTCATAACAGCGGGAAACTGGCAATCCGTTTGGGACAATTATGCAAGATATGCAAATGATTGCAACCATATGGCCAAATTAGGAGCAACGGAAGGAAAGAAAGACAATTTCTACCGTGCTGTAGGTCTAATTTTGAAAGTCTACAATATGGAAAACCTTACCGATCTTTTCGGAGATATCCCTTACAAAGAGGCTTTCAAACTTAGTGACAACCTGACCCCTGCTTTTGAATCGCAGGAAGAAGTAGTTTCGGATATGGTAGCCGATCTTGACACAGCAACTGCGTTGCTTGCAAAAAATCCTATACCTGGCAAAACCGGTCTGGATCTTATGTATGGAGATTCTCCAGTAAAATGGATAAAACTTGCCAATTCATTCAGAATGAGGATTCTGTGTAGGTTATCAGGAGTCAATGATACTTATTGGGCCAAGATTCAGGAAATGCTGGACAACCCGACAAAATATCCTGTTTTGGCTTCCAATGACGACAATGCAAATGTGCCTTTCCAGTCAATAGATCCATATATGTCATATTGGGGGCGGGATAAGACCACTCAAGACAGTTTCGAGCAGGACCGTCTTACTGAAAGGCTCGTGACTATGATGGCCGAATTCAATGATGCCGGAAAATCTACCTTCGTTGATCCACGTCTGCCTATTATAGGCAAACAGCGTTACGGAGAATGGAAAGGTGCCATCTCAGGACTTCCAATTGCGCAGAACGACCTTGCCGACCAAGGAGCTGCAGTTCCTAATTACAACATTCTTTGCCGTTCTAATATGCCTGCCTTCCTTTTCGATTATTCCGAAATCCTCTTCATCGAGGCCGAGGGAGTCGAGAGAGGCAAACTCACTGTCACGGGACAGACAGCCAAGACTTTGTATGAGGCTGCTGTTCAGGCAAGTATGGACAAATGGAATACCATTGGCTCTCAGGCTCCTACGCCTAAGACAGTCAGGCCATCTGATGTAACCAAGCTATTGGGTTCATCTCTAGGCTCTTATGATAAGACAGTTACCGGTGATGGAACAAGCATTTACAAGAGTGTATTGGAATTGATCCTTTCCCAGAAATTCATTTCCCAGTTCTACTGCGGATTTGAACAGTTCAACGAGTGGAGAAGGACCGAATATCCAATCTTGACCATCGGCAGCGGTACAGTTGCTAACGATTATGAGCTCCCTACCCGTATGGGTTACCCTAATTATACTATTTCATCAAATGCTGCAAATGCCCAGAAAGCCCTTCAGAGGATGGGTGGCGACAACAATATGCATCTCGCCCTCGATTGGTCTTACAAGAAGCTTAACGGCGGTACTCACAGAAACCCCTATGTGGCTCAGTAACTTAAATAAGAAGTGAATATGAAAAAATTAATATATTTATTATCGGCGATGTTGGTTCTTTCCATCTCGGCTATATCCTGCCAAGATGAAAGTGAATTCAAGATTGTCGGTGCTCCGTACTTCAATGTGGCCGTAGGCAATGATACCGTGATGACCCTTGACGAATCGAAGTCATATCAATTGGACTTGCAGCCTTATGCTTACTCGATCACGGCTAACAAGGCCAACAAGATATTAAAGTCTTCGGCATTTATAGTAAGATCCAACCTTCAATGGAGGGTGGTATGTGCCGATGAAACTGCAAATGATTGGGCAACAGTTTTCCCTGGAAATGGTGAAAAGGAAGGCTCCTTCATTTTCAAGGTTAAACGTAACATTTCCCAGACTCAGTCCAGGGAGGCTCATTACAATATCCAAGTAGACAAAGGCAATGGATGGGAGACTCTCGGTGGAATGATTACTTTGAAACAACAGGCAAGTGCCGATTTCTTGGAGACCAATGTCGCAATGTTCGAAAAAGAGTATGCAGGTGGAACTTGCAAGCTCACAGTCTTCTCAAACGTTGATTGGACATATTCTTTGGAACCTATGGATGACTTCGCAACCCCTGATGTATCTTGGATCGTCGATACCAATAAGCACGTGTCTACCAAACAGATAGATACGCTTTTAATGAAAGTTGCTGAAAATGCAAGTGGAATCAGAGGTGCAAATATCGTAATCAAATATAAACTTGCTGGCGCAGATCAGACAATGAAGATTCCTATCACCCAGTATGGTGCAAAGGAAGTAGCTGTTCAAGGATTTCCTGTTGATTGGCAGGTTGGTGTAGGAGATGCCAATACGGCAGCATTTTCCGGTACTTTCCCGTCAGCAGGTACGATAGCACAAACTGCAGCTTCTACGGGCGCAGGTACTATCAGTTTCGTTGAACTTCCAGAGAATTCCAATGCAGCATTTGCCCGGTATGTCGGAGGAACAGGAGAGCCTTATGTGACAGGAACCTGGGTCGGTGATTATTGGGAATTCACATCCGCATCTCCTATCGCTGCAGGCTCCATTGTCAAGATAGTATTCTCTACCAGGGTTTCCGGGACAGGATATAAATATTGGAGACTTGAATATAGAGATGGAGATACTTGGAAGACAGCAGGCCATCATACAGGAACTACCAGCTATAATGGTAAGGATGTAAACTATACTTATGCAATGGCTTCTGGCGGATCTGTCAATACTCAGGTAAGCGATGTCTTCAAGTATGACAATACTACTGATGCTGTGGATGTAAGATTCGTGATTGTATCCAATGAAACTTGCGGAGGAGAATTCCCAACCGCACCTGCCGGCAATACAGCACGTTTATCCAATCGTTCATCTGACAACCTTGATGTGGATCCTCAGATTTCCATCGTGGCTGCAGGTTCCGAGGAACTTTCTTCTTCGAACATAGTAGTCAAAGGAGTGGACAACAAACTAATCACATTTGAAGGAACCCCTACTGCTTCCAAGACGTTCACGGTCGCTTCCGATCACGATTATACCATCACATCTAATGCTTCTTGGCTCACAGTTACACCTAATTCAGGTGTGGCAGGCCTTGACAGTACCAAGACAGTGACGGTCGCTTGCGCTCCAAGTAGTCTTGCTACCCTCAGAGTTGGTCAAATCGAAATCAAGTCAGGTATTACCAAATATGATATACAGGTGGTACAGAGCGCCGCAGGAGGTACCCTCGATCCTCTTATCAGTATCGTTGGAGGCAATACCCTTAAGTTGGATGGCAACAGTGGCTCATTCACAGCCAAAGTTCAGTCCAATGTGACATTCGAAACCAAGACTGATGCCGATTGGATCACAGTAGTTGCATCAGCATCTGCCAAGTCCTTGGTGGAAGTTCAGGAGAAATCCTTCACTTATTCTCCTAATGTCACTGGTGCAGCAAGGGTCGGACACATAACCTTCTACAATACTGCCAATAATCTTGAGTCCATACTTACAGTCACCCAGGATCCGTTCACACCTGAAATAAAAGTGACAGGTGCTACATCGGTATCCTATCTCGGAGGCGTTTTGGATTATTCGCTTGCATCAAATATCGCTTACACCATTTCTTCTGATGCTTCCTGGCTTACAGTTTCCACTACTTCCGGCGCAGTCGGTACTACGGAATTGAAAGTCACAGCAGCAGCCAACGCAAGTGCTCAGAGGACAGGCGTCATTAAGATGATAAATACCGCTTATTCTTATGAGCAGGATATCACTGTCACCCAAAATGCCGTAGGTGTATTCTTTACAGAGGACTTCTCTTGGCTCCAGCCATTTGCTGACGGCTATGCTGATGATTCCGTAGGAGACAATAATGCAAGTGGCAAGGCTCCTAATGCATATACATACGATTTGGCTTCAGGCTTCCTTACTGCATTTGCGGCTCACGGATATGTGGATCTCAATCCTGCTCCGAAGGTGATGTATGTACAGAAGTATTACCTTAAGTTCGGCAAAACTGGTTACAATACTGGAATCACCCTTCCAGCCAACAACTTCGAAGGTTCTACAGCAACTGATGTTAACCTTTCATTCGATTGGTGTGCACAAATGACCGGGTCTGGCAATATCGACGCTGTTACTGTCGTAGTTGAAGTTACTGGTGCAGGAACTTGCTCTGACAGCGGTACGTCAATCAGCAATGAATTCACAACTACCCAGACCAAGGGACATCTTGCTTGGCAGTCTGCAACCCTTAAGATCACCGGTGTCACAAAAGATACCAGAATATCCGTAAGGCCTAAGAATATGACAATCACTTCAAGCGTTCAGAACCGCTGGTTCATTGACAATATCAAGATAGAAAAAGCAAACTAATCATATAGCTCTTTTAAGGCCGCCCTTTAGGGGCGGCTTTTTTTATTTAAGAGGTGCCCATTCTAAGCATTTATCCATCGTAAATCTATAAAAGATTGGTATATTTGTGTCTGCGAATTCAATCGCAGACATTTTTTGTCTAATCACTAAACCGTTAATAATATGGACGTGAATAATTACTTCAGGGAATGGGCCACTAGATATAAACAAGACCTTACGACCGATATAATGCCTTTTTGGATCAAGTATGGACTTGACCGTAGACACGGTGGCGTTTATACTTGTTTGGATAGGGATGGAACACTTATGGACACCACCAAATCAGTATGGTTCCAAGGCAGATTCGGCTTCACAGCCGCATTTGCATACAACCATATAGAGAAAAATCCCGAATGGCTTGCTGCATCCAAAAGTTGCATTGACTTCATTGAAAAATATTGTTCTGACAAAGATGGCCATATGTATTTCGAAATCACAGACGACGGAGTGGGACTGAGGAAACGTCGTTATGTGTTCTCTGAATGTTTTGCCGCGATAGCGATGTCTGAATACTCACTGGCCACGGGGGACAAAGCCTATGCCATAAAAGCATTGGAGATGTTCAAGAGGATACAGAAATTCTTGGACACCCCAGGCTTCCTTGAAGCGAAGTACGAGCCTGTATTCCAGGCCCGCAGCCATTCCATTACAATGATATTGGTCAATACTGCCGCCAAGGTCCGTGAGTCGATCCAAGACCCTATTCTTGACAAGCAGATTGATGACTCCATCAATGCCATTGGCAAATATTTTATGCATCCAGAATTCAAAGCCTTACTTGAAACAGTAGGCCCTAATGGGGAATTCATCGATACTCTCAATTGCAGGACCATCAATCCGGGACATTGCATCGAAACTTCTTGGTTCATAATGGAGGAGGCAAGGCGTCGTAATTGGGATAAAAAGTTGATGGATATGGCTTTGCAGATCTTCAACTGGTCTTTCAAATGGGGCTGGGACGAGCAGTATGGTGGCATTATCAATTTTAAAGACTGCCGCAATTTCCCTAATCAGGACTATTCTCAAGATATGAAATTCTGGTGGCCTCAGACGGAGACCATCATTGCCTCGTTGTATGCATATCTTGCAACAGGGGATCAGGAATATATCGATATCCACAAGCAAGTCAGCGACTGGACTTACAGCCATTTCCCTGATCCTAAGTATGGGGAATGGTTCGGATACCTGCATCGTGACGGCACCCCCGCCCAGATGGCAAAGGGCAATATTTTCAAAGGCCCTTTCCATATCCTTAGGATGATGACTCAGAGTTTTATTCTATGCAATGACATTGTTGCAAAGAAATAATTTTATTCGCAATGAAAAGATTCTTAATGTTTTCCGCAGCTATTGCTCTTATCTGCAATACTGCATTTGCGGCTCTTCCTTCCAAGGTTAAGATGTTCGGGTTGGGGACCACGCATTGCCATCCAAATAGCCTTGTTGTCACGGCTATGCCTGGGTATTCTGCAAAATGGTCTCAGGACGGTGTGGATATGGGGGCAATGGATCTGGTCAAGAAGCCTTCAAAGGCTGACGCCCAAGAAATAGGTCCTCGTTTCTTCGCCGCCACTCCAAGCCAATATGCAAAGAAAGTGACAGTCGTCCTTACCAATTCCAAAGGACGCAAGTTCAGTCAGGAATATGATATGTCCAAATATGTGGATGTTCAGGCTCACAGAGGCGGGGCAGGTCTGAAGCCGGAAAACACTCTCAATTCTATGACCAATGCCATCAAATTGGGTGTGAATACATTGGAAATGGATATGCAGGTCAGCAAAGATGGCAAGGTGGTTATCTCTCACGATCCTTATTTCCATCCCCGGTATTCCACTCGTCCTGATGGTACACTCGTCGGGGCCAAGGATCCTAAGGAGTATCTTTATACTATGCCTTACGATTCCATCGCCAGATACGATGTCGGGATGAGACCGAATACCGTTTGGCCTAATCAGGCTAAGGAAAAGGCTTTCAAGCCATTGGCTTCCGTGCTGATTGATTCTGTTGAGCACTTCACTGCATTGAACGGTTATTCTCCTATGCGGTACAATATCGAGGTGAAGTCCAGAGCAGGCAAAGGCGAGGGGACACTATGGCCTGATTACAAGCAATTTGTAGACATTTGCATTCCTTTGCTATTGTCCAAGAATCTTGGCGACAGATTGGTTGTGCAGTGCTTCGATGAGAGGGCTTTGAATTATATGCACGAGAAATATCCTCAACTAAAACTCTCATATCTGGTTGAGCCTAAGGATGGCGAATTCGAGGCCTATATGGCCAAATTGAATTTCACTCCTGATTGGCTGAGTCCTGAAACCACTATGATCAATAAGGAATTGGTGGACAAATGCCACGCAAAAGATATAAAAGTTGTTCCTTGGACTGTGGACACTCCTGAGAATATACAGAAAATGATAGATTGCGGCTCAGATGCCATCATATCCAACTATCCTGATATGTTGCTCAAAATCACCAGAGGAAATTAGATTTGGAGCTCGAGCCAACGAGTTTCCTTTTCATCTATTAACGCAGATACTTCAGTGAAACGCTTGGAGATCTGCGTTAATTCATCGTAAGGCAGGGCGCCACTGTTCATTGTGGTCTCCAACTCCGACTTCTCCGCATTTAGGTCTTTGAGATTCTTATTCAACTCTTCCAATTCTCGTTTTTCCTTGAAGGAAAGTTTTTTTTGACCAGATCCAGGCTGGGCCATCGGGGCTTGATTCTCGTTGACAGAAGCCTCCGCTTTAGCTTCCTGTCTGGCCTTGGAACGCTCTTGCGCCTCATAATTTTTTATGAAAGCGCTATATTCGCTATAATCTCCTATGAAATCTTTCACTATACCTTTTCCGCAGAATATGAATAGATGGTCCACCAGCCTGTCCAGAAAATGACGATCGTGAGAGACTATTATCATCGAACCTTTGAATTCTTGCAAATATTCCTCCAATATATCCAATGTGACAATGTCCAAGTCGTTGGTAGGCTCGTCCATTATCAGAAGGTTCGGCTGTTTCATCAATATTGTCAGAAGGTAAAGACGACGCTTTTCTCCTCCTGACAATTTGCCAATTTTGTTGTTCAGCATATCGTGTGGGAAGAGGAACTGGCTCAGCAGGTGAGTGTCATTCACGGTCTCCAATACTGTTTGATCCTCATCGAATTGCATTCCTTCCTGGTGGTAGTATCCTATTTTCAGAGATTCTCCAAGTTCAATTGTCCCAGTCAATGTCCCTTGCGATTTCTCGTCAATATTGCCAGCGATCAAGTTTAGGAAAGTGCTTTTTCCAATGCCGTTCCGTCCGATGATCCCGACTTTCTCGAATCTTTGGAAATTGTATGTGAAATGGCTCAGGTAGCAGTCTTGGCCGTAATAGAAACTAACATCTTTGCAATCAATTATCTTGCTGCCAAGTCTAGATGCTCCTTGCATATCCCCTAGATCCATCTGCTTCGTGGCGTACACTTGCTCAGCCCTGTCTTTAAGTTCATAGAAGGCATTGATCCTGTATTGGGCTTTGCCTGTGCGGGCTTGAGGAGTGCTTCTCATCCATTCCAGCTCTCTTCTGAGAATATTCTTGACTTTGTCGGTCTCCGAATTGTAATTTTCAATCCTTTCCTGCCTTTTGGCCAGATAGTTCTGATAATCACCGTGATAGATATATACTTGGCCGTGGTCCATCTCCATCACCGTGTTGCACACCTTGTCTAGGAAATACCTGTCGTGGGTAACCATCAGCAGGGTGCATCTGGCCCTGGAAAGGAAATTTTCAAGGTATTCGATCGCCTCCAAGTCCAAATGGTTGGTAGGCTCATCCATAATGTAGAGGTCGGCCTGAGAAGCAAGCATTGCTGTGATAGCCACCCTTTTGACCTCGCCTCCGGACAATTCCTTCATCTTTTTGCCAAAGTCGCCAAGATTGAAATCGGTCAATATCTCACGCACACGTTGCTCATAATCAAGTTGATGCTCGTAGTCCAGATGATCTGTGAAAGGCTTGCTGCCATTCATAACCTGAGCAAATGCAGACTGTTCCGGATCGAAATCGTATTCCTGTTCGAGGAATGCAATCTTTATATCCCTGAGGAACATTATCTTTCCACCGGAATCCGATTTGTCTTTACCTGCAATTATTTTCAATAGGCTTGTCTTTCCTGTACCATTCGGTGCAATGAGAGCAAATTTGTCACCCTCATTGATATTGAACCCAATATGCTCGAAAAGCACCTTGGGCCCATAGGACTTGGATATGTTTTCTATTTGCAGATAACTCGCCATTATTTGAAGAATCTGTCCACTTCTTTTACGGCATCCGGTGCTGCGAATACTGCTACCCTGTCGTAAGCCTCGATCTGGGTACTGCCAACGGCTATGAATGATTCACTGCCTCTTATGACTCCGCCGATGATGGCATTCTTAGGAAAATCAGTCTCTTTCAAATTGGCCTTGGTGATTTTGCTTCCTGGTGCTACAGTGTATTCGAGGACTTCGGCATCGGTTCCACTCATATATCTGACGAACCGCACCTTGTCGCTTAATGTGAATTTGAATATCCTGCCGGCAGTAATCAGTTTCTTGTTGATGACCGCATCGACACCCATATCTTCTGCAAAGTGGATATATTCTATGTTTTCTATCTCGGCAATAGTCCTGGCCACTCCGAATTTCTTTGCCACCACGCACGCAAGGACATTTGCCTCGTCGCTATTGGTGAGCGCAACGAATGCGTCATAATCCTTGATTCCTTCTTCCAATAGGAAATCGATATTTCTGCCATCGCCATTGACAACTGTGACTGCGTCATCTGTCTTTTCTGACAATTGCAGGCATAGGTCTTTGTCTTTTTCAATGACTTTCACGTTCACGTTCTGCTTGCTCAATTGTTTGGCAACCATTCCGCCAATAGGGCCTGCACCCAACACCATTACATTATTGACATCAAAGTCGTTTTTGCCGAAATATTGCATCAGCAGAGGAAGGCCTTCGCGTGTGGTGATGATGAAAACTAAGTCGTGGTATTTGAATTTGGTATCGAATTTAGGAATGATGGTTTCATTGTTTCGAGAAATTGCTATTACCCTGAATTGTAAATCATCGGTAGAGGCGTGGGTTGTAAACTCCGCAAGTTGCATATCGAGAATAGGGGAGTCTTCGTCCAACTTGAACACGGATATTTGCAATTTTCCTCTTGCAAAGTCCATCGATTCCGTGGATGAAGGATGTTTGAGAAGCCCATTTATCTCGTCTGCTGCAATCTTTTCAGGATAGAACATCAAGTCCATCCCCATCTCTTTGAATAACAGTTTGTTCTCTGAGTTGAGGAATTCTTTGTCATCGATTCTGGCGGTCACTTTCTTGCTGCCCATTTTCTTAGCAAGGAGGGCACTTACTATGTTAACGTCTTGTGGGACGATCGGATTAACGGCAATGAACAAGTCTGAGTGCTGGACTCCTGCTTCTCTCATTACTTTGATGGAAGAAGTGTTGCCAAATACGGTCACGACATCGGCGATTGCAAGCAATTTGCTCAATCTCTCGTTATCATTATCAATTACGGTGATGTCACCGCCTTCGATGCTCAGCATCTTGGCTAGGTGGGATCCAACCTCGCCTGCTCCTTCAATTACGATTTTCATATTATATAGTGCTCTTGATTTTGTGAATCAATTTGAAAACTCCCCGTTTCATCAAAATGGCCCTCGGAACCATCCAATGCTTGTATAGTCCCACCGATATGGCCTGCCTGTGGGTCCCTGACATTTTCTGTCTTCTTGTTTCAAGGAAAGTGGCTATCTCTGATGCAGGAATGTCGATATGTAACTGCTTGTATTCTTTGTGGGCTTCTTTAACCGAGTTGAAATATCCTTTTTTGAATGTGCAAAGGTAGATTGCAGCTGATATTCCGTCCAATATCATCCTGAAACATATCATCCTTTCTGCCTTTTTCTTGGCAGCAACGGCCAATGTCTCGTCTTCTTTCCTAGTGCTTTCTTTCTTGGCCTCGGTAGCAAGTTCCATCGTGGCTGCTTCCAAGGCGTATGTTTTTGCTAAATTATTGTCCAGAAGCAGAAGGTTGTTCCTATAGTTCAATTTAAGTTTCCACGGCGAATCGTTAGATAGAGTCCCTCCACCCAAGTGATAGACAACTGATTGAGGTATGACTTCGATGCTGTAGCCATCCAATTGGATTCTCCAGCAAAGGTCGATTTCTTCCATATGGGCAAAGAACCTGTCATCAAGTCCTCCTAATTTGTTGAACAATTCACTCCTGACCAGCAAGCATGCTCCTGTGGCCCAGAATACGTTAGCATTCTTATCATATTGGCCGTAGTCCTTTTCCACCATTCTGAGGATCCTGCCTTTGCAGAACGGGTATCCGTATCGGTCGATGAACCCTCCGGCTGCACCGGCATATTCGAATGTGTCACGTTTGTACCAAGACAATAATTTAGGTCCGCAGGCTCCGATGGTGCTATCTGCATCCATTCTTTCCACAAGGGGTTGTAGCCAATGCTCGCTTACTTCGATGTCTGAATTGATCAGCACGAAATATTCCGCTTCGATTTGGGCCAATGCCCGATTGTATCCTCCCGTGAACCCGTAGTTCTTGTCAAGTCTTATTATCTGTACTCCCGGGAACTTTTCGGCCATCATTTCCATTGAACCGTCTGTCGATGCGCTATCGGCCACAATGACCTGTGCATCGGCATCTTTGGTGGAATTTAAGAGGGCTGGAAGAAATTGCTCTAGATAACCCTTTGTGTTCCAGTTCAATATGACGACAGCCGTCTTCATCAAATTGCTTATTTTTTATGCTCTCCGTGGCAGCACTCGCCGTCTTTGTGGCCTTCACCGTGGCAGCACTCGCCGTCTTTGTGGCCTTCTCCGTGCCCGCAGCAGCAATCATCCTGAGGCAGATATTCATCGTGTAGCCCATTATTCAATTCCTTCTCAGTAGCCTCCCTTACAGTAAGTACCTCACCCTTGAAATGAAGAGTCTTGCCTGCCATCGGATGGTTGAAATCCATAGTCACAGCATTCTCCTTAACTTCAGCAATCGTGCCCTGAACGACTTGTCCTGAAGCATTCATCATCGGAATGGTCTGACCAACAACCAGAAAATCATTCATAACCTTTCCGTCAACCATAAATGAATTCATTGGAAGATCGAACTTCTTTCCCATCTCATATTCACCATACCCATCAGAAGGAGAAAGAGTAAACTCAAATATATTTCCTGGTTCCTTGCCATCAAGTTCATCCTCAAATCTCGGGATAAGCATATGAGTGCCATGAATATAATCCAAAGGATGCTCTTTGGTTGCTTTGTCTACGATCTTGCCATCCACTTCCAACTCATAAGTCAGCTCGATGACCTTGTTCCTGTCTATTTTCATAAAAATCAGTTAATTATATGCCCCATTACACATAGGCAAAACCATTCTACCCAGATGTCGGCGGCTAGTTGTTACCATTTATTGCACACATAATTTGCAATAATCTACAAACTTACGTAAAAAACGCCGATTTTCCACACTTTGCCCAACCCAAACTCAACGCTCGCCAGCCATTTGACTCAAATTGCAACTATTTCTATCTGTTCAATCATCTTTCACTTGCTTTCCTAAATCTATCACCCCGTCCCACAGTTCCCAGCTCACATCAACATAGTTACAACTTCGTTTTCAGCGCCGCAAACTGGGTGCCCATTGTGCCTTATGTAATGTGTGACATTCTGTCTGTGTCATACCTCGAGCAATCCTTATCCGTACAACTGGTTGAATTAGCGATAGTTAACACCTTTTGGCCTATGTAAGGTGTGACACGCATCGTCGCACCTCGCTTTTCTTTTTCGGCGCCACCCCAACCACACGCCACTGCGTGTCCTGTTTTCCTCTTCGGCTCCGTCGAGGTGTGACATTCTGTGTCATACCTAGAGCAACCCTAATCCGTGCAATAGGTTGAATGGACGACAGTTAACCCTCTTTGCCATATGTGAGGTGTGACACGCATCGTCGCACCTCGCTTTTCTTTTTCGGCGCCACCCCAATCACACGCCACTGCGTGTCCTGTTTTCCTCTTCGGCTCCGTCGAGGTGTGACATTCTGTGTCATACCTCGAGCAATTCTAATCCGTACAACTGATTGAATGAACTACAGTTGGCCCTCTTTGCCATATGTAAGGTGTGACACGCATCGTCGCACTTCGCTTTTCTTTTTCGGCACCACCCCAACCATACGCCACTGCGTGTCCTGTTTTCCTCTTCGGCTCCGTCGAGGTGTGACATCCTGTGTCATACCTCGAGCAACCCTAATTTGTACAACTGATTGAATGAACTACAGTTGGCCCTCTTTGCCATATGTAAGGTGTGACCTCCTGTTCCACACCTCGCTGATGTGAAACACGTGCATTTCCTGTCAGCGTTCTTGGAAGTTCCGTGGAATGTCCATCCTCGTTCGGCAGAGGATGGGCGAAGGGCAACCGCAGACGGCAGGAGCGAGCCTTTAGATGGAGCTCGCGCAGGCCGCCGATGCCGGTAGATGCCGCAGAAGCGGATTGCGGCAGTGGTGCCCAGCTCCCAAGTCGGCGCTGGTACGGGTTGCGCCGACACCAGCAATGCCATAGGAACTGATTCGTCATTTGCACCACCTCGTCAAAGTTATGGTTACAACTCTTTGTCCAATAATGTCTCAGCATTTTTTCCAAAGTATCGTTTAACTAATTGATATGGTAGTTTGCG
>Ga0183095_10664_pt1 | contig 75420 bp, 68 predicted proteins | sample BioMet4_FD_130346 | JGI IMG/M metagenome (GOLD analysis project Ga0183095, IMG submission 130346) | Microbial communities from bioreactor (seeded with sewage sludge) at LBNL, California, USA - Biofuel metagenome 4 (v2) (version 3) | ecosystem: Engineered > Bioreactor > Anaerobic > Unclassified ... | reverse complement strand
GTTCTTCACACCAGAAGGTAAAGTGGCTCTGATATTCCTGAAAATTTACGCGCAGATGAGCGCACCGAAGCTGCTGGAGCAGTTGGACTGAAACATTCACTCCAGATGTTCTGCGAGAGAGCAGCCAAGCGAATCCCCCGAAGGTGAGCGCAAGCGTCTTGTGGCTGCAACGGAATAGCGGTCTGCCTTGCTGCGTAGCAATATTCTTCTGTCCCATATATGAACTGAACCCCGAAAGTTAGACAAAAAACTTTCGGGGTTTTGTTATGTACAAGAGACACATATATGAAGATTGCATGAATTACATGCATCTTATTGAAGAAGGGTATAGCTTCACGCATATCCACACTCATTTCGGCATCAGCAGTGAGCGACTTAAGTCTTTATGGATTGGATTCCAACAGCGAGGCGAAGATGCATTGCGTAAGAAGCCGCGTGTCAATTCCGACATCCAGACGAAGTTGTCCGCGATAGATGACTATGAGAAAAAAGGATTATCTTTGGTGGAGGTCATGCTTAAAGACAATGTGTCCGAGTGCGCATTATATCAATGGCGCCAGCGATATGCGGCCGGAGGGGCTGAAGCGCTACGTTCATGCAAGACGGGCAGGCCACCAGGAACAATGGGTAGACCGAAAAAAAAGGAACCACAGACAGATCTTGAGAGGCTCCAGGCGGAGAACGAGCGCCTGAGAGCGGAGAATGCGCTGTTAAAAAAAGTGAAGGCCTTAGTCGAAGAAAGAGAAGCCCGTCTACGCGAGATTGGGCGGAAGCCATCCAAGAGCTAAGGCCGGAACACAACCTCGAGCTGCTTCTCGAGCTCAAGGGGATGGCAAGAGCCACATTCTATTACAACATCAGGCACCTTGGAGAACCTGACGGATACGACGACACCAGGAAGGCGGTCGCCCTCATATATGAAAGACATCGCGGCCGTTACGGCTACAGGCGCATGACCATCGGACTACGCAACGAGGGCATTTATGTCAACCACAAGACGGTACGTAAGTTAATGAACCTGATGGGGCTGAGGGCGAAGAGGAAGAAGACGGCCAGATACAGGTCCTACAAAGGCGAGACTGGCAGAGTTGCCCCCTACGTCATCAACAGGGACTTCCATGCCGACGGGCCCAACAAGAAATGGACCACCGACGTGACGGAAGTCAGAATAAAAGAAAGGAAGACCTAATTGTCACCAATACTTGACATGTTCAATGGCGAGATAATCACCTATGTGATATCCGACAGACCAGACTTGTGGATGGTTACGACGATGCTGCGCCAAGCTTTCAGCAAAGTAGGGGAACACGGACGGACTCGTCTTCCACTCGGACCAAGGCTGGCAATACCAGCACAGAAGATATCAGAAGATGTTGGTCGACAATCACATAATACAGAGCATGTCCCGCAAGGGCAACTGCCTTGACAACTCCATGATGGAGAACTTCTTCGGAATAATGAAGACGGAATTGCTATATTTGCAGGAGTAGGACAGTGTGGAACAGTTCAATGCAGAACTAAAAAAAATACATCCACCACTACAACTACCACAGGATTAAACTGAGACTAAAAGGAAAGAGTCCGGTACAATACCGAACTCTTTCCAAACTTAAGGCTTTATAAATTAATGTTAAACCGTCCAACTTTTTGGGTTCACATCAAAAGGTCGCCCTTGATATCGATTCTGAAAACCAGTGTAAAAGACTAGTTCTTAGTAGCTTTGTTTACAATGATATTGACATACTTGCCACCGGAGATAGAAGTAGTATAACCTTCGATAGTAACTGATGCACCATTCATATCTGCAAGGCCGAAACTGTCAAGAGGATAAGAAAGTGATCCGATTGCTGTAGCTGCGCCTGGAATAGTAAGATTATAATATGAGCCACTTACAGCAAGAGTACCAGTAACTTGGATATACTTGATAGGGCAAGCAGCATCAACAACTTTATTCTTACCTACAGTTGCAGCAACCATATCGTCCAAAGCCTTCCCATCCATAACCGTAATGGCAGCAGGTGTAATCTTACCGGAACTGAGGACATCATAATCGATAGCACTCATCTCCATACCGAAATTATATACGGAAATCTTACCAGCAGCAGTTCTAACTTTTCCAATAGTATAATTAGCAGGCGTGAAAGTCTTACCATAATATACCTGAACAGAACCAGTTGCATCAGACAGGATATAAGCCTGATTGCTTATGGCTGTTACCTTTCCAACAACGCAAGCATAAGTTGTCTTGGTAGGATCAATTGTTCCGATCCCAACAGGCTCTGGAAGATTACCCTTCTGAGAAACGGCATAGGAAACCTTTGAAGTCGTGCTTCCAGAAGTTGTAGAGAAAGAAACAGTAGTCTCACGAGGAGCCAATCCAGTATTTGCATCAGCATTGAAAGTAACCTTTGCAGTAGTACCTGAAGTTACAATCGATGAAACGTGAAGCCAAGCCTTTGCATCGTCGGGAATAACAACTGAGAGACCATTACCTTTGCAAGTCAGATCCACCGTGAAAGTCGTATCTGTTTTTGCAAGAACAGCAGCGTCAGACTCAACCTTGACAAGAGATTTGGTAATAGATACGACTATAACATTGACAAGTTCAACAACGCCACCATAAGTGGATTTTGGACCCTCAACTGTTGCGACATCGCCTTCCTCAAGTCCAAGACTTGTAAAGTTCTTCTCGGCGCCATTCTTATCAAGAGTACCATATACATATACTTCACCAGTACCATCATTGATGTACCAGTTACCATAAGTAGTATTGACAATCTTCGTGCAAGTTCCTGTAGCCCTGAATGTCTTACCATCAGCACCAGCTAAAATCTGTGCACAAGTGGAAGCCTCAGCTTTCTTCAAGCCCTGTATAACATTGACTTCCTGTGTCTTACCAGCGCAAAGGAATTTAATATCCACAGTACCTTTACCAGAAATGGTAGCAGGCGCAGTGAAAGTAACTGTAGTCTCACCAGCACTTCCACTCATAGGAGTGACAGTAAGCCAATCAGGAACGGACTTAGTATCTACAGACCAAGCATCCTTGGCAGTAACAGTGATGGTTGATGAACCACCAGCCATATCGATGGAAACATAAGACGAAGAAACTTGAATTTCATCAAGAACCTTGATATCGTCACTTTCCGTACATCCGACAGCAATGAGTCCTAACCCCGCAAGGAGCGATGTAAGCAAATATTTGAATTTCATACTTTTATCGGATTAAGAATTAATTGAACATATATTTAAGACCGATCTGAGCATACCAGCACTCACCAATTGAGTGATCGTAAGTCCAAGTCTTGAGATCTTTGGTAATGGCAGAAGGAGTAGAGAATGTAGGAACACCCTGAGCATTCACGCCCTCATAAGTAAGGATACGACCTGAGTTAAGCACAGGATTCATATATTTTGCAACTCCCCAAGAAGAATTGAACATATTGAGCAAGTTGTTGATATTGAAGTTGAGTTCAAGAGTGTTGACCGATTTGCCAACCTTGATCTTGAAATCGTGAGCATATTTGAAGTCAAGCGTCTGAGTCCAAGGTGAATATACGCTGTAAGCCTCAGCATATTTGCCTTTATGATTCTTAAGATATGAATCATTTTCGACAAAATTCCAGAAACGATCTGCATCATTCTGAGAAACAAACAGAATTTCATCTTTTGTCTTAGGGATATAAAGGGCATCGTATTTATAGCTATCACCATTCATATCATTGGTATACATATAACTATAGTTACCGCCACCTCTCCAAGTCTCCCAGAAGAAACTGAAGTGGTTGTCGCTCTTATCATTGATAGTAAGAGATACGAATGCACGATCAGGAGTTACATACTGAGAATTGTGAAGTTTGGTATTGTTAGGTCCCTCATAAGTAGGAATATAGGTGAATGCTGAAGAAGCATCAGATCCTGGCATACCAGTAAGTTCCTTGGAAACAGTATGTGTGTATGCTGCAGTGATTCCAATGGCCTTGATCGGCTGCATATTGAAAGTCAAACTAGCAGATCCGCCCCAACCTTTGCTTGTATTGGTAAGTACGAATGCATTAGGCATACCAGTTACGACACCTTTGGCATTTGTATAAGTGTATTTGTAATCCTGGTAGATAGGACGATTGTCCGGTCCGTTGAACCTAGCAAAACCATCCACTGGAAGGATGCTCCAATCGGAGATACGTACGCCATTGATAGTCTTATTGAAGATACCCTCAGCGGTAACGCTCATAGGGAAACTTGTCTTGAAGGCATAATCGACAGCAAGAGAAGTCTTCCAAACCTGAGGCATTTTGAACTTAGGATCTACAGCTGCAAATGTTGAAGAGATAGAACCGGCTTCCGGAGTAATCTCTGAAGGATATCCGAGAGAAATCCATTTTGCCTTCATATCAGCAATATTGGTAATCAAGCCACCTGCGAAATTAGCAAGTTGAGCGTTACCAACCTGGATCTTACCATTGTACTGAACCATACCGGAGTTGGTTGGCATATTGGTGAAGAATACGAGAGGCAGACGGCCTGAGAACAGACCTGAACCTCCACGAACCTTAAGACTCTTGTCACCAAGGACATCCCAGTTGAAACCGACACGTGGAGAAATGGTGAGATTGTTCTCAGGCCATTTTCCTGTATCGATATGACGACCATTGTAATCAAGATCCTTGACAGCCTTGTTGGTTACGAGGTCCTCATTCTGGAAGAACAACCCATCAAAACGGATGCCTCCTGTGAATTTAAGGTTTTCATTGATGTTCCACTCATCCTGGAGATAAATACCGGCTTTGTGGAAACGAACACGGGCAGCAGGATTATTTGCATTAAGGTTGTCATAACCATAAGTCATACAGACAGTCTCAGGAGTAGCACCATTGAGGAAATCATCAAGAGAATTATAACGATAATAGCCTGTACCATTTCTCATATAAGAGTTGTCAGCCATTTGATGCTCATAACTAAGGCCGGCGGTAATCTTGTGAGCTCCAAGATAATATGTCAAATCATCCTTGATATTGTACACGGTGTTGTGCACACCATTGTGCCAGGTGAAAAGTTCATAACCAAGGGAGATATACGGAGTGATAGTACCAGTACCATCAAGGATATCGATGAATGGGAATTCTGAAGAATTGGTACCGCGGACATCGTCAAGCTTGGAATATGTGGCAAGCAACTGGTTGGAAATCTTGTCGGTGATACGGCTGTTGAGATCCAAAGAGAATGAATTGACGAGGTTCTGCATCGAATACATTGAATTGGCATAAGACATTGAGTACTGAGACATACGAGCCTCTGTAGTACGTGTCTTGGCATCTGAAGAAGATGGGTTAGGAGATATCCAGCTATTATTAAGAGTATGGTTATACCTCAAAGCTAGGTGGTTGTTGCTATTGATGTTCCAATCGATGCGGGCAAGGATTTTCCTATTGCTCTCATTAGCGGGGAAACTTGTATAAGAACCGGTATCATATCCATACTTGGTCTTTACAAAATCAGAAACCTTCTGAAGATCGGCCTCTGTAGTACGTGAAATATAGGCATCAGCATTGGCAACGCCGTCTGTAGAAGCCCTCCAACGATTAGCAACTGTAGGGATGGTCGCCTGCTCATAATTGACAAAGAAGAACAATTTGTTCTTGATGATAGGGCCACCGAAAGTGAGACCGTAAGTGGTCATCCTATCCTTGTCACGAGCTCCTGCGATCTGAGTCCCGTCCACACTGTCGCCACGCATATTTTCGTTCTGATGATATACGTAAGCGGATCCTTTGAAGGTGTTGGTACCAGACTTGGTGATGGCATTCACACCGCCACCGATGAAGTTAGTCTGACGGACATCAAAAGGAGAAATGACTACCTGAACCTCCTCGATTGCATCGATTGAGATAGGGTTGCCACCGCCAGGGAGGCTGGATGAAAGTCCGAAGTTGTTGTTGAAATTCGCACCATCGACTGTGAAATTGGCAGTACGACCGTCAGCACCGGCGAAACTCATTCCACTTCCACCATAAGGTGAAAGTTTAGCGACGTCGGTAATGCTTCTACTAATAGTAGGAACTGAAGCAATCTGGCTGCTTGAGATGTTGGTTGCAGCACCTGTCTTCTCAACTGCGAATTTGGAAGAAGGGGATGCCATCACGACAGCTGAATTAAGTTGCTCAAGATTCTGCTTAACCACTGTGTTCAAACTGTATGTCTCACCAAGTTGGAGAGTAACATCGTTGAACTCCTGTGTCTGGAAACCGAGGAATGAGACGGTAACCTTGTAAGGACCGCCGACACGCATACCATTGATAACGTAACGGCCATCGCTGTTGACGACTGTACCGTACTGGGTACCTGAAGGCATATGTACGGCAACTACAGCCGCACCAGCCAAAGGTTCTCCGTTCTCATCCTTGACGTGACCGGCAAGACTGGATGTGGTAACCTGTGCAAACGCAACAGCTCCACAAAGTAGTGATGCAAAGAGCATCAGACCTTTTTTTAGTAATTGAGTCATAGAGTATTAGTTGAATAATATAAAATAGTTTCTAGGCTTTTCGATAAATAGTAAAGGAATGATAATGTTTAGACTACGAAGATACTACTTTTTCATATTTCTGCCAAAAAAAGAAATGAAGTGTAATTATTTTGTAATTATCTGCAAATTGCATATATTTGCACCATCGAAGTGGAGAGATTTGACTGCTTGCAACCACGTTAAAAAAGTGCTAAAATGTTGACTTGGGTCTTAGGACCTTTTTCATATCAATGTTTTGTGTTTTGCGACGGCTCCACTTCGTGGGGCTTTTTTTGTTACACAATTCAGCATTAATATTATGAGTTATTTATTCACGTCAGAGTCTGTCTCAGAAGGACATCCTGACAAGATATCGGATCAGATTTCAGATGCCATCCTGGACGAGTTTCTCAGACAGGACCCTGAATCCAAAGTCGCCTGCGAAACATTCTGCAGTACAGGAATGGTGGTCGTAATGGGCGAAGTAAAATCGGAAGCATACGTTGACATCCAGACCACCGTACGCAACGTCATCAACAAGATAGGCTACAACAAAGCCGATTATATGTTCGACGGAAATTCCTGTGGTGTCCTCTCAGCTATGCACGAGCAGAGCGCCGACATCAACAGAGGAGTTGTACGCCAAAATCCTGAAGACCAGGGTGCCGGAGATCAGGGAATGATGTTCGGTTACGCCTGCAAGGACACCGAAGACTATATGCCGCTGGCACTTGCCCTCTCGCACAAGGCTCTCCAAATCCTTACCGACATCAGGAAAAATGAAATATGGCTTATGCCTTACCTCCGTCCAGATGCCAAATCCCAGTTCACTATTGAATATGAGGACAGTACCAACAAACCGTTAAGGGTCCATACAATCGTGATTTCCACCCAACACGACGAGTTCGTCGCAGAGGAATTGGGTAAAATTAGTTATGCGGACGCCGTTAAGCAATTCGGCCAAGAAAAAGTGGACAAGGCTATGCAGGACAAAATCCGCAAAGATGTAGCAGAAATCCTTATTCCAAGGCTAATAGCATCTCTGCCGAAACAGACAGCCGCACTGTTCAAAGGCGATTATATCCTTCACGTGAACCCTACAGGCAAATTTGTCATTGGAGGCCCTCACGGAGATACCGGCCTTACCGGCCGTAAGATCATCGTTGATACATATGGAGGCAAAGGCGCGCACGGCGGTGGAGCATTCTCAGGCAAAGACCCATCTAAGGTGGACAGGTCCGCAGCCTATGCTGCCAGATACATTGCCAAAAATATGGTTGCAGCCGGAGTGGCAGATGAAATGCTCGTACAGATAGCGTATGCCATCGGCATCGCCCGTCCAGTCAGCATCTTCGTAAACACCTATGGTACAGCCACCAAAGGCAAAGATGGCAAACAGTTGAGCGACAGTTACATAGCCTCAAAGATTGAAAACATATTCGACCTCAGGCCTGCCAAAATCATCGAGAAATTCGAATTGAAAAACCCTATCTACGAACCGACGGCAGCATACGGACATATGGGCCGCAAACCTTACAAGCAATTGGTCAAAGTCATACGTGACGGACACGAGATCGAAAAACTCATCCAATTCTTCGGTTGGGAACTTTTGGATTCAGTAGATATTGTAAAAAAGGAATTCGGGCAGTAACTATTGGCCTCTTTCCATCTCGCGGCGGAGATCTTTCTCCTTGATGGACTGGCGTTTATCATAAACTTTCTTACCACGTGCCAGAGCGATGAGGAGTTTCGCAAACCCATTGTCGGCAATATAGAGCTTCACCACGATTATGGTGAGGCCCTTTTGTTTTACGGCCTGCTGGAGACGTATCAACTCATTCTTCTTGAGCAGAAGTTTCCTGTCCCTTAAAGGTGAATGTTGTCCCCAAGAGCCCCAAGTGTATAGGGCCACATTCATACCTTTGACATAGAGTTGTCCGTGATCGAAATAGCAAAAAGAATCGGCTAGGGAAGCCTTGCCGGCACGGATGGACTTGATTTCCGTTCCGACCAACACGATTCCGGCCTCGTAGGTCTCCAGGAACTCATAGTCGAAGGTGGCCCTCTTGTTATTTATTGCTACTTTGCTCTTTGCTTTCGGCATAATACATTGGCCCCTTTCATTGAAGGGGGTACAAAGGTAATATTTTTTTCACAAAGCAGGGAAAATGATTATTTTTACGGTATGAGTTCCAAGATAAACAATTCACCCATAGCGCCAATGCCTCCGAGCGAGGTTATTGACGTTCCAGCACTGCTTCGCGCTTTTGACAATCAAGAGTTGGATCTGATCTGCGTATTGGGGCCGACTGCCTCCGGAAAGACCAGATACGCAGTCTCCATTGCCAAAGAGTTGAATTCTCTTCGTGCCAATAAATCTGCCGAGATCATTTCCGCTGATTCCCGCCAAGTGTACAAGGGAATGGACATCGGCACAGGCAAAGATCTGCAAGAATATGGGGATATCCCTTACCACCTGATCGACATTGTAGAAGCTGGCTACAAGTACAATATATTCGAATACCAACGAGATTTCGAAGCCGCATTCCAGGACATTGTCAACCGTGGAGGGATACCAATCCTTTGCGGGGGCAGCGGCCTGTACATAAGCGCCGCAGTGAATGCATATTCGCTGGCAGACGTACAACCAGATATGGAACTAAGGGCCGAATTGGAACAAGAAGACATTGAAGACCTTAGGGAAAAACTTGCCGAATTGAAACCGGTGGACCCTTCAGTTTACGATTCCAAGAAACGCCTGATAAGGGCTCTTGAAATAGCTTTTTACGAGCAGGAACACCATATCACCTTGAGTTCTTTCAAGCCCAAAAGAGCATATTATATAGGTACTCTTGTATCCCCCGAAAGACGTAACGAGTTGATAGACAAACGTTTGGACGAGAGGCTGCAAAACGGACTAATTGAAGAGGTCAAGCGCCTTATAGATAGCGGAATTTCAGCTGAAACTCTATCTTACTATGGTCTGGAATACAAATTCGTATCCCAATACATACTTGGAATATTGTCTTATGATGATATGAAAAGGATGCTTGCCGATGCCATTCACCGTTTTGCAAAGAGACAAATGACTTGGTGCCGCAGCATTGAAATGGAAGGCACACACATTCATTGGACAGAACCCTAATGCAAAGTGGTGATTCGCGGCAGTTCTTTTGCTTTCCAATAATCAGAATCCCACTCAGGCGAGACATAGTCGCCATTATGGTCAATGGTGAAAGCCATATATGTAATCCTAAATCCCTGATTCAGAAACATTTGTTCATAATAGGTCTGAACTTGGAACAAGGCATCGACTGCCGATTCTCCGCACACGGAAGCCAATTCGGAAGAATATAGGCCTGTGCGATCCGAAGCGTATAAATCCTCTGTGCAAGCCATTACTCGTAAGGAATTGGCAGAGCACATTGCTTTCGTATATTCGTGGAGGAACATACTGTCAGTCTTCAGATGTATGATGCCGCCCTCTTTGAGAAAATGTCTGTATCTGTTTAGGAACAAAGGACTTGTAAGTCTGTTATTTTCGCTTTTGATCTGAGGGTCAGAAAATGTCAACCAGATTTCCGAGACTTCAGAAGTGGCAAAAAATGATTCAATGAATTCGATTTTGGTCCTTAGGAAAGCTACATTGGTCAGAGCCAAATCGGTTGCAGTCTTGGCTCCTTTCCACAAACGTGCCCCTTTGATATCGACTCCGATATAATTGAATTCAGGATTCCGCTTAGAAAGATCGATTGTATATTCTCCTTTGCCACAACCAAGTTCCAGAATTATAGGCTGATCCTTGACGAACATTTTTTCATTCCAATGTCCCTTGATGGGGTGGTCAAGCAGATGCAAGCCCGATTCTGATGAGAAATTATGGTCAAACACCTCATCAATGGAAGGTTGCAATAAGCAACCAAAAGATTTGTTCTCCTCGAATTTCTTTAATTTGCCGTGCCCCATCTATTTTTAAATCTTATTGTTTGCAACGATTATCCCCAAACCGCGAAGGCCATTTATATGGTAATTTTCTTCCCCAACTGTCACAGACATACGCCAAATGCCATATTCCGATGGGACAATGCCCTTCCTATACAAGGCCTTGTATTGCCTGCCTTCTTCATTGGCAGAAATCTGATTCGAAACTTCCATATATACGACCTCTTCATATCTTTTCCCCGATGGGGATGAAAAAATGACATTGAAAGGAATTTCCCCTATAGGAAGCGTATTCCTGTCGCCGATTTCAGTGTAAAAGGAGATATCATAAGTCAGATTAGGATCGGTCATATCCACATTGAAGATGTAAGTTCCTCCTTCAGAGGCATCTTTGGCATTGATGAAAGTCTCAATGGAAGATGGTCTGGAACAAGAAACGAGTCCTGCGATGACAAAAGCCAACGCTATCGACAATGAGAATATGCGTCTGGCGACCATAAGATCAATTACGGGATGCTGGTGATTCAGGTGCTTTATCTACAGGGCGATTCTGCTGTTGAGGCTTACTGTCTTGACGATTCTTACGTGACTGCCAATTTTGGCGATTTTGCCTTTGCTGACCACCTTGACGATTCTGTTGAGGCTGAGCATTTTGCTGCGGTTGAGACCTTTGCTGCTGTGAAGCATCTTGCCCATTTGGACGACGATCAGGACGATTGTGATGATTGTTCTTGTGACGTTTGCGGGTGTCATCGAAACGAGATATGCTGTCATCCCCTACCGAAGTAACAAACTCAGGTGCTATTGGCTCCTCATCACGCTTCAAGGATTCAGGTTTCTTACCGTGACGATTCATATCTATCACTTGCCTTACCTCATCTGCCTTAAGAGGGAAAAGTTCGGCAAGAGAAGATTTGTCATAAGAAAAATACAAAGTCTCCTGAAGTATGTCCGTTTTCATTAGATATGCAAAACCATCTTGGAATTCAAGAGGTTCAGAAACTCTAGGTATGCGAGACTGGGCATCCAAATAAGCAGCGACTTCGTAATTCAAGCAGCATTTAAGTTTTCCGCATTGGCCTGCAAGTTTTTGCGGATTCAACGACAGATCCTGACAACGGGCGGCTGCTGTTGTAATGGATTGGAAATTGGTGATATGGTTGGCGCAGCACAATTCCCTTCCACAGACTCCCAGGCCTCCTATCAATCCGGCCTCCTGACGAGCTCCGATCTGTTTCATTTCTATCCTTATCCTGAATTCCTCCGCAAATACTTTAATAAGCTGGCGGAAATCCACACGTCCATCAGCGATATAATAGAAAATAGCCTTGGTACCATCACCTTGGAATTCAACGTCCCCTATTTTCATCTCAAGTTGCATCTCGGCAGCGATCTTTCTGGCTTCAATCATCACTTCCTGCTCTCTAGCAATAGCTTCTTGCCATTTCTCGATATCGAAACTCTTCGCCTTGCGATAAATCTTCTTAAGTTCAACGTTGGCCGGATCTACTCCTCTTGCGCTCATTTGCTTACCCACAATAGGGCCTTCCAAAGTGACAATGCCCAGATCGTGGCCATTGGTCGCTTCGACTATCACGAGGTCGCCCATCTTGATGGTTTGACCAGAAGTATTTATATATATGCCCTTCCTGGTGTTCTTGAAACGCACCTCGAAGATATCCTTGAATTGTTCCTGCTCCACACCCTTGAGCCAATCATAGACCTCAAGCTTGCAGCAGCCACGACGATATTCACATTCCAATTCCCCGGTGGTCTCATCACGTGTAACCGTGCAACCGCGGAAACAATCGAATTTAATTGACTCGTTATCAGTATTTTCCATAATATTATATCTTTACAAACATACGATTTACCATATCGCAGAACAATATTTTCTGATTGACATTTCTTTCAATCAGCAGTTGCGCCCTGTCCAAATATGTAATCGCATTTCGGCAGAATGCCCTCTTGCTTTTAAAGGCAACTTCCTGGAAGAAAGGCAATTCCTCACTGGTAACACCTATGATTCCGGGAACATTTTGTTGCAGGAAAAAGATTTTCCTGAGACATTCGCCTGCAAATTTACAAAAAGCTTTCTGTTTTTCTCTAGAATCCAATGCGGCAATAGTTTCGCCTACCTCCAAAGAGGCCTGTAAGTCCTTGGACAAAAGGCTGTGCATCAGATTAGAAAACAAATCCAAGTTGTCCTTATAGTCAGACTGGTCGGAAAGATAGTGCAATGCGGTTCCGACGCTTCCACCTGCGATCATAGCCGCCTGAGCAGCCTGATTCGGGTCTTTTCCAAACGATGAAGTAAGGATATGCACAATCTCTTCTCTGCCCAAAGGCATTATCCTAACCCCTTGACAACGTGATGAAATGGTCTGCAGCACTTTCTCGGGATTGTGAGTTATCATCAGAAACAATGTCTTTTCAGGTGGTTCCTCGACTATCTTGAGCAATCTGTTCGCTGCTTCTTGGTTCATCTTTTCAGGCAAATACAGTACAATAGTGCTGTAACCACCCTCAACGGAGGTCAGGGAAAGACTTTCCAATATAACTTTAGCCTCAGGTACCGCAATTACGCTGGACTTGCCTTCTATCCCGAGTGCATCATTTAGTTCATTCTCTAGGAAGAAAGGATTGGCAAGCAATAATTCACGCCAATATTGGATATATGATTCAGAAGTAGGCTTAACCGAAGAAGAGACCTTGGATCCCCCTGCAACGGGGAACACAAAACGGATATCTGGATGAATGAGTTTTCCGATCTTATTGCACTCACTGCAAGTTCCGCAGGAATCGCTTCCGCTCTTATCCTTGCAATAAAGATATTGAAGGAAGGCCAATATGATCTGCAATGCTCCACAACCGTCATTCTCATAGAACATCATTGCGTGAGGTATCCTCCCACTGTCGATCATACCGGCAAGGGCTTTCTTTATTTCTTCATTACCTATGATTTCCGAGAATTTCATACCTATCAGGATTTTCTCAATGCGACAAATTCCGCAAGACTCCTAAGATACTCTTTTTCTTTAGATTCTGGAAGTATAGCTAGTGCATTTATACCTTTGAGAACGAAATCGTCAAGACGCTTGCTTGCGTATTGCATCCCGTTATTGTCCTTTACGAACTGCTGTATTTCAGATACATACTCCGGATGAGAGTCGATTTCACATACTTTTTTCCTCACCGAAGAAGCAGTCTGATCGTCCACATTCATCAATGCTCCAATAAGAGGAATCGTGATTTTCTGCTCGATCAGATCTTGACCGGCAGGTTTCCCTAACGATTCTCCGCCTTCGTAATCCATAATGTCATCTTTGATCTGGAAAGCCAGGCCCAGGTCCATCACATATTCCCTGACAGCCTCTTTCAATTCATCTGAGGCTCCGACTGAAATTGCTGCAGAGGTTCCCGCAGCCACAAACAGAGATGCTGTCTTATTGTAAATGATTCTTAGATAATCTATTTCCTGAGTATCACCGCTGGAAGCCTTTTCGAGTTGAAGCATCTCCCCGGTCGCAAGATCGCTCAATGTCTTGGCAAATAGCCTTATGACTACATCACCGTGGACAGAGGCATCCAAGATATTTTCCATTGCTTTTACAAGCCAGAAATCTCCCAACAGCACCGAGGCTCTCCCTCCGAGGATGGACATTACAGTAGGGACTCCCCTGCGTTCGGAACTGTTATCAGCTACATCGTCGTGAAACAACGTGGCATTATGCAATAGTTCAGATGCTGCCGCGAATTTGATGGTATCAGATGTGATATGCCCATCAGAGCACGCCCTTGCTATAAGCAAAGCAAGAATGGGTCTTAGCTGTTTCCCTGAATGCTCCAGAACTGCTTTGTTCGTGGCATTCAGCAAATCAATGTCGCTATTCAGAGAACTTCTGATCAGAGATTCGGTTTTCAGCCAATCGATGCCGAGAAATTCCTTTATTTGACCCATATTCATAATATCATCTATTAATAAAATGGCCTATCAATTCTTCTTCTGTATCCGGGAACTCTATCAATGCTCTGGAACGCTCATCCAGCATCCCTGTCTTCTCATAATAGGCAAGCAGTTCAATCAGCGGATTGAAAAAACCGAAGTAATTGAATGCAAATATCTTACCTTGGTATTTGTCCAACTTGGCCAATGTCAATGTCTCAATCAATTCGTCCAATGTTCCGATGCCGCCGGGAAGAGCAATCGCAGCGCAAGTCCCTTCTCGCATTTTTTCTTTTCTTTCGGCCATCGTATCAGTCCAGACAGTCTCGGTAAGGCCGGGATGTTGGAAATCCTTCATAAAACGAGGAAGGATCCCGATATGTTTGCCACCACATCTGGCGGTTTCATCGGCTATAGCACCCATCGTACCTTTTATGGCACCTCCGGAAACAATCGTATAGCCACATAAGCAAGCCGCACGGACAATGTCTCGTGCAGCTTGATTAAACTTTGGATCTATACTATAGCTTGAAGCACAGAAAAATACAATTTTCTTTTCTGTCATTTATCCTACCTCCTAGAAGAATAACGCTGCAGACACTGTGAATCCATTGAAATGCTTTCCATCCTTGAATGCATCAGTGATAGTCTTTGTAATGTCATCAGAGCTGATTTTGTCATCTTTGTCGGCGAGAGAACCGAAATTCCAGAAATACCTGGCAGAAACCTGGATCCTCCAGATGTCAATTCCGGCGCCAAGACCCAGACCATATTCCAAACGGCTGATGTTTGCATCTTCCCAGTTACTCTTGATGGTCTCAGCCGTCTCATTCAGGCCATTTTTCTTAGCCTCGAAATTAACTCCGTAGCCAACGAAAGGCTCAACGAAAACGAATGGTTTGAGCAGGGCCAAGTCGATGCCATACTGAAGGGCAACAGGGACTTCAACATATCCGACCTTGGCATCCACACTGAAACCTGAACCGGACTCGACCTGATCCAGTCTGGTGCCTTTCACCTGATATAGTATTGAAGGCTGTACTGAGAGACCGAGAAAAAGTGGAATCTGTAAAGTAAGACCTGCGTGATATTGTGAGACAGATTTGGTATCAAAGTCTTTGACATTGGAATCAGAAGAAGTAAAGCCGCCAATCACACCTATTTTTGACTGAGCGGTCATAGTTGTAGCCACTGCCAAAGCAGCAACTGCTACGATGGTTGTAATAAATAAATGTTTCATTGTAATAATGATTTGGTTTACAATTATTTCAAAAGAGAATCAAGTTTGGCAGTGATACTACCTTTGGGAACAGCCCCTACGAGCTTGTCCACTACCACGCCGCCTTTAAAGAAAAGAAGAGTAGGAATATTCCTAATCCCATATTCGGATGATATCTCATCGCAATCATCCACATTGCATTTGACCACCGTTGCCTTGCCATCGTATTCGGTAGCAATCTCATCGAGTGTAGGAGACAACATCCTGCAAGGGCCACACCAAGTAGCCCAGAAATCCACTATTACAGGCTCTGCAGCTTTGATAATATCTGCGAAATTCGCATTTGTAGCAATAACTTCCATAATTTAATATATAATAATCCCGATACAAATATAAAAAATTGTACCGGGATTACAAATTCATTGCCACTTCATTCAATTTACACCGACTTCTCGACAGTCCAGACGAAAGCCCTCATGCCGATTTTCGGAGTATAGTCATCCTTTGCCTTCAAGTCAGCCAAGATGGCATCCACAGATTCATCATCGACCACAGCCAGAATAGCATCATTCATAACAGGCCAAGCGTGACTTCCATAATGTGGTTCGCCATCTTTTCCGCCTCTTCCTTGAATACTCTGCCAGCGGGTAAATCCACGCTGACCGTGTGCATCCAATACAGCAACGATGTCTTCATCGTATGCCTGATTATATGAAATAAATATAGTCTTCATAACTCAAATTATTTAGCAGATATCATCGCAGCCTTACGAGCCTTATGCTTCTCCTGCCTGATCGCAAACATACAGTAAATTGTAGGAATCAATACCAAAGTAACCAAAGTGGAAATGGTCAAGCCCCAGCAAACCGTCATACCCAAAGACCTCCACATCTCAGATCCCTCACCAGAACCTACTGCCAGCGGCACCATACCGAGCACTGTAGTCAAAGTAGTCATCAAGATAGGGCGTAGTCTGCTTCGAGCCGCAGCCACAGAAGCCTCAATGATTCCCATACCCCTCTCACGGCACAAAATCAAATAGTCTATCAGCACAATTCCATTCTTTACCACAATTCCCAGCAATATGATAATACCTATCATCGCCATCACATCCAAGGCCGTGCCAGTAAGCCAAAGCCCCAAAAAGACACCAACGAAAGCAAATGGAATTGAGAACATTATCACAAATGGGCTCATAAACGATTCGAATTGAGATGCCATAACCATATACACAAGCAGAATGATCAAAATCATCAACACGACCAAATCCCCGAACATATCTTGCTGATCCTGATAATCACCAGAAATCACAGGAGTAAGTTCTGATGGGATATCAGTAGTGTCAATAGCCTTTTGAGCTGCAGCCACAGCATCACTAAGTGCCTTTCCGCCTTCTACAACTCCGGAAATGGTAATCATCCTCTGACGATTCTTCCTTTCGATAGTAGGTGGCACCTGAGTAGACTTCACAGTACCCAAATCCTTTATTTTGATACCATTGCCCTGGGCATTGTAAACAACGATATCCTCAATGTCCTCGGTACTGGTCCTGAACTCTGGTGCATACCTTACACGGATATCATACTCGTCACCATCCTCTCTATAATAAGAGCTTACAGATCCATTCAACGCAGAACTGAAAGCGGCAGCCGCCACCGTAGTATTCAAGCCGTTGGCAGCCAACTTAGTCCTGTCGAAATCAACCTGATACTCAGGAGTATACTGCTCACGGCTGAGAGTAACTTGAGAGAAAACAGGATCTTTCTGCATCTTTGCTTGCAAATCCTTAGCAACTCGGTCGGTAGTCTCGAAACTATAGCCGTAAAGTTCAAGATTTACTGTAGAAGCGCCTCCCATTACTCCCATTCCTTCAGTCACAGTAGCTTTCTGAATCTCAGGATAATCCTTAAGGTCTGCACGAACGATATCGGAAATCTCAGTGATACCCCGTTTTCTATCCTCCATACTGCCCAAATTGATATTGAAAGAAACGATATTTGCGCCATTGGAACGCATATTGGCAAATATATTCTTGTCATCGGCCTGACCATAAGTATAACTGCATATCTTTATCTCTGGGATATCTTTCTTCAACTGCTCATAAAACCTATGAGCAAAATCTCCAGTGACATTCTGAGATGTTCCGACAGGAAGTTCTATAGACACACTCAGACGACCCTGATCCTGATGAGGGAAAAATGCAGTCTTTGTCCTTGGAGCAATCAACGCCATAACCAATATGATGATACCTAAAGCACTGAAAATAACAGTTTTACGATGAGTAACCGACCAATTGATGATCTTAGCATACCCATCCGATATCCAGTTCAACGACTTATTGATCGGGGTAAATAGAAGAATATGCAACTTGCCTGTTTTCGGCTTGCTCCTAAGCATCTTCGAGCAAAGCATTGGCACCAAGGTTAATGCAGCGGCAAGTGACACTAACATAATGATGGAAACAATCCAACCTAGCTGACGGAACATAATTCCGGCCATACCTGACACCAATGTCAAAGGCAGGAACACACAGAACATTGTGAGAGTGGATGCCACGATGGACAATCCCACTTCTTCTGTACCGTGCACTGAGGCTTCCTTCGGACTCTCTCCCCTCTCCAGGTGCGTCGAAATATTTTCCAATGCCACAATGGAGTCATCCACGACCATTCCTATCGCAATGGACAAGGCCGACATTGAAATGATATTCAATGTATTGCCCGTAGCATACAAATATACCAACGAAGCAAGCAAGGATATAGGGATGGACAATACGATAATGAATGTGGCTCTCCACCTGCCTAAAAATACGTAAACCACCAACATTACCACCAAGAAGGTAATCAGGATGGTATCCTTCAAAGAATTAATACTGTTGATGATACTGTCTGAACTATCAATGACACTCTGGATCTTGATATCTGAAGGCAACGTCTGTTCAATCTGAGAAAGTTGCTTTTTCATAGCCTTGATGACATTGACAGTATTTGCTCCAGTCTGTTTCTGAATGACTATCTGTGCCGACCTGGTTTCTCCGGTATAGGCAACCTGTTCTTTTTCAGCACCTTCATCCTTAATGGTAGCGACATCCCTCAGGTAGATGGAATTGCCGCCCCTGAAGCCGACAACCACATCCAAAAGTTCGCTTGGATCGCTGAACTCCTTCTGGACACGAAGTGAGTAGGTCTCTGAACCTATATCGATATTGCCGCTTGGCACGTTCCTGTTCTCAGCCGCAATCGTAGAAGAAATTCCAGCTACAGACAACCCATAAGCCTGAAGCTTGTTAGGATCGCAATATACGTGAATCTCCCTCGTTGGTGCACCAGAGACAGAAATCGTACCTACGCCATTGACTCTGGCCAATGGTGTGGTCAACTTGTCATCAAGTATCTTTTCCAATCCAGGAAGGCTCTCTTCTGCAGTTGCCGAAAGGATCAGGATAGGCATATCATCTGCGCTGAACTTGAAAATCACAGGGGTGGTGGCATTGTCGGGCAGCGAGGAATTGATCATATCCAACTTGTCACGGACATCATTCATCGCCTCGTCTATATTTGTCCCATATTGGAATTCAAGTGTGAGAAGTGATAAATTCTCCTTAGACTGAGAAGTCAGGTTCTTCAAATTGCTCACACCATTGAGGCCATTCTCCAAAGTCTTTGTCAAATTGGTTTCCACGTCCGCCGCACTTGCACCTGGATAGGTGGACATCACCATAATGATGTTGGCATCGAAGTCAGGCAGCAGGGCAATGGATGTTTTCATCAGCGAAAATATACCGAAGATTGCAAAAGCCACGAAAATCAAGGCCGTTGTAACTGGTTTATTTACCGCCGCTCTATATATACTCATAATAATTGATTGCGAATGTTAAACTACTTATCTGTAACTTGGACCTTTTCACCATCCTTAAGGCTGGCTTGGCCCTTGATGACCACTTGGTCTCCCTCGTTCAGGCCCGAAAGCACCTCATACTGATCCTCAATATGTTTGCCCAAATTAATGACCTGATTCCTGACGGTATTGGATGAATCCATAACGAATACCGACCTTACCCCCGACCCTTGCTGTTTCAAGATGCAATTATCAGGAACGACAATGCTGTGATTCGAAGAGAATGTGACCGTAACCCTGACATACATACCAGGACGAAGGACTCTGTCGGCATTGTTCACTACTACCTCTGTAGTGAAAGTATGAGTGCCTGAATCCATTGTAGGATATATCCTATTGATACGGCCATTGAAAGTCTTGCCAGGAAGAGCGTCTGCTGTAATGCTGACAGCTCCGCCTTTTTTAACCTTGGTATAATCGGATTCGGAAATTCCTACCAGCAATTTGACCGGAGTGATTTGCTCCACCACGTATATTGGCTTGCCCATCGAAAACATATCGCCTCTGTCATAATTCCTGGCTGTAATGACTCCTGAGATAGGGGTACGGAGGACTGTATTCTCCAGGAGATTGTAGTATTGGCTGCGAGCCACATTGTATGCAAGTTCCACAGCGTCCAGATCAGATTTGGACACGCCTCCCTGATCATACAATTTCTTGATACGGGAAAGTTCGGTAGAATCATTGCGCATAGACAGTCTGGACTGCTTCAATTGGACATCATCCATCCTTGCAACCACTTGTCCGGCACGTACATAATCACCAACATCCACGAAAATACTGTGTATTCTGGAAGATCCTTGAGGAGCAATATTGTTGGTAGCGTAAGCCTCAACAGTAGATGTATAGACATCTCCCTGAGGTACATCCTTGTATGCAGCCGCCTGCAACTCAACCTTTGTCAATTCCTTAGCAGTCGTCTGCGTCTTGTCAGTTTTCTTGGTACCGCAACTGAGAGCCAATCCAAGGGCTCCTGCGAATAGTAATGTGCGAATTACTTTTTTCATATCTATTATCTTTATTATCAATTATTTGTATGAACCATTCAGGTCTGTTTTGCCTTCTTGGCCGATAAAATCCTGTCCCAATGTCTGTTCCAGATTGGCCTTCGCCACCACAAATTCATAAATGGCTTGCGACTGAGCCAGACGGGCCTGAGTGAGAGCAAGTTGCGCATCATTCAATTCCGTAATAGTACTACGGCCGACTTCGTATGATTTCTGAGCGATGCTATATGCCTTACGAGCCGTCTCAATGGCATCTTGGGCAGAAGCATAACTCTTCATCTTGGTCTCCATAGTATTAAGATATTGTCTTATCGCAATCTTGAGTTGTCTTTCAGTATTCACTGCCTGCAACTGCAATTCATCGTACTGAGCCTGAGCTTGACGGACATTGTTGTACCTTTTTCCACCAGAGAAAACAGGAATGGAAAGACTCAATGCGGCATAAGAGTACGGAGTCCATTGATATTCGCTAAACTTGAAATCATTGTTCATCGAGTTCATACTATATGAAAAGGTAGCAGCCAATGTAGGCAAATATGCATATCTCTGCATCGTGACTGTCTGTGCCAATTGGTCGGCCTGGATAGCCAATTGCCTCATCGTGCTATTGTAATCCAATGAAATGGAATCGTTCTGATGAATATCATAGAACATATGTCCCGAATAATCTGACAGACTGCCAGCGATATCTATGTTCTGATCCAGATCGACACCCATAACTGCTTTTAGTTGCCATAATGCAAGGGCCACAGAACTCTCGGCATTATAAACATTCGGGATGGCATTGGCCACTGTGGACTTGGCTCTGGTAAATTCCAACTCCGAAGCCTTCTGAGCATTGTATTTCTTTTTGGTCTGCTCGAAGTTGTCGGCAGCATTGTCATAGACTTCCTTATAAGTGTTCAATGCTTCCTTAGCGAGAAGCACCCCGAAGAATGATTGCTTCACCTGAGTGACCATATCAAGCCTGGAAGAACGGGCTTTCTCAATGGAAAGTTCCACATTCTTGCCTGCTATCTCAATGCTTTTCCAAAGTTGGGCATTGACCAATGGCATAGACGCAGCAACTCCGGCAGAATAGGTATTCCAACGGCCGATTTCAAATCCACTCTTGGAAGATGTAGAAGAAGATGGCGATGAGCCTGTGCCTGTTCCGGTACCTGTACCCGTAGAGCCTCCTGTCAGACTGCTCAAATCGAAATCCATATACATTACCTGTTTCTTGATGGTCCTCTGGAAAGCACCTGAGAGATCCACTTGTGGAAGGAGTGAGGCGTAAGTGCCCTTTTTGGCATACCCTGTCCTTTCGATTTCCTTATCGGCCACCTTGACCGATGTGTTTTCGCTGAGCGCTATCTGCAGCGCCTGATCCAATGTGATGACAACGGGAGCGGAAGTATCCTTGGGTGTGACACTTAGTGGAGTCCCGTCAGTCTTGGAATCCTGCTTGTACTGTGCATATCCGCACAGAGGCAGCAAAACCAGTCCTGAGATCATCGCGATACTGATGAATTTCATTTTCATATAAAACCTAATATAATAATCAGTGCAAAAATAATGATAAGAACTATTCTTTTAGTTCATTTTCGACAGAAAAGCGATTTGATTCGACGAATAATAATCCTCAGTTTAAATCAAACCGAAATGTTCCAGCGTGGATATTACTCCATGATTGTCCACAGTATCGGCCACATAATCGGCCTCAGCCTTGACAATATCAGTAGCATTGCCCATCGCAACTCCGATTCCAGCAGCTTTTATCATCGGAATATCGTTGCCACCATCACCGAACGCAATGGCTTCTTCCGGCTTCAATCCGAAATATTCAAGCAATTTCATCATAGATGTACCTTTCGAAGCATCTGCAGAAATAGCATCGGCGAATTCCGGATTCCAACGTGGAAATGTCACATTCTTCAAATGAGGGGCCAGAAGGCTGTCCTCCTCTTCCTTAGTCATATAGATAGTAAACTCATAGACAGGCTCTTTGGTTGACTCGAACGTCGAGCGCAGCGGAAGGTCGGGAATACTGAGTAAGGCTTTGATTTTAAGATACTCGGCATTGACAAAGTTCAAATACATTCCACTTTTGGGGAAAGAGACGACTGAAAGATGATTCTCATCGGTGATACGGGCAATAGTCCTGGCATCTTCGGGGTCGATAGGATTGCTGAATACCAACTTACCATCGATATAGCAATCAGCCCCATTGTCGCAGGAATAACCGTCGAAAGGAAAATCCCTTAAATTCTTGATCAATGGCAATGGACGTCCACTGGAAATGAATAACTTAACTCCATTTTCCCTAAGTTTACGCAATGCCGCCAATGTGCTTTCACAGATTTCCTTCTCTCCGAAAGAAACCAAGGTCCCGTCTATGTCGAAAAATGCTGCTTTTATCATTTGGTCTCCTTCGGATCTATATCAATCAATTCATATTCCCCACCCCAAAGAGAAAGGAATTTCATAAAGCCATCGTGGCTGACCACCACACTTGCAGTATTGTCGCAAGGGTGGAAACTTACCCTTTCCGCTTTTTGCAAATCTCTGTCTATAAAGAATTTGACCCTATGTCCATTTGGAAAAAGCTCTTTCGGATCGGCTGTCTGCACTATATCCATATCGTGAATGAGTCCGAAGGGCGATACTGAGCCAGGATGAAGTCCGAGACAGCGATACATCCTTTCAGGTGAAGCGAAAGACAATTTTCCTTCTTTCACCTTATGTTCCAACGTATGTATAGCCAATTCTTTATGACATTCAAAAGAGATCAGGTAATGCCTGTTTCCTTTGTGATTGCGCATAAAGAGATTCTTGCAATGCGTTGCTGTAATATTCTTCCAATATTCGAGAGCTATCTCTATAGTTGGAAGGGGCGGATGCCTATATATCTCGAAATCTATATTGTTGGCATTCAGGAAGTCCAGAACTTGTTTGATGGCAGCCTCAGCTTCGGTTGATGCAGTATATTCCATTAGCTATCCTCTCAGACTTTTAGCGTGATGCGTCGGCTCTTGTTTCTTGGGCTCCTCCTGTTCGTAAACAATTACTCCAGGCTTGCCCCAGCCGATGCTGTAGATGAGCATTCCGATTCCCAGAAGTATGAATGGGATACTAAGCAATTGTCCCATGTTCAATACCATATTTTGTTCAAAACCGACTTGCGGCTCCTTGATGAATTCTATCAGGAATCTCATTCCGAATAGAAATATGAAGAATATTCCGAATATTGTTCCCCTCTTCATTTTAGGCATTCTGTATTTGTATAGAGCGAGTAGGATGAATCCGAGAATGATATAGCTGAAAGCTTCATAGAGTTGTGTAGGATGTTTTGGAAGTGTCTCACCTCTGAGATCAAAAATGAAGCCCCAAGGAAGATTGGTGACATCGCCGTAAATCTCCGAGTTGAAGAGATTTCCGAAGCGGATGAAGGCTGCTGCAAAAGATGTTGCAATCACAATCCTGTCACATATCCACCAAAAATCGAAGTGATTTGGTTTTCCATAGTGATGGGCGAACCATATCAGGGCGAAAAAAAGAGCTATTGTGCCTCCGTGACTCGCAAGACCTCCTTTCCAAGGCATAAAGATTTCCCAGAATCCGTGCCAGCTGCCGAAATAGTAATCAGGCTGATAAAAGATACAATGTCCGAGTCTAGCTCCCACAATAGTGGCAATGAGCAATGTATAAAGCAAAGGGTCAAGCAGGGTAAGGGGAACCTTCTCGCGCTTAAAGAACCATTTCATAATAAACCATCCGAGGATAAATCCCGAGATGAAAAGCAATGAATACCAGCGCAGTCCATAACTTCCGATATGGACAAGCACGGGGTCTACGTGCCAATGTATGTACAATAAATCGAACATCTGTTTGCAATTAAGTTTGCAAAGTTAATGATTTTTCAACATTGTGGAAATGATATTATCCATTCTCAATATTAAATACCGTCATGACCCCTTTCAGTCCATTTTCTGAGACTTTAAGTCAATTCTATCATTTGGCGGCAAAGATTTGGATACCGACAAAAGAAGCCGCCCTTTTGGGACGGCTTCATATCAGATTTCAGAAGGATGCAGTTTGCACCCCGACTGACAAATTATTTGCGAATAGCTGCGATACCTGGAAGCTCTTTGCCCTCAAGATATTCGAGCATTGCACCACCGCCAGTAGAAACATAGCTGACCTTGTCCGCATAACCCATCTTGGTAACAGCAGCGACAGAATCACCACCGCCAACAAGAGTGAAAACACCTTTTTGAGTCGCCTCAGCAAGCATTTCAGCTACTTTCAATGTACCAACAGCGAAGTTCGGCATTTCGAAAACGCCTACCGGACCATTCCAGAGGACAACTTTGGAATTCATGATAGCCTTGTGCCAACGCTCAAGTGATGAAGGTGCTGTATCGACTCCCTCCCAGCCATCAGGAACTTCCATGTTCGAAACGATCTGGGTATGGGCATTATTAGCGAAAGCATCAGCCACAACTACCTCTTTTGAAAGATAGAGAGTAACGTGCTTCTCTTCTGCCTTCTTAACAATCTCACGAGCGACATCGAGTTGGTCATCCTCGCAAAGAGAATTACCAATCTTGCCACCGAGAGCCTTGACGAATGTGTAAACCATACCGCCGCCGATGATAAGGTTATCGCAAAGATTGAGGATATTCTCAATAATACCAATCTTGGAAGAAACCTTTGCACCACCGATAATGACAGTTACAGGATGCTCCGGACTCTTAACAACACGGTCAATGGCCTTGATCTCATTCTCCATTACATAACCGAACATCTTGTCATTAGGGAAATATTTGGCAATCAATGCTGTAGAAGCGTGAGCCCTATGTGCTGTACCGAATGCATCGTTGATATAGCAATCAGCATAAGAAGCAAGTTTCTTTACAAACTCCTTCTGGCTTTCCTTAACGACTTTCTTGGCTGCTGCCTTCTCCTCATCAGAAGCATCATCAGCAAGTCCCCTTGGTTTGCCTTCCTCTTCCGCATAGAAACGAAGGTTTTCAAGAAGAAGGACTTCTCCCGGCTTAAGGGCTGCTGCCTGCGTATCAGCTTTCATACAATCGTCAGCGAACTGAACAGGAACACCGAGAAGTTCTGACACGTGATTGATGATATGCTTAAGAGAGAATTTGGCATCTACTCCTTTCGGACGGCCAAGGTGTGACATAATTACTAGGGAACCACCTTTTGCAAGAACTTTTTTCAAAGTCGGGATGGCAGCCCTGATACGTGTATCGTCCGTAATCTCAAAGTTTTCGTTGAGTGGGACGTTGAAATCTACTCTGACAATTGCTCTCTTGTCAGTAAAATCATAAGTGTCAATGTGCTGTTGCATAGAATAAATATTTAATTACCATTTCTGAATTTCGCGCCGCAAATTTAGCAATTTTCAGCGAATTACAATAATCTATCTTCGCCACTGGGCCAAACAAACCCACATCATTCCTGCAACAAAGACAATTTTTACCTATCTTTGCCCAATTCAAGCAATATATTATGACAATAGAGAATCCAGGAGAATATTGGAAAGATTATCAAATCGTCGATTCGGGCAATTTCGAGAAATTGGAACGATTCGGCAACTATTATCTTGCAAGGCCGGAGCCTAAGGCCTTATGGGACAAAAGTATGCCCGAATCTCAATGGAATTCACTGATAAACACCAGATTCTCCCCAGGTGCAGGATTCGCAAAAGCCGGCAAAGAAGACAGCGGAACTTGGGAAAGACTGAAGAAAATGGACGACCAATGGCTCATTCATTATAAGAGTCCGCAGCCTGGATTGAACTTCTCATTGAGACTAGGCCTCACCTCCTTCAAGCACGTAGGGGTCTTCCCCGAGCAGGCCGCCAATTGGGAATATATTTACAGACAGACCAAAGCACTTCAAGAGGCAGGAATCGCCAAACCCAAAATCCTTAATCTATTTGCATATACTGGAGCCGCCACATTGGCAGCAAAAGCAGCAGGTGCGGATGTCACTCATCTGGATTCTGTCCGTCAAGTCATCACATGGGCACGTGAGAACATGGAAAGCAGCAAGATGGACGGTATTCGCTGGATTGTGGAAGATGCAATGAAATTCGCCCGCCGCGAAGCCAAAAGGGGCAATAAATACGACGGAATTATCCTGGATCCTCCTGCTTATGGCCACGGCCCTGACGGAGAGAAATGGAAGTTGGACGAATGTCTATTCGATATGCTCGAGTGCGTCGCTGGTATATTGTCCCCTGAGAAAAGTTTTATGGTATTGAATCTCTATTCCAATGGGTACTCAGCCCTGCTGGGAGAGACTTTGGCAAGGGAAGCTTTTAGGCTGCACGGCAACGATAAAGCTTATGAATTATCGTCAGGGGAACTTGCCCTGCACGATAAATTCGGGAAAGATCTTCCTCTGAGCATCTTCGTCAGGCTCAAAAGATAGCTGACCATCACCTGCTTCTGCCTGTCGGCAATCAAAAAATCATCTTGCCGAGGCCATTGCGATTAGGGGCAAATGTCCATTCGCAAAAGTCTTGAGTGAAAACTTCCATACGCTCAATCCACCTTCACACTAGCGCTGAATACCTTCCCTGTCGTGGCTGTCAGTTTTACTGTCACCGTGCACGGACGGGCAGGCCTTGTCTCGAAAACCAAATATGCGAGTGCGTGACACCGAATGAAATCCAGCAATACCATATCATCCTCATTCAAATTACTGCATTTTTTGTCCACTGGATAAACGGGGATTTCAGAGTTGTAATTTTTTAGTTCAGACTCAAAAACATCCATATAGTATTTCGAAGCGGTTCCTTCATTCAAGGGATTCGGGCTAAGTGTCTTGTATCCGCTTAAAATATACTTATATGGTGACATTGAAACGAAATGCACAAGATCATTAAGAGATTGACCTGCCGGATGAGATGAATCCCAATCAATCGACGCTGTGATATCCACAGAAGAATAATCGTATACCGTGAATCTTGATGTGATAAAATCAGTTGTACTTATCTTGTGCTCGGGGTATGTCGTATCTTTATGCAACTCGCAATAATATTCATACATTTCATCATTGCGATTGACTTGATAAAGGCAATTGATGTCTTTAGGAATCATCGCAATCTTAAAATATGAACCAGGAATCTTAAAGTTTGAACCATTATTCAATGTATCTAATTCCAACCTTGTATAATCCACATAAGAATACACATAAGAATGAACGTGCACATACTCGTACCTATCGCATCCGAAGATCGACAAGGAGAGAGACAAAAGTAACAATAATCGTTTCATATTATTAAACAGATTGCAGCTATTTTATAAGACGGGATCATTGGTGTATATAATAAAATACTTCATTGGGAACTGAAGATAAAACCAAAAGCAAATATCACCACAGGCGACAACTGGAGTACTTGATAATTTACACGCTGAAAGACATTTCTGAGGCCGTCCATTAGTATCGTTATTATTAATCTTTCGAAAGATACAAATTTTATCTGGAATGAAAATATAATTTCGGGCGACTTTCGATAACGGTTAAAAAGCACCTTACACAAAAATGGCCGAAAACGTGCAGGGTGGTGGGTCTGGAGGGGTCACCATACACGAAAAAAAACGATTTAAACGTGTATGGTGCCAAAATCAAGGTTCTGTCGACAGGCAAAAAATCATCTCGCCGAGGCCATTGCGGTAAGAGGCAAATGTCCATCCGCCAGTGAACAGCCAAGCGAGCCCCCGTATGGGGAGCGCGAGCGCCTCGTGGCTGCGAACGATACGGCGGTATTCCTTGCCCCAGCCGCAATGGCTCTCGGCAGAAGAAAAAGCCGACCGGAAAAAATCCCAGTCGGCTTCCTCATATTTACTTAATCGTAGCAGTCCCCACGAAGGGGAATCAGTCTGCCTACTTCACCATGGCTGCAGACCACGATGACAAATCTTATCTACTTTGCAGCAACACTATCCTGCGAAGATGAATCAGCAGAGGTACTATCAGCCCCATCCAATGCAGACTGGCCATAATAGGAGACATACATAGTCTGAAGCTTGTTAAGAATAGTCGCAGCAAGCTTATTATCCCCGTACTTATCCATCACCTGCCCAAGCATATACGAATAACTGATCGAAGCCTTGAAATCATCAGACCCAAAAGCATTCAATCCCAAGAAGAAACGAGCACTCTCAAGCAACTCATCAGAAAACTTCACAGCAATCGCACGAGCCTTCTCAGGTTTACCCAATTTATAATAATCCTCAATGATATCCACCATATAATAATCATTAGTAGTGAATCCCAAAGGAATCGTTTCAAAAGGATAATTCTGATCCAACATCACCTCCTGACACTTGTCCAAAGCCTCCAAAGCCCAATCATTATGACCGCTTTTCATAAAGGCATTGGCAAAATTCACAAACACACCCCTCACAGGCATAACCCCAACGTGAGTATAAAGATTCTGATAATCAACATCATAGTCAGTCCTCTTAATAGCATCCCAACTATAAGCACTCTTCATCATCCTATACAACTCATCAGGATCACAAAGTCCGGGATCATCCACACTGCTATTGATCTTAATAGGCACGAACTTATAAGAATACCCCTCATACATCAAATAATTCTTGATACCGATATTCAAATCCGCACCCTGATTAAGCATATTAATAGGCCTATCCCAATTATAATTCGAGAGCAAATCCAAGAAGAACAACTCAGGCTTACTGATATAATCCCTATCCTTTGGAATCTCAATCACCATAGTATCAGGAATCTGATCCGCAAACTTAGCATCCAAAATCCCATACTTAATGATATTCGCCTTATTCACAGGAACACTGATCTTCCTGGACATAATGAAATTCACCTTCTTACCAGACGTAAGCGTAATCTTAGCAAGAGGATGCCTGAACACAGCCATCACATCCGCAATAGGAACCACCTTATCGTCAGTATCATTGATGATCACATACTCATTCGTACCATACAGATACTGCTCCAAACCCACAGACAAAGGAAGCGGCGCAGACTCATTGCAAGCATACTTCATCTGATCGATATGCCAATCCGTCCCAAGCAAAGAAGTATTGCAAATCCTAACATCAGTACGGAAATTCTCAACCTCCTGAGCATACCAAAGAGGGAAAGTATCATTATCACCGTGAGTAACCAAAATACCATTCTTACCCACAGAATTCAAATAATTCTTCGCCATCTCCACAGAAGTATACCTATTGCTCCTATCGTGATCATCCCAGTTCTCCTCTGCCATAAGCGCAGGCACGAACAAGCAAGCAATCGTAACGACTCCAGCCGTAGCGATCCCATACTTGCCCTTGGCGGAATCTTTGATCCAAGAATAAATAGCCGCCACCGCAAGACCTATCCAAATAGAGAACGCATAGAACGAACCTGCATAAGCATAATCCCTCTCCCTGACCTGATAAGGAGGCTGATTCAAATAAATCACAATCGCAATCCCCGTCATAAAGAACAACAGGAAAGTAAGCCAACAACCCCTCTTATCCTTATCGAACTGGAACACTAAGCCCAATATTCCGAGCAACAAAGGCAACAGGAAATAATGATTCTTGCCCTTATTGTTCTTAAGACTTGCAGGAGCGTTGGACTGATCACCCAAGATCAGAGTGTCCAATGGTTTGATACCGGATTCCCAGTTTCCGTCAATAATATTGCCAGGAGACTGGCTGGCTATCTCATTCTGCCTACCGGCAAAATTCCACATAAAATAACGCCAATACATCCAATTGAGTTGGAACCCGAAGAAATACCCCAAGTTCTGCCCGAATGTAGGCTTAGCGTGATCCGCACCCTCCACAGGAATCCCGCCTCCAGGCATATAGGACTCATAAAATCCTATCGCGCTCTCATCAGAAGACCACATACGAGGGAAAAGCATCTTGCCAGCCGAAGAATACTTCGGTTCAGCAGGGGCGGGCACGTGTTTGTATTTGCCATCCACAGGAGCCCAATACTTCTTCTCCACCAATTCATACGGGGCATCGAAATACTGACCATACAGAAGAGGCGTACTTCCATACTGTTCACGACCCAGATAACGGCACAGAGTGAAAGGATTATCAGGCTGATACTCATTAGTAGGAGTCTTGGCACAAGAACGAATAATCTCAATACTGAAAATAGAGAAGCCAATAATAATCATCGTGGCGCAAAGCAACACGGTATTCAAAAACACCTTATTGGTCTTAAGCGTATTGAACAGACCCCAGAAGCAAGCCGCAATCAGGACAACCATAAATATTGCCGCCCCTACATTGAAATGGCACCCAAGCACATTCACGAAGAACAAGTCCACATAAGCGGCTATCTTCGGAAGCCAAGGAATCATAATGTACAAGATTACAAAAAGAATTACACAAGAGATAAGAAATATCTTAACGTATTCCCAGAATGTGTAATGGCCTTCGCGCATCTTAAAATAATATAGGAACACAATAGCCGGAATTGTCAGCAAGTTAAGCAAATGGACACCGATTGAAAGACCCATCAGAAAAGAAATCAGGATTATCCAACGATTGGCAGTCGTTCTGTCCTCTTGCTCATACCATTTGGTCATTGCCCAGAATACCATCGCGGTGAACAACGAAGACATCGCATATACTTCACCTTCAACGGCTGAGAACCAGAATGTATCGGAAAAACAATAAGCAAGTGCTCCCACGGCACCGCTGCCAAGGATAACTATGGCCTGATCAAGCGAATATCCACCATTCTCATTGGCCTTAACAAGTCTCTTGGCAAGAAAGACAATCGTGAGAAAAAGGAAGAAAATAGTCAAAGCCGAGCACAAGGCGCTCATCGAATTGACAAGGACCGCAGCGTGCATATTGTCGCCGAAAAGCGTAAAGAATCTGGCGATAAGTTGGAAGACCGGGTTTCCAGGGGGATGACCTACTTCCAATTTATATGACGAAGCGATGAATTCACCGCAATCCCAGAAAGATGCGGTAGGCTCGATTGTGGAAAGATATGTAAAGGCTGAAATGATAAAAACCACCCCTGCCACTATCCTGTTCCACAGATTGAATTTCTTTTTATCCATAATTTGCATTTTCTACAAATGGCAAATATACAAAATAGATTCGCTATCTTTGCAAAAAATATGGACTCCTATGGCAGAAAACGATTGGAAAAAAAGACTGGGCGTGGTTTATTCCACCAATCAGGATTTCAAATATGAGCAAACGGCTTCAGGTGAACAGAAAACATTGGGACCCAAGGCTCAAAGATTGATCGTTGCTCTGGACAAAAGGAACAGGGGAGGCAAAAAAGTCACATTGGTCACCGGCTTCATTGGCTCAAGTGACACCCTCGCCGAACTCGGCAGGACATTGAAAGTGAAATGCGGAGTAGGAGGCACAGCCAAGGACGGAGAAATCACAATCCAAGGAGACCTCAGGGACAAAGTGACGGCTCTGCTCCAAAGTATGGGATACAATGCCAAAAGGGGCAACTAAATGGTCGATTTCATACGCACATATCCTTTACAGCCAATTGACACCACTTGGCTCAGTTACAAAGGCGATTCCTTGGGAGTCAGGCCGGTAAACGAAGCATTCTCAAAGAGTTCCTTGATGATGTACACACAGCCCTCTTCGGAAATCACGACCTCGCCCAAGACGTGGAAAGATTATCCATTGAATTCCATATTGGTCTGCCTGTCAATGCTTGTCGTGCTGATGTTGGTCAAAAACATCTTCTTCATCTTCCACAACTTGCTGGACTGCCTGTCCAGATGGAAAGGGAATCAAGACCTGGAAGAAAATATGCAACTCACAAGGGTGCGCAATCTCATTGCATTTGTATTTGTTATCCCATTTTCCTTATTGGCAAGCAGATACGACCTATACCATCCGCAATTCTTCAATCTGATCGGCAGACCGTGGATCACATTGGCCTGCATTGCCATTATGGCCGCATACGCATTATTACGAGTGCTTCTTTCTTGGCAATTAAGGCCTAAGAGTTCACACTCGGACACTTACAAATATGCCAGCCGCTGCTCGTACTCATTTTTCATACTCGCCAGCATCGCCCTTTTCATTGCCGTTGGGATAATGAATGTCATTGGCACGGATGACGCAACGATTAAAACCGTATCGCTGTATATTCTAGCTGCATTCTACGCCATCTTCATTGTACGCAAAAATCAATTTTTACTGTCAGGTTGCAATCCTTTCGCAACATTTTTGTACCTTTGCACCCTTGAAATAATACCTACGGGTATTTTGATCGCAACAGACATTATTTTATAGCAAGGATATGGCAATAAAGAATATCTTGATTTCACAGAAACAACCTTTGAATTTGGCTCCATATACGGCTCTGACTGAGAAGTATGGGGTCAATATCACATTTAAGCAATTCTTTGTGATTGAGCCTCTGTCTTCAAGGGAATTCAGAGCCCAAAGAATCAATCCGCTTGATTACACGGCAATCGTGTTTTCGTCCCGTCACGCTATAGATGCTTTCTTCCTGCTCTGTGAAGAGTTACGGGCGAAAGTGCCTGAAACAATGAAGTATTTCTGCACTACCGAGGCTGTTGCAATGTACCTCCAAAAACATATTGTGTATCGCAAACGCAAGATTTTCTATGGAAAAGGAACGCCGGAGTCAGTAATAGAAGCAATCGGACTCAAGCATAAGGATGAGAAATTCCTTATCACGATGTCTTCCGATGCCACCAATAGCGAAGTCATTACAAATAAATTCGATGAGAGCGGTCTGAAATATCAGACTGGCATATTCGTCAAGCCGGTATCTCAGGACCTTAAGAATTCCCATATTGAGAACTATGATATGCTTGTTCTCTATAACCAGAACGATGTCAAGTCTTTGTTCGAGAGTTTTCCTGAATTCAAACAAGGTGACATCAAATTAATTTCTTATGGCAAGTCCATAGTCAAGGCTATGGAAGAGCACGAGCTCAAAATCGAAATTGCGGCACCGACACCTGAGTGTCCTTCCGTCGCAAGCGCCATCGGGATGTATATGGAAGCCCACAAATAAATGGACGAACCTCATACCAATAATTCTCTCCCAAAAGAAGAAATATTATCCGGCAAGAACAGCATTTCCACACTTATCTCAAAAGGAAGATTCGGAAGCGTCCCCGGAATGAAATATTGTTTTCTTCCCGGAAACGGGTTGGGAAAGACTAGGATATTGGTTAGCGTGCCAAAGAAGCTTTTCAAAAGAGCCGTAAAGCGCAATCTTCTCAAAAGAAGACTCCGCGAAGGTTACAGACTCCAGAAATCCAAGTTGTCCCCCGATAAAGGAATAGACGTTATGTTTCTTTACAATACAGCCGAAGTCCTTGATTCCAAGACCATTCATAAGACAGTCGGGACAATCCTTGATACTATCGAATATGGGGGAACTTCGAAATAACATAAAGGAAATCCTGATTTTCCCATTGATTGCGTTGATACGATTCTACCAACGCTTCATTTCCCCGTACACTCCGTCATCTTGCAGATATACACCGACTTGCTCCCAATACGCCATCGAAGCGATACGCAAATATGGCCCATTCAAAGGGGGCTGGCTTGCACTCAAAAGAATCTTACGCTGCAATCCTTGGGGAGGAAGCGGATACGACCCAGTACCATAATCATTATGCCAAACAAAGAAAAGATACATAGTCTATTCAACGGAATCTCAAGCAATTACGACAAACTCAACCATATCCTGTCATTGGACATCGACAAGATATGGAGAAAAAGAGCCGTACGAAGGATCGCCGATAAGAAAGAAGCCACAGATATCCTGGACATTGCCTGCGGCACTGGGGATTTCTCCATTGCCATAGCCAAAAAGATGCCCCAAGGCAGCCACGTCACAGGGCTGGACCTTTCAGAAGGAATGTTGGCAGTTATGAAAGAGAAAGTAGAGAGACTCGGACTGTCTGACAAAATATCTATGATGCAAGGAGACTGCGAGAATCTTCCATTCGCAGATAACAGTTTCGACAGGGTAAGCGTAGCTTTCGGGGTCAGGAACTTCGAAAATAGGGAAAAGGGTCTGACTGAGATGCTTAGAGTGCTAAGGCCGAGTGGAAGATTGGTTATACTTGAACTCTCATTGCCCTCAAATAGGATTGCAAGGTCTCTGTTCAACCTGTATTTTCTACATATTTTGCCTCTTATTGGAGGAAAAGTATCAGGAGACAAAACTGCCTACAGTTACCTGCCGGCTTCGGTGCTTCAATTTCCCAAGAAGAAAGAATTCAAGACAATAATGTCGAATTGCGGCTATGCAAATATAAGCCACAAGGCCTTCACCTTGGGCATCTGCAGAATGTATATAGGAGAAAAAGCCTAGAACAAATAGACCAGAAAGCCGATTCCCGTCAATAAGGACAATGCAAAGGTGGACATCACGAGCAATGGTAGCATAGGGTCCAAATCCTTGTCATTTCTGGTCCATATTCCTATCAAATGGACGATATAAAGTGGCAAAGTCAGCAGGAAAAGATAATGCCAAGGGTCGAAAATCTTGCATTGGCAATACGCCACCATACAAGCCCAGCCGAGCACAATCAGCACAGTCTGATATATCCTCGCTCCATTGACACCCATTTTCATTGCAATGGTAGTCCTAGTCGCAGCATCAGTCTTCATATCACGTATATTGTTCACATTCAACACAGCTACGCTGAAGAGCCCTATAGATGCGGCTGGCAAAGTGAGTAACCAGCTGGAGACAGTATGGGCGGCCACGAAATAAGCACCCATCACGGAAACGATACCGAAAAATGTAAATACGAATATGTCGCCGAGGCCTCGATAGCCATAAGGATTGTTTCCAAGCGTATACCTCATCGCTGCATTTATTGCAGCAGCGCCAAGCAAGATAAGGCAAACGGACTCGAGGCTTAACAATGAGCCGAACGAGAGCCAGATCATCGCCAGACCATTCAGGCAACACAAGACCACAAAAGTCCAGATAGCCATCTTCATCTGCTTGATTGTCAGTTCTCCACAATTCAGCCCGTATTGAGGGCCTTGGCGATCTTCGGTATCCGTACCGTTGAGAACATCCCCCAATTCATTGGAAAGATTGGACAATATCTGCAAACAAACAGTAGTGAGGACAATAAACAATGCTGTCCAGAAGGACACTTTGAAATCCGCCGTAGCCAGCAAAATGCCCAGAACGACACCTGCCGTGGACAAGGGCAAGGTCCTAAGTCTCATCGACTTGATCAATGATTTTATTGTATTCATAACGATTACCAACGTTTAGGGAAAATAACCTTGAAATTCAATTGCAGGAATTGAATCAAGGCGTTGAAAAAGCCGAGATTGCGTCTCTGATATAGAAAATATTGCTTGAATGGCATCCCCTTAGGCCTACTGATTGCACCATAGCGCTGAATGAGGGAATATTTGGGATTTCTCCACAATGGCAATTCTTCGTGACGTTCGCAAGTGGCAAGGACTCCTGGGGCAATGACTCTGGTGACATTGGCCTTTACAGCCCTGATGCCATAGTCATAATCCCAAAGATATTGCAGATATCTCTCATCCATCAGTCCCAATGTATCAAAAACAGATTTCGGGATTAGGACAAGATTCCCGTTCATAATGCTGCAAGCTACAGGAATTACAGGGTCCGGTTCGATGAGTTTCCCGTAACGGGTGCGGCCTCCATATATCAATTTGCCCTTGGAATCAGTAACAGAGCCTACGACTATCGCCTTGTCCCGCAAGAAAGCGGAATTATCCAATAGGACAGCGAATGCATTCTCCCGAAGTTCCAAGTCATAGTCCAGCCATATATAATAGTCGAATTCGTTCTTGGCTGCTTCAGCCCATACAGCCCTCAAACCTCCGCACCAATATTTGTTTCCGGGGGTCTTGATCAGTTTGACTTGAGGGAATTGATCTGCCACATCGACTGACAAACCGTCCGTGCTTCCATCATCGTTCAGATAGAAAGTGAAAGAATATCTATCATCGGAAGTCAGGACATCCACCTGTCGGAAACATTCCGAAAGGAAGGAAAGCGTTTTGGCTTTCCTATGATGCACAGTCATCAGCAAAGCAACATCCAGCATAGCCTAATCAAGTTTCAAAACCGCCATAAAGGCACTCTGAGGTACTTGGACTGTGCCTATCTGGCGCATTCTCTTCTTTCCCTCTTTCTGTTTCTCCAAAAGTTTCCTCTTTCTGGTCACATCACCTCCGTAGCACTTGGCAATCACATCCTTACGGACCTGACGGACAGTTTCCCTTGCAATAATCTTGGCGCCAATGGCTGCTTGTACTGCGATGTCGAATTGCTGCCTTGGAATGAGCTCCTTGAGTTTGAGACATATTTTCCTGCCGAAATCATAAGCGTGATCCTCGTGTATCAACGTGGAAAGGGCATCTGCCGGCTCTCCATTGAGCAGGATATCCAGTTTCACGAGTCTTGCAGCCCTGAAGTCGGTGACGTGGTAGTCAAAAGACGCATAACCTTTGGATATGGACTTGAGTTTGTCGTAGAAATCGAATACTATTTCTGAAAGCGGCATATCGTAAGTCAGTTCCACTCTGTCGGACGTAATATAATGTTCTCCTATCAATGTACCCCTCTTGTCAATGCACAATTTCATTATCGGACCATAGAAATCGGTCTTAGAAATGATCTGCGCCCTGATATATGGCTCTTCGATATGGTCAATCAATGTTGGTGAGGGCAGCCCGGATGGGTTGTGAACATCCATCACCTCGCCTTTGGTAGTATATACTTTGTAAGATACGTTAGGGACAGTGGTTATTACGTCCATCCCAAATTCGCGGAACAGTCTTTCCTGGACGATTTCAAGGTGCAAGAGCCCAAGGAAACCGCAACGGAAGCCGAAGCCCAAGGCCAATGATGATTCAGGCTCATATACGAATGAGGCATCGTTCAACTGGAATTTCTCAAGGGTTGCGCGAAGTTCCTCGAACTTGTCAGCCTGTACAGGGTACATTCCGGCAAATACCATTGGCTTGACTTCCTCAAAACCGCCAATTGCCTTGGCGCAAGGATTTTCTTCGTGTGTGATGGTATCTCCCACTTTAACCTCAACGGCACTCTTGATGCCTGAAATAATGTATCCCACATCTCCGCAGGAGATCTTGTCGCGAGGACTCAATCTCATTTTCAGAACTCCTATTTCCTCGGCTTCATATTCTTTGCCTGTATTGAAAAACTTCACTTTGTCTCCTGTGGCAACAGAGCCGTTGATTACCTTGAAATATGCTATTACACCTCTGAAGGCGTTGAATACAGAGTCGAAAATCAAGGCTTGAAGCGGTGCGTCCGGATCCCCTTTCGGTGCCGGAATCTTGTCCACTATGGCATCCAGTATCGGTGGCACTCCCTCCCCTGTCCTAGCAGACACTTTATATACGTCTTCAGGATCGCATCCAAGCAAGTCGCAGACTTGATCTGTGACTATGTCCACCTGGGCTGAATCCATATCGATCTTGTTCAATACGGGGATAATCTCAAGATTGTGTTCTACTGCCAGATAAAGATTAGAAATGGTCTGTGCCTGAACTCCTTGTGTAGCATCGACGACTAGCAAGGCTCCTTCGCAGGAAGCAATCGACCTGGACACCTCATAAGAGAAGTCCACGTGGCCCGGGGTATCAATAAGATTCAATAGATATTTTTCGCCATCCTTCACGTAATCCATCTGGATGGCGTGGCTCTTGATCGTGATGCCTTTCTCCCTCTCCAAGTCCATATTGTCCAAGACTTGGTTTTCCATCTCTCTGGCATTCAAGGTATTCGTCAGTTCAAGCAGACGATCGGCCAGCGTACTCTTGCCGTGGTCGATGTGCGCAATGATGCAAAAATTCCTAATATTCTTCATAAACTATTTTATTCCCTGCAAATATAATCCAAAATAAGGAAATAGTTGAAATCTCGACAAAAACACCTAAATTCGCATAATTTCGAAAAAGAATAAAAATTTATCCCAAACGGAAAGAAAAGAAACTCGAACCAAAACAATCGAAGCATATATAATTAATCTATTCAATAATATGGCAGAAATCGAAGAATTGAAAAGAATCGCCTCCCAGGTGAGGAGGGATATCGTCAGAATGGTCACAGGAGCCCAGTCCGGGCATCCGGGCGGATCTCTAGGCAGCGCTGATATTATGACAGCACTGTATTTCAACGTGATGAAACAGGATCCTAAAACTTGGACCAGAGATAGCAAAGGTCAAGACGCTTTTGTATTGTCAGCAGGTCATATGACCCCTGTATATTATTCCACATTGGCCCGCGCCGGCTATTTTCCCGTATCGGAATTGGCAACTTTCAGGCAGTTCGGCACCCGTCTTCAAGGGCACCCGTCCATCGAAAGAGGCCTCCCTGGAGTAGTGCAGGCTTCAGGTTCATTGGGTCAGGGACTTGCTGCGGCCGCAGGATTGGCAATGGGCAAGAAACTTGACAAAGAGAGCAATTACGTTTTCGTGCTCTGCGGAGATGGTGAAAGCGAGGAAGGTGAAATCTGGGAATCAGGTATGTTCGCCGCACATCACGAACTGGACAATCTCATCGCAATGACAGACTGGAACGGTCAGCAGATTGACGGTCCTGTGGAGAAAGTTGCAGGAGAAGGTAATCTGGAAGCCAAATGGAAAGCATTCGGATGGAATGTGATTGTGGCTGAAGGGAACGAATTTCCTTCCATACTTAATGCATTTGCCCAGGCTAAGGCCAATAAGTCAGGTAAACCGACTATGATATTGTTCAAGACCAATATGGGCCAAGGTGTCGATTTTATGGTTGGTACCAACAAATGGCATGGCAAAGCTCCGTCACAGGAACAATGTGACCAGGCAATGGCTCAGCTCGAAGAAACCATTGGCGATTATTAATAATTGAAAATCCGAATATTATGAAGAAATACACAGATACAGGTAAGAAAGATACCAGAAGCGGATTCGGTGCCGGCTTGTTCGAAGCTGGCAAAGCCGATGAAAGAGTAGTCGCCCTCACGGCAGACCTCAAAGGGTCTCTCAAGATGGACGATTTTGCAAATGCATTTCCCGAGAGATTCGTTCAGTGCGGTATCGCAGAGGCCAATATGATCGGCGTTGCTTCCGGAATGGCCATCACAGGCAAGATTCCTTTTGCCGGTTCATTCGCAGAATTTGTGACAGGACGTGTCTATGACCAACTTCGTCAGGAAGTGGCTTATGGAAAGACAAATGTGAAGATTGCTTCTTCTCACGCAGGAATCACACTTGGAGAGGATGGTGCAACACACCAGACTATGGAAGACATCGCTCTTATGCGCGCACTTCCAGGAATGGTAGTCATCAATCCTTGTGATTACAATCAGACTAAAGCCGCTACGATTGCCGCTGCCAAATATGTTGGCCCGGTATATCTGCGTTTCGGCCGTCCATCGGTGCCTAACTTCACTTCAGCCGATGAGCCTTTCGAGATAGGCAAGGCGTATGTTATGAATGAGGGTAAGGATGTGACTATCATAGCAACAGGTCATCTAGTATGGGAATCGCTGCAAGCAGCCGAGGCTTTGGAGACAAAAGGCATTTTTGCTGAAGTAATTGACATTGCCACGATTAAACCTTTGGACGAAAAAACTGTCTTATCTTCAGTTGCCAAGACTGGAGCCGTAGTCGTTGCCGAAGAGCACAATATGGCAGGCGGTCTAGGGGAACTGATTGCAGGCACACTTGCTAAGAGCACTCCTGCTCCTATGGAGTTCATCAATGGGGCCGACGAATTCGGACAATCCGGAAAACCGGCAGAGTTGATGACTGCTTACGGATTGGATGCCGCTCACATCGTGGCTGCTGCAGAAAAAGTGGTCAAACGCAAATAAATGTCCGACGAGGAGATTATCCAGACATACCGTGAAGGGCATCACGAACAGGCATTCAATGAGATCGTAAAGCTTTACAGCGAAAGACTTTATTGGCACGTTCGCAGCTTGGTATGTTCTCACGAAGACACAGACGACCTCCTCCAAGATATATTTGTAAAAGTATGGGCTGCGCTTCCTTCATATCGAGGGGAAGCGCAGCTTTATACTTGGATGTACAGAATAGCCACCAATGAAGCCCTGAATTTCCTGCACAAGCAGAAAATCCGCGCAACTCTTTCATTGGAAAGTCTGTCCGTGGCAATGGAAAAAAAGATTGACGACGATGTCTACTTCAATGGCAATGAAGCACAGCGTGTCATTAGTAAAGCAATCCAGAGATTGCCACAAAAGCAGAAATTGGTATTTGTAATGAGATACTATGAAGATATGAAATATGAGGACATTTCATCAGTTCTCGGCATTTCGGTCGGCTCATTGAAAGCCTCGTATCATATTGCTTATGAGAAGATTAAAGCAGAACTTCAAAAAATTTCAGTATAATTTTTTACCTTTTTGATTCTGATTTGTCTAAATAATTGACTATGACAGAAATAAAGAACATAAAATCATTCCCTTTCAAGGTCCCGGATGGATATTTCGATAAATTGCAGAACAGATTATCTGCGATTCCTCGGGAATCATTGCTGCAGACGGCCTCCAAGCCACTGTCGGATGATTCATTGGACGGAAAAGAAATGGTATTGCCGTTTTGGAACAAATTCAAGCCATATCTTGCTTTGGCGGCTTGTTTTGCTATTGCCGTCACAATCGGATCCTTCATCCTCACGAAAACGGCTGGCTATACAAAAGCGCCTCAAGGTTCTTATGAAAATATCCTTTATGCGGATATGATACCTGTTACCAACCCTTATATGATATACGGGGAAAGCGGCACTGCCGCCAACAAGAATGAAATCACAGATGACGATATTGAGAATTATCTGATAGCTTCTGGAACAACTGTTGAACACTTAGAATATATAGCTTATGAAAACAAATATTAAAGTATTATTTACGGTCATTGCATTAACTTTGTTTGCAAGCACTGTTTTAGCTCAGCCGCGGAATAATAAAAATTGGGATGCCTGGCAACAAAAAATTCAAACTGAGAAGATAGCATATCTCACTGGTGCAATTGGGCTTACGCCAGCAGAAGCGCAGATATTCTGGCCTCTTTACAATAAGATGGAGAATGAGAGGAAACAATCATTCGAGGCGGTAATGAAGGCTTATCGCAATTTGGATCACGCAGTCAAGGCAGGGAAAAGCGATAAGGAAATATCCGTCCTGCTCAATCAGTATGTTGCCGTTACTAAGAATTCACATAGCGTCGAAGCTAAATACACTCCTCTTTTCGAGAAGATAATTCCAGTGGAAAAAGTCGCAAGATTGTATATCGGGGAAGAAGCTTTCCGTCGCCAGCAGATTCATAAATTCAACAAGGACTAAGTTGTCGGTCAGTGGCTCTTGAAAGGAATATTTACAGATAGAATGGACTTGTAAGGTTCTGATAATCTGATGAATATTCCCCATTCTCGTTATGTATCGTCAGTTCTCCTTCGACGGTTGCATTTCTCTCAAAAGAGAATTCTGCAATCAGTCTTGATACTGGCTTTCTCGGAGTCGTGCGAATATGCAATATCATGAAAGGAAATAGGCCGCACATCCTGGCATAACGGAGAAGATCGTTTTCCTGCTCGTACGGTAGAATTATTGAGAGGCGGCCAATCTGAGACATATTGCTATGGGCGAATTCAAGCAAATCTCTGTAAGACAAGCTGTCCGAGTGCCTTGCCTGCGTTCGGCGAAGGTCTGGAGTCTTTAACGAATTCTCGAAGAATGGCGGGTTGGAAACAATCAGATCGAATTTCTTTGTCGACAGTTGGCTATCATTGGCAGAAAAGGCCTGAAGGCTGGCTTCGACTGCAATTATATTTTCAGCCCAAATCGAGGCTTCGAAATTGGCATTAGCCTCTTTTGCCGCCAAAGTATCTATGTCAATACCTATCAATTGTTTGCCAGACAAACTGAATTTATCGTCATAACGCTGCGCCAGCATCAAGGCAATGGCGCCAGTACCAGTGCCGACATCCAATATAGCCCTATCTGCTTTGGTTATTGTCGCAACAGCACCTAAAAGGACTCCATCGGTATTGACCTTCATCGATGAGAGTTCATTGGAAACTGAAAATCGCTTGAAACGGAAAATACTCATTTTTCCGGAACGTCTGACTCGAACATTCCGTCTTTGATGTAAAGGGTGCGATCGCACATTATGGCCAAATCAGGGTCGTGTGTGACAATTACCACGGTCTGACCCAAGGTGTCGCGAAGAGTGAAAAACAAATTATGTATCTCGGCTTTCGTCTTGCTATCAAGATTGCCGGAAGGCTCGTCTGCAAAAAGGACTGCAGGGTTGTTGATCAATGCCCTGGCAATGGCGACTCTCTGCTGTTCTCCTCCTGACAATTCCGATGGCTTATGTGAGGCCCTTTCAGAAAGTCCCATATTGTCAAGAAGTTTCATTGCGGAAGTTGCTGCATCTTTCTGGGACCTACCTGCTATGAAAGCTGGGATCATCACATTTTCCAGGGATGTGAATTCAGGAAGAAGATGGTGAAATTGAAATACGAAGCCAATCTTGTGATTACGGAATGAAGAAATGTTTTTACTGCTGAGATGCAATACGTCAGTGTCGTCGATTGACAGCGAGCCCTTGTCAGGTGTCATCAGCGTCCCAAGTATCTGAAGGAGAGTTGATTTGCCAGCGCCAGAGGCGCCCATTATGGCCACGACTTCAGATTTTTCCGCCTGAAAGTCAATGCCTTTGAGAACTTTAAGGTTCCCGAAGGACTTTTCTATTCCTTTAGCTTCGATTATCATTATCTTGATAATATAGTCACTTAATGCCAAAGATATAAAAATTTTGACAAAATTTTGAATTTTAATGAAAGAGAAGTATATTTGCAGTCCCAATTCGGGAATAAAAAGGGATTTCGGGGTGTGGCGCAGTTGGCTAGCGCATCTGGTTTGGGACCAGAGGGTCCTGTGTTCGAGTCACAGTACCCCGACTTCAAAAAGAGCTTGACTTTCGTCAGGCTCTTTTTTTGTCTGGGTACTCAGCAATGACAAAAGAAAAGACAGAAAAAAAGGCCCGATAAAATCGGACCTTTAAAATATTATTGTAATGATAACTACAGATTAGGATTGGCTTTTTTCCACTCTGCAACTGGTGGCATAATGCCAAGGGTGACAAGCTCGTCACGCATTGTGCAAAGATGTTCGTAAGATTTGTCAAGAGCAGCAAGTTCATCCTTCATACCTGTAACTTTCTTGAAATGAACACCTGTCTCATCGATTGTGGTAGGCATAGCCATCATCACATTATGATATTTGCCTTCATTTACATAAGTTCCTGCCGGCCAAGTGTATTTCTCACCACCCATAGCCGCAGCGATCATCTCAACGGCATTCACAGCCGGGCTCTGGAATGAAGAACGACCACGAAGTTTGATTATGGCAGCGCCACCCTGGATGACATTCTGTTTGATTTCCTCGAATCTTGCAACAGGAAGTTTCTTGGTTCCAAGATACTTGGTAAGAGGTGTGCCGTCAATCTTAACTTTAGAAGCGAAAACAGCCATCTGCTCACCGTGACCGCCATAAGTATAGCAACCAGTAACTTTTGACTGCTCAACTTTGAATTCCTCAGCAAGAGCTGTCTGGAAACGAGTTGAGTCAAGGGCTGCAAGTGTGGTAACCTGCTCTGGTTTCAAACCTGAGTGAAGGAGAACAACCAAACCGGTAAGATCGGCAGGGTTGAAAATCACAACGACGTGTTTAACCTTAGGGCAATATTTCTTGACATTCTTTCCGAAATCTTCTGCAATCTGGCAATTGCCTTTGAGAAGATCTTCACGAGTCATACCCTCTTTACGAGGAGCTCCACCTGAAGAGATGATGTAATTAGCATTCTTGAAAGCGACTGCAGGATCAGTGGTGTAGGTAACTTTGGCACCCTTGAAAGCGCAGTGATTGATTTCAGCGGCAACACCCTTAAGACCTGGCTCATATACATCATACAAGCAAAGATTCGGGGTAAGCCTGAGCAACAAAGCTGTCTGAGCCATGTTCGAACCGATCATACCGGCAGCGCCTACTATGGTCAGTTTCTCATCTGTCAAAAATTTCATATTGAAAAGTTGTTTAAAAGTAAAACTATTTCTTTTTATTTCCTTTCGCAAAGATAATGAATTATTCCGAAAGTAGGGAATATCGGTGAAAAGATGAAAGCACTCACAGCCTTAAAAAGAGAAGATTTTTTGTTTACTAGAAAAATTATTATATTTGTAGCGTTAATTGTAACATTTTATATGGAGCCTCCCAGTTCTATAATATCTGATCTTACAGGAAATACGGGTTCGATTTCCGATGACCCGTTGTTGACAATGATATAGTAGGAAGTGCACCCGAGAAGAAATTCTCCGGGACGATTTGTCGTTTGCAGCGGCGATCAGATGGGCGCAAGTGGAAAAAGTCAGATTGAGGTAAGGTCAGAGAAGAAGGAAGGAATGGCTAATAAAAGTAATAAATTGTATTTTATTGATATATGGCACTTTATTTAAGGAAGACCCTTGAAAACAAAGCGGAAATTGCAGTTTGGCAAATTACGGAATCCGAAGAGGAACTGATCAAACTAAGTTCCACCCCTTCAGACGAAATGGAAGAGATATCGCTTATAACTAGCGACTCCCTGCGCAAGCAGAGACTCGCCGTAAGAGCCTTGCTCAGCCAGCTGTTCGATGAGAAAGTCTATCTCAGCCACCACGATAACGGCAAACCTTATCTCGAGAACAGTGCCACCAACATCAGTATCACTCACACTGAAAAGTATGTGGCAGTAATCCTTCACGAAACTGAAGATGTGGGAATAGACATTGAATCACTGGACAGAGACTTCAAAGCCGTTGAGCAGAAAGCACTTTCCGACGATGAAATCAACGATTTGGAAGATGACGAGAAGAAAAACGAACAACTGGCCATCTATTGGTGCGCCAAGGAAGCCATCTTCAAAAGACTGTCAATGTACAACGTGGACTTCGCTGAGCAGATTGAAGTTGAGAAATTCCGTCCGAGAGGAGAAGGCGAACTTGATGCCACTTTCATTCAGAAAGACGGATACGAAGAAGAATTCGAATTGGAATACATCACTTTTGATCGCCACATACTAGTCTGGGTAGTTGGCGAATCTGAATAACAATCACATCGGTCTCAACCAAGATTCCGGATTCTGAGGGCTTCTGCCCGACCAGATCTGGAGATGATATTGTGTCTCTCCGTTGATAGTATCGACCGTACCGATCGACTCCCCGGTCTTAACCTTATCGCCAGCCCTGACGCTTACACTGGCAAGTTTGCAATAGAACGAGAAGTAATTGCCGTGCTGAACCAATACACACTGATTATACCCTGGAATGACCACAATCTGACTCACAACGCCATTGAACACAGACTTGATACGAGTCCCCCTTGGCACCTCTACCGTAACCCCATTGTTGAACGGCAGTTGGACTCTAGTGAAAACAGGATGATACCTCTGGCCATAATGATCCACAATAGAACCAGTTGCAGGCCAAGGAAGTCTGCCCCTATTAGCAGCAAATTCTCCTGCCAATTTATAATCAATTGGGATTCTTGGCCTAGAAGGTGTACTGCTCTTGGACTGTCCTGACTTCTTAGAGGCGACGGCCCTTTGATCCATAGCCTCACGTATTATCCTTTCTATTTCCCTATTCAAGGCCTGCACCTGACGCTGCTTGCGATTAAGTTCTTTCTGATACTGAGACTTGTTGCGCTGAAGTTGCTGCACTAATTTCTGCGATTCGCCCTGCTCCTGCTGAAGAGAAGCCATTTCTTGAGCCTTTTGAGAACGGACAGACTCGGATTTTCTCTTCAATTCATTGAGTTTCAACGTCTCCGCCTCCAACTCAGCCTTTGTTTGCTTGATCTTTTCCGCCTGCTCATTCATCATCTTCGATAAGTCTCTCAGATAACTGATCCGCCTGAATGCCTGTCCCAAATTTTCACTGGACAATAGATACATATACCAGACTTTTGAATCCCTATTCTTATAAGCATTCTTCACAAGACGGGCATAATAAAAAGACAAAGTATCGTACCTGGCTTGTATGACATTTATTTCCTTCTGTTTCTCGTTGATCTTGGTTGAAAAATCAGAAATCTGCCTTTCGGCATCATTGATCAGTTCCTTTCTGGCATTAATTTTCTTCCCCAGGAGAGAAACATTGGCAATGGCGCTATTGCTCTTCTTGGCATTCTCCCTGATCTGAATATCCAGATTTTCGATTTCTTTCTCCAGACGAGCACGTTTAGCCTCCTGCTCCTTCGTATCCTGGCCTGAAACATTGAAGGGAAAAAGCATCATCGCAATTACTGCCATCATAGCAGCTGATGCTTTAAAAGAACCGAGAATATGGAATATTGACATCATTTGGACTTTACAGATTTCAAACGTTGGTCGATTAACTTATCAATAATCTTATCTTCTCCGTTGTTCTTTGCCTTGGCCTGATTCCAATAGACCGTAGCCAAATCATAATCCTTCAAAGCATACAGCACCTCTGCATAGTGGAACAATATGGTCGCGCTGTCTTTGCCACCATACAGCATAGCGTGCTTGAATTGAGGTTTCGCTTCCACATCCTTACCCTGCAAATGGAGTATCCATCCGAAAGTATCCAGATATGTGGCATTGTCAGGTTCCTTCCTCACAGTCCTCTCACTCATCTGATATGCTTTCTTCAGTTTCCGCCCTAGCATACTTAGATAATAAGCATAATTGTTTAGCACCGGGGCATAATCAGGATTGATGGCAAGAGCCTTGTCATAATACTTAAACGCCATTTTGTTATTGCTCAATTCGTGATACATATCCCCTATGGTGGAATATGCAGGCAATGTGACAGAAGTATCGTTCGAAGCCACCTTTATCATCTGCTCGCTAGTGGAGATAATGCTCTTGTAGTCCTTTAAGAAATAATATGCCTGATTTTTGGACTGGTAAAAGCCAATCTCGTGAGGAAATTTCTCTATTGCCTTATCAGATAGGCTGATTACCTTATTCCAATCCTTCATATAGGAAAGCATCTGGACATAAGTCGCTACAGCTGAAACACTTTCCGGATAGGTTTCGGCATTTTTCTGCAAGTATTCCTTAGCCTGGTCATAGCGTTGGGTCGAATAATAGTACAAGCCGGCCGTCTGCAATGTCGTCGAATCGGTGGGATGATGCTCAAGACACCCCTGGACCAACGAGTCGATACGTGAACGGAAATTCATCATAAACCTCGGTTCCCCTCTTTGGAGCAAGGCTGTCAGATATTTCGCCTTTATCTGCGAATCAATGTCTTCATTGTTTACAAAGCCTTCCATCAGCCCGAAATATTGGTCATAATCCCTTCTAATCCTATAGACTTCGGCCTTTCCCAAAATTGCAGGAGTATAAGACCTGGACAATTCAAGAGCCTCGTCATAATATGACATTGCCAATGAATCCTTGTATTCGGACATTTCATAATCCCCCAACATTGACAATATCGACGGGGAAGAATTGTCCTTATTATAATCCTGCAAGGCTTTTACTGCCTCGGCAGGCTTGTTCTGATATCTGTAAATCTGATATCTGGTAGTGGCCACGGCTTCATCCTTTCCGAAAACAGTATCTATGTCATCGAGGGTGGCAAGAGCCTTATCATATTGATTTTGCTTAAGATAGATATCGACCAGATCGTAATACAAATCACTCTTCTTCGGGAAATCTTTCAGCAACTGCTCATACATCTGCTCGGTCAGTTCTTCTTTACCCTGCAACTGGTATACATAAGCTAAGCGGTCACGATACCAATAGTTGGAAGAATCCAGACTTGCAGCCTTTTTCAATTCCGTCGCCGCTCCTTCCAAGTCATATAAATATAAATTGCTGAGACCGAGATAATAATGGGCCGCATCATTGTCAGGGACGGATTTCACAAGGAATGTAAGTATCCTCTTTGACTCCTTGAAATTATGGTTATTGTATTGTCCTACTGCGTCTATCAGGATATCTTGGGCTGTTTTTCCATCGACTTCCTGTGCACCAAGATTAAATCCGGATACAGTCAAGGCTGCAAGGACGACGCATATTGTAAATTTCTTTATCATATAATATTCAAATTGAGCTTATAATATACAAAAATAGTACAATTTCATCTTTTTTGACGAAATTTGCATCATTTGATGCCAATAATAAATTGTAAGCAACGTTTGCGACCTTATTTGCATCATAATATTCGGAAATGCTAGACAGCAACTTAATCTCCGAATGCAGAAAAGGAGACAGAAAGGCCCAGAAAGCGCTATACGATGCTCTGGCACCCAAAATGTTCTCGGTTTGCATAAGGTATATGGGTGACAGATCTCTTGCGGAAGACATTTTGCAAGAGGGGTTTGTTATCCTCTTCACAAGGCTGGACAGCTTTTCCGAAATAGGCTCATTTGAAGGTTGGGCCCGGAAGATATTTGTAAACACGGCTCTGATGAGCCTCAGGAAGAAAGATGCATTGAAAGTAAGTGACGATATTGATGCGGCTTTGGACCTGAAAAGCGAGACATCCTCGCCAGTGCAGGACATTGGATACAAAGATCTTTTAAAAATGATTTCAGAATTGCCGCCTGGGTACAGGATTGTTTTCAATATGTACGCGATTGAGGGGTATGACCACAAGGGAATCTCGGAATCATTGGGAATATCGGAGGCGACATCGAGATCCCAGCTCCATAGAGCCAGAATAATGTTGCAAGAAAAAGTTAAAGCGTTGACAGATGCCGGAAGACATAAATAAATTTGACAAATCGTTCAGGTCTGTGATGGATGACGCGCAGGAAGAAGTTCCTTCCCGCGTGTGGGATGCCGTCTCCGAAAAGCTTGATCGCAAGCCTCGCACTGTCATACTGAAAAGGATATTCACTTACTCCGCCATTGCTGCTGCCTTGGTAGTTGGGGCCTTGGTCAGCGTACCGCTCCTGAAAAATGGCAACGACACCCCTAGCAATATTGCTCAGACCTCCAAGACAGCCAATAAGCCAACGGAATCCATTCAAGAACTCACGAATAATAATGAAAATGAAGTACTTGCAATGACCGAGCCTGCAAAGGCCGTAAACAACAGGACCGCTATCCCAAAACGCACTGCCATTAAGGCGCAAAGCCCTATTGAAAAGAATGAGACATTGAGCGAAGGCCATAACAACGCCCCTACTGAGGACAATACAGTCGAGAGCACTGATCAATCCGAGGTTCAAGTCCCGGTTCAAGCGCAAAACCCAAAATCCCAAGAATCAGTTAATTCCAAGTCTTCTGACAAGAAAGGTCAAGAGTCTTACGATGATCCTTTTGCGAAGATGGAATATGAAGACCGAATGGCGGAACAGAAGGTCAAAGTATCATTTTTGGTCAATGGCCAATTGGAAAGCAACGGTGACCCGAACAACAATTTCAGTCGTGGTCCATTGAAGGTTGGAAATCCTTCAGCTCCTACCAAAACCACATTGACTGAACTCAGCGAGTCCACATTCGGAGTACCTCTTTCATTCGGTGTTGGCGCCAGAATCAAATTCGACAAACATTGGTCTCTAGGCGTAGGAATGGATTATTCCCTTCTCACTAGGACATTTACAGGCACTTACACTAAAGTCAGGGATGGTGTCATTGTAAGGACGATCACTGCGGATGTCAACAATCAGCAACATTTCATCGGGATTCCTGTCAATGCATTCTATGATTTCGTAAATAGTGATATGATCAGTGTATATGCTTTCGGGGGGGGGACTATTGAGAAATGTTTCCGCAATCACGATATTATCAAGGCTGAGCCTAAGAATCTGACCTACAATGTTTCTGTGAAAGGAGTACAATTGTCTGCAGCTGCCGGATTCGGTGTTCAGTTCCACATTATCGAAGGCCTTGGCTTGTATGTGGATCCTAGTTTGAGGTACTATTTCGATTGCAATCAGCCAAAGAGCATTCGCACTCAACAACCTCTTATGTTCAACTTCGAAGCCGGTCTCAGAATAGACCTTTAATCAGCAAATATGAAACACAAGATAATAATAAAGGATCTCGCAGACTTGAATTGGGCTGCTAAAGAATTTTTAAAAGAGATCGGTGATCACAAGATCATAGCCTTTTATGCCCCTATGGGTGCAGGCAAGACTACTTTCACTACGGCCATTTGCCAGCAATTGGGAGTTAAAGAAGATGCAATCAGTTCTCCTACATTTGCCATCATCAATGAGTACAAAGCCGGCAACGGAGAGTCCGTATATCATTTTGATTTCTATAGGATCAACAAGACTGCAGAGGCTTTTGACATCGGTTTCTACGACTATATCGACAGTGGTTGTTTGTGCATTATGGAATGGCCTGAGAATATTGAGGAAATCCTTCCTGAAGATACATTGAAAGTGCATATCGAAGTTCAGCCTGATGAATCCCGCCTAGTTTTCTGGGACGACTGAAACTGAGGTTATGAAGCCGTTGGCAATATCGAGGCTGCGGCTTTTCTCGTCTATGACCAGTCTTGGTTTGAGACTGGCCTCTGCAGGGGTCAGAGCCACATAGAAGTGTCCGTGCTTGTAAGTGGCGCAACGAGTGGACATCAAGTAACAGGTGTCTTTTACGGAGACCGTCTTGTTCGGAAGGCGATATTCAAATACCCGCCCTTCACTTAATCCTACATAACATATCCGATTGCCATTAGCATAAATGGAAGAATGGTTCATATACAAAGCCTGCCTCCCCTTATTATTCCACAGAGACATCATTACGAATCCATAATCAGACAATTTAACTGTCTCCAAGACCATTACGTCGTCGGATTTGAAAAAGAAATAAGCATTTAATATCGAGCCTCCGATATTCTTTATACTATATGAAATGTCTCCGATGATAGCATCAAGACGAGCTGGCTGATCGTGGAAACTGATCAGCTTGCATACCCGGCCGTCTGATACACGCACATCACAGATATCGCACCCCGATGGAACCTCCAGTGGTGTCTCCAGTCTATCTTCGACCAAATAATAATGAGTCTGTCCTGATACGTCATTTGCTTGATAACTGAAATAGAGATGCCCCATATCCTCATATAAGGCCCCCTGAGGATAGGCACAATTGAAATAATCGCCTATGACCATTCCCGCCTGCTTCTCTATGAGGGCTTTCCCATTCTTCCTATACGAAAATCCTTTCCCTGACCGACTTCGGCCCAATGTGTAAATATCAATTCCCGACACTTTGAACCCTAGAATGATTTCCTCTCCTGGGTATCTGAACAGCGATACCCCGTCTCGTGAGATTATTGTTTCATTTCCGATTGAAAAATCAGTGTACAGATGTCCTCCGACCACTCTATGCATATCCATATCTTGACTTATCCGCCTATCATATCTGACAGGAAGGGCCAATTTCCGTTTGCCATCTCGTATAAGTATAAGGTTGCAATCAACATTTCCTCGCAAGGTGTCTTTACGCCAATCATAAGTCACAGGGAATTCCAAAGCCGTAATATAGATGGAGGTATCCGCGAGAGAAGTGTCCACTTTCTCGACTATGGGCTCAGTCTCCGACCTCTTCTTCCCAAAATTTTCTGTATCAGTTAGCCAAGCGCATCCCACCGCCAGCCACATCATCCCCATCGCCACCGCAATCTTATTCATATCAGATTGACTTTATCGAGGAAACGAAGCCCGGAGGCTTCAGTGATATGCTGAGGCAATATATCCTCAGAACCTGCCAAATCTGCAATGGTGCGAGACAACTTCACAATCCTCGCATAAGCACGCGCAGACAATTTACCATTTGTAATAATCTTTGTCAATAAATCTAGACATTCTTCCGACAAATGGCAGTATCTCTTCGTCATCCTATTGTTCATCTCGGCATTAGTGAAAATCCCCTCCCCAGAAAGACGCGCACTTTGAATTTCTCTTGCAGCCATCACACGGGAAGCAACTTGGGCACTCGTCTCGCTTCTTATATTCCTAACCAATTTATGAGGATCCACAGAATGCAGCCATAGATGTATATCAATCCTATCCATTATCGGCCCTGACAACTTGGCAATATACGAAGCTCTCTGCCCTGGGGTACAAACGCATTTGTCACCTTCTCCATAATATCCACAAGGGCAAGGGTTTGTAGCTGCCACCAGCATAAACGAAGCAGGGTATTCCACCTTCGAGCGCAAACGGGAAATAATGACCTTCCTATCCTCCAGCGGCCCCCTCAGCGCCTCAGCCGCCGACTTGGTCAATTCGCAGAATTCATCCAGGAACAATATTCCATTTTGAGCCAATGAAACCTCGCCAGGAATTATGCTATCGCCATTTCCGCCGCCGACAATTGCCGCAACTGAAGCGCTGTAATGAGGGGCCCTGAATGGCCGTTGGCGAACAAGACCATACCTATTATTCCCCCTCCCCGCCACCGAATAGATCTTACTTGTAAGAATGGACTCTTCCACACTCATCGGAGGCAATATTCCAGACATTGCCTTAGCCAATGAACTTTTACCTGAGCCAGGGGGGCCGACCATCACCACATTGTGTCCACCAGCTGCAGCTATTTCCAATCCCCTTTTGGCTCCTTCCTGCCCTATTATTTCAGAAAAGTCCATAAAATCATTGTCAGCCTTTATGGTTTCTTCTTTTAATCTCCGACTCACGGGCTTGTTCCATATCAGCAGATCCGAGCAATCCTCTTTCTCTTCTAATATTTTCAATACTTCGTTCAAAGAATCCACCCCGAAGATTACCGATTGAGTATATTCCACAGCTTCTATCGCCGAGGCTGTAGGAAGAATGCACCCGCAGAGGCCCTGCTGCATCGCCAATTCCACGAAAGGAAGTGCTCCAGGGACGTCACGCACAGATCCGTCCAAGCCTAACTCTCCCATTATTAGATATTTGCCCAACCCTTTCGATTCCGACTGTCCCGAAGCCGCAATGATGCCCAGGGCAATTGGCAAATCATATCCACTACCGCTTTTGTGCATATCAGCCGGGGCCAGATTGATTACTATCTTCCTGCCGGGAATCTTGAAACCAAGGCTCTGCAATGCTGTCATTGTCCTCAACAGGCTTTCTTTGACGGCGATATCCGCCAAACCTACAAGATGGATTCCGATGCCGGAACTTATGTCCACTTCGATTGTAACAGGCATTGCATTGATCCCGATGCATTTCGCCCCATAAATATTGATAATCATCTTTCAGTTTTCACTCTGGTCATTGCCGCAAAGATGGCCAAAGGAAACGTCAATTAATTTAAGAAATACACATTTCTCTTTAAAAAACAGATATTTTTTTTCTTAAAAGAGTATTCAAATAAAATATATAGCATAATATTATTTGCGAGAGCGTCCGATGTCACCCTCGCTTTTTTGTAAAAAATTCGCCCCCGAAATCGACCAATTTACCCCAAAATCAGACAAAAATCACATTATCCAATGTTTCGCCACTTAATTTTGTCTCGTTTTGAAACTCAAAATAAATTTGTAACAGTTATTTAGTAGTAAGAATTATGGAATATTTCATCAGGACATTTGAAAATTCAATCAAAAGATGCTGGGATCGTCCGGCACTTGACGAGTTTCACGTTTCAAGCATCACCTACGGCGAACTTGCCACAGAAATAGAAACCATCCAACTATACTGGAAGGCTGCCGGACTCAAACCGGGAGACAAAGTCGCCATCAATGCACGAAGTAGTGCCAATTGGGCTAAAACTTTTATGGCTGCAACTTCCGGTGGCTATGTTGCTGTTCAACTGTTCAATGGATATACTCCCGACGGGGCGCAGCAATTAGTAAACCATTCAGACAGTAGAATCCTCTACACCGAAAAAGCCATCTTCGACAAGATGGACTTCGAGAAGATGCCTCAACTTCTAGGTGCTATCGACTTGCATAGCGGAGAACTTCTCGCTTCGAGAGGCAATTTCGGCGAAGTTTACGCAAACAGAAATGAATTATTCTCAAAAGCTTATCCTAAAGGATTTCACAAGGAAGACCTGCATTACATCGAAAGGTCTATGGGCGAAGTCTGTGCAATAAACTACACCTCCGGCTCAACTGGAAATCCAAAGGGCGTAATGCTTACGGTTCGCAATTTCAGTGCAAATATCTATTTGATACCAAGACATTTCCCATACAGGGGCGAAGACAACTATGTGAGCGTACTTCCTTATGCCCACATCTTCGGATTGGTTTATGATATGATGGCGCCTCTTTGCTATGGAATGCATCTGGTGATTCTTTTTGTTCCACCAGTTCCGACTAATCTGAAACCCGCATTGAGGGAATTCAAGCCTTATGTATTCTTCGCAGTTCCATTGATATTGAACAAATTGATAGACGATTCCATCGGAGAATTCATACATAGCAAATCAGGCTCTGCCAAACTTGCCGATTACAAGAACAACGAAGACTTCTGCGAGGCTCTTGCAACAATCTTCATCAAGGCTTTGGGCGGAAACATTGGACTGTTCGTAACTGGCGGTGCAGCAATTCCTGAGCAACTCGAAGAGTTGTTGACAGTCAAACTGAAACTTCCATTTGTGACCGGATACGGAATGACTGAATGCTCCCCTACCATTTGCCTTGGTCATAAAGACCGTTACAAGGCTAAGTCCGTGGGAGAATACATAGACGAATGCATTACTGCAAAGATTGATTCAAGCGATCCTGAGACCATTCCAGGTGAAGTGCTTGTCAAAGGAGATTGCGTTTTCGTTGGCTATCACAAGAATGAAGAGGCTACAAAGGCTGCCTTCACCCAAGACGGCTGGTTCCATACTGGAGATATTGGCACAATGGATAAAGACCACACAGTATTCCTGGCTGGTCGTTGCAAAAATATGATCCTTTCCACAAATGGACAGAATATTTTTCCGGAAGAGATTGAAGTAGTATTGAACAATCTTCAATATGTAGCAGAGTCATTGATTGTCAGCAGAAACAAAAAACTCGTCGCGTTGATAGTCCCGAACCAGAATCAGATTGCCGATGCCGGCATAGATGCGGAGACACTTAAAAGGATAATGGTTGCCGACCTCGAAACCTTGAACAAGAAGATCCCTACATATTCTTCTGTAAGTGATTATGTGATAATGAAAGAGCCTTTTGCCAAGACTCCAAAGGGGAGCATCAAGAGATTTATGTACGAATAATATGAAGAAAATCATCAATCCGTGGACACCAATGGGTGAGGAATATTACAATTCCTTTGCCTGTGCCCCATACAATCCATTCGGACTCAAGCTCCAATTCTATCAGGATGGAGATGACATCGTAGGATATTGGGATGCCACCAAGAACTACCAAAGTTGGATAGGCATCATTCACGGTGGAATCCAATCCACTTTGTTGGATGAAATTGCAGGCTGGGTGGTATCGGATAAGTTGAACACCTGCGGAATGACTACCAGAATGAATCTCAAGTATCGTCATTCCATACACGTTGGAGATCACGTGGAAATCCGCGCAAGGCTGACTGAGATGAAGCGAAATTTCGCTTTCATCACATCGGAACTTCGTGTCAACGGAGAAATCACGACAGAAGCTGAACTTACATACTTCTGCGTCACCAAAGAAAAAGCCGCAGAGGATTTCTACTTCCACGGCCTAGAGTACGAAGATCTATAGTGTTTATTTATATATTCCGAAAACTGCGGAGCCGCTGCCGGACATAGAGGCATAGACGGCACCTGACTCATACAATGAGGCCTTGATGGCCGCAAGTTCAGGATGCTTGACGAAGACTGCCGCCTCGAAATCATTGACCAACAAGTCTTTCCACTGAACTATCGGCAATTTGAGAATATCAGGAATGGCACGCGCAGGCTCCTTTGGTACGATTCCGCCATAAGCCTCAGCAGTAGAAACTGCCACACCCTCAGGGACAAGGACTTTAAGCTCCGAATCGCCCAAATCCAAATCGAAAGGCGTCAAAACTTCTCCCCTGCCGGTACCAAGCATCGGCTTATTGTAAATGAAAAATGCGCAATCGCTACCAAGCCGAGAAGCATAATCAGCCAAGGTAATGTCCGAAAGGTTCAACGAAAACATCTCATTGAACATCTTCAGCGCAAAAGCCGCATCCGAAGACCCCCCGCCCAATCCCGCACCGACAGGAGAAGTCTTCTCCAGAAATATCTTTACCGGCGGCATCTTGAAATCAGAAGCCAAAAGCATATATGCCTTAGAAGTCAAATCCATTAGAGGATCCCACGACACCCCTTCCGAGCGGGCAATCGTAATCATCAATTTTCCATCTTGAGTGATGCCCTGCGCTATTTCATCCTCAGAGTACCTAGCAAAAAGTTTCGCAGAAGACTGACTGTAATCATCCCCGGTAACTATCTCCAAAGTATCGTGAATATCGAAATACGGCACGAACAAAGTCTCAATGTCGTGATATCCATCTGGACGTTTCCTAAGAACATTCAGGCCTAAATTGATCTTGACATTGGGATTAGTGATCATAGCATCTTCCTTATTGCAGTCTCCAACGAATCAGCCACATATGTACGCTTGGAAACATCCTTAATGTGCCCCAGAACAGGAGAAATGAACGAAAGCATTTGCAGGACCTTAGCCTCGTCAAGAGGAATACCTCTTGAACGCATATAGAACTGAGCGTCCTCATCCAATTGACCTATGGACGCCCCGTGAGAACATTTCACATCATCGGCATAGATTTCCAACTGTGGCTTGGCATTCACCCTCGCACTATCAGAAAGCAAGATATTGTGATTCACCTGATAAGCATCAGTCTTCTGAGCATCAGGAGCCACAATTATCTTCCCAGCAAAATCTACCACCGCATTCCCGGAAACTATGCCATTGAACACCTGATTGGAAAGACAATCAGGCACCCTATGTTTAAGATCAATATCGATGACCACCCTATCAGTCCCAGCACTCAGATATACTCCTGACAATGAAACATTTGAGCCCTTACCTACTAGGTCCACGACAAGTGGAATCCTCAAACTCGTACCAGGCAGAAGGATTATGCAAATATCCACATTGGCATTGTCCTCAACTATCAGATGGTCGAGCGGAAGTTCGCAAGTGGGTGATGGCTCAGGTACATACAGGCGGCTGAAATTCTCCCACGAATGGACAATCAGAGTCTTTGGCCCATTTTCCACAGGAGTCTCGACATAATTGCCGTGTCCTACGATAGGCTTGGATATTTTATTGTCATTCAACTGCATAGCCTAGAATTTATCAAAGCCTTCAGCCTCGATCACATCCACCAATTCCTTCCCTGCCGTCTTCACTATCTTGCCATCTTTGAGAATATGCACGAAATCAGGGACGATATATTCGAGTAATTTCTGATAATGGGTAATGATGATAGCCGATTTCTCCGGGGAACTCAAGGCGTTCACACCCTTTGCCACAATCTTGAGCGCATCCACATCCAAGCCACTATCCGTCTCATCCAATATGGACAAAGTAGGATCCAGCATAGCCATCTGGAAGATTTCATTACGCTTCTTTTCACCACCTGAGAATCCAACATTGACTTCCCTCTTCGAGAATTCGGACTTCATCTGCACAAAAGCCATCTTCTCACGCATAAGTTTCAGGAAATCAGCAGCATTCATAGGCTCAAGTCCAGCAGAGGTACGACGGGCATTTATCGCTGTCTTCATAAAATTGGTAATGCTGACCCCTGGAATTTCTATCGGATATTGGAACGACATAAATATTCCGGCCCAAGAACGCTCTTCCGGCTTCATTGCCATAAGATCTTTGCCCATAAAATCTATGGAACCAGATGTGACAGTGTATTCTGGTTTTCCCGTAAGAATAGCGGAGAGCGTGCTCTTCCCCGCACCGTTCGGGCCCATCACTGCGTGAATCTCTCCCTTGTGCACCGTCAGATCGATTCCCTTCAATATTTCCTTGTCGCCTACTGAGGCGTGCAGATTGGTAATCTGCAACATTATATCGTTCTTCATACTCATCATTTTCCTTTTTTGTAAAGACTATACCAAGTCCAAAGCGACCACAATCCATTGATAAGATAAAGTCCGCTGACTATCGGCATAAATACCAATCCCGCACTTATATAGAGAATAATATTGGCAATATTCACCAGCAGCCAGACAATCCAACAATCCCATTTCTTAATGGCTGAAAGGAACTGGGCCGATAAGGTCAGCATCAGCACTAAAGCATCCAGGTAAGGGGTAGGATCGGGGATGAACACACCAGCAAACCAATCATTCCCCAATTTGCTAAGGACAAAGCCCCACATTGCTCCAAACACAACAACTGCTAGCAAGCCGAGCCCTCTCTGGTTCCAATTCAATATGGATACTTTCAATGCACTATGGTCTTCAACACTCTCTTCGCCCTTCTTGGGATGAGTCCAGCGCCAATGCCCGAAGCCATTGATAGCAAAAGCTATAGGTTGTAAAAGCATTGCCGAATATAAGTGCTGGTTAAGGAATAGCAGGAACAATAAAATATTGTACAGATATCCCACCCAGAAATTGTACTTATTATTTCTGCCAGCCATAACCACGCAGGTAAGTCCCGTCACTACCGAGATAAATTCCAGCAAACTGACACCTGTTCCAGCGATTGTAAACAATATAAAATTCATAAAATTGATTTTCTTTTAATTATTAACCCTAACCGACAGAACCTTCCAGCGATACTTGCAGAAGTTTGTGAGCCTCCACTGCAAATTCCATTGGCAACTTCGAAAGCACTTCTTTCGCATACCCATTGACAATAAGTCCGACTGCATCCTCAGGCCCAATTCCTCTTTGGTTGCAATAGAACAATTGGTCTTCACTTATCTTGGAAGTAGTAGCCTCGTGTTCAACCACCCCGGATTTGCTAGCATTCTGAATGTCAGGGAACGTATGAGCCCCGCATTTCGAACCAATCAGCAGACTATCGCACTGAGAATAATTCCTCGCACCTTCGGCAGAAGGTGTCATCTTCACCAAACCACGATAACTGTTCTGGCTATGTCCGGCAGAAATACCCTTGCTCACAATTCGGCTCTTGGTATTCCGCCCAATATGAATCATCTTGGTTCCAGTATCTGCTTGCTGATAATTATTGGTTACAGCCACGGAATAGAATTCCGAAGAAGAATTGTCCCCTTTCAATATGGTACTAGGATATTTCCAAGTAATTGCAGATCCAGTTTCTACCTGAGTCCAAGAAAGATGAGCCCCGCTTCCCTTGCAAATGCCCCTCTTGGTAACCAGATTCAAGATGCCGCCACGTCCCTGGGCATCACCAGGGTACCAATTCTGGACAGTAGAATAACGCACATCTGCATCTTTCTCAACCACTATTTCCACCACCGCTGCGTGAAGTTGATTCTCATCCCTCATCGGGGCTGTACAACCTTCCATATAATTCACCGTCGCACCCTCATCGGCGATGATGAGTGTCCTTTCAAATTGACCTGTTCCACTTGCATTTATACGGAAATAACTGGAAAGCGGCATCGGGCATTGCACTCCCTTTGGTACATAGCAGAAAGAGCCGTCGCTGAATACCGCAGAGTTCAAGGCTGCAAAGAAGTTGTCCCCCGCAGGGACTACGCTTGCAAGATATTTTCTCACCAGATCCGGATGATCGTGCACAGCTTCAGAGAATGAACAAAATATGATACCCTTCTCTGACAATGACTTACGGAATGTAGTCCTGACCGATACCGAATCGAAAACCGCATCTACTGCCACAACTCCTGCCAATGCTTCCCTTTCCTTGATAGGAATTCCCAATTTCTCAAAAGTTTCCTCTAATTTCGGATCGATTTCTTTCGGTCTTTCGGAATCCTTCTTAGGAGCGGCGTAATATATAATATTCTGGAAATCTATTTTAGGCAAGTCGAGATGTGCCCAATGAGGCATCGTCATCTTCTGCCAACGATGAAATGCATCCAGCCTGAAATCCAATAGCCATTGCGGCTCATCCTTGATCTGTGAAATCAGCCTAACCGTATCCTCATTCAGACCCTTTGGGACATACTCCTGCTCCACATTCGTGACGAAGCCTTCTTTGTACTCTTGTTCCTGAAGGCCCTTCAATATGTCCTTTTCATTCTGATTCTCCATAAAATTTGTCTCCACAATTTCAGAATGCAAAGATAGCAGAAAATAACATTATCTTTTATTCGCCGAGGAAAACGGATAAGAATAAAGTCGGATATGACAAGGCCTTGAGTGTGGAATAAACGAAACATGTTGCCTTCATACCCGTTCGGGTACATTGAGGCCATAAAACGGCACTGGATAAGTTACTGATAATAAACGCATTATGGGAAAAATGGCGATTGCCGGATTAAAGGCCTTCTTATAGAAATCGAGCACAAGCTCTGGAATGCATATAAACAGGAAGAAGTCGGCCGTTTATGACCGACTTCTTCTTAATATATTGTCACGTAATACATTGCAAGCCTTATCGACAAGAAGCACTTTTGCAACTGTTCACAATATCTTCACACGCTGACACATAATCTCGCAGAAAACAGATTCTATCTGTCCTCTGCCTGATGACCGGTACGATCGACCTGATGGTAGAACTGAGTATAAGGCACATCGGTACGACCAGTCCCCTTCCTCATCAGTTTCTGCAACTCACCGAAATAACTTGTATAGATATCCCTCGGCAAAGCCTTCTTCTTCACACAAACCGAAGCTGCCATCCCCACAACCTCACCCATCATACCACAAGTACGCATCACTCTCACCGACCCCAAAGCAATATGGCTCACACTGATATCACGACCGGCCATAAACATATTGCTCACATCCTTCGAATATAGACAACGATAAGGAATAGCATAAGGATCAATTGGAGTCAACTGCCCAACCGAAATCCACTCCTGCTTTGGATAAGCCAGCGCATTCTCCTTCATAGGGAAATGCTGGTCGATGCGCCAAGTAGTAGTACAAGTTCCATCCTCATACGGAATCGGACGAATCAAATCCTGCTCACGAAGGACCAAATCACCTATGATACGACGAGATTCCCTCTTACCGGAAACGTGAGAAACCCAAACCAGATGAGTACAAAGCCACTCCTCCTTCTTCGAATAACGATTCTTACAATACGAGAACGTCGAATAAGCCACATACATACCGTAATCACGAATCTTCTCAGCATCAGCCACCTGATCATCATTCATACCAACCTCCCAATACCAATTGGCACGATGCACAGGCTCCACAGTCGTCTCATCCAACTTCAACCCCCAATCAAGCGAATCAGGGAAAGAACAAGGTGTATTCCAATCCTCACAATACCATTCCACAGAAACGCCCATCGTATAATCATCAGACTTCACAGGAGCCATACTCTCCCCATACTCCGAACGAGCCTCACGCCCCATATGAGTTTCAGCCCCTGCAAGCACACCCAAATAAGCATCTCCTGTGCAATCAGAGAACAACTTACCAGAAATCTTAATATGATCCTGCTTAGTAGCCTCAACAGCCATAACCGAAGCAATTGCAGACCCATTCTTCACAACCTCAGTAACAGTATAGCCAAGAAACAAAGTAATATTCTTCTCAGCCAATATCACATTCATCTTCTTCTCATCCTGATAATGATGAGCACCACGAGCATTACCGATATGATCAGGGCCTATCTCATTCAAGATATAGCCCAATGAAGGATAAGGAGCCATATTGATCTGGCCGCCAAGCCCTACACGAATCTCAGAAGAATTATTACCACCAAGGACATACCTGTCCTGAACCAGAGCCACCCTGCACCCAAGACGAGCAGCAGCAATAGCAGCACAAAGCCCCGACATTCCAGCACCCACAATCACAAAGTCAAACGAACCTTTGTCAACAGGAGTCTCTGGGCCAATGAGAGCCTTACGGACCTTCTTATAATCCTCAAGAGAATCACCCGGAACCGAAGCATCAGTAGTAAGAATCACTGAATCGCACCTACCATCAAACCCAGTAAGGTCGTGAAGGGCAATAGTATGCTTTCCCTTCTTCAAAGGATACTGAGCACCTTTCTGCCAATACCAAGACACTTTGCCATTACCGAACTCTGCATTGTCAGCCTTCCCATCCACAAGCACCTGGAAGATCCCAGGAGCCGAACCGTCAGACCAATATTTCGTCCAATTCTTTGTCCTCACTAAAAGTTGATACTTTCCATCAGCAGGGATATTGACCGTAGTAACCGCATCCTTGGTAAGAGGCGTGCCAATACCGTGTGCCAACAGATAAGAAGATCCCATCTGAAGTACAAACTGCTGCTCTACAATCCAATCCCCCTTATCATCAAAAGTGGAGGCCAAGACCATTACAGAATTTTTCTTGTCAATCATCGTTATTATGAATATTAATAGTTTCTTTAACTTGGAGCCTGATGTCACCAGAAGACGCACCTACAAGTATCTGATAATCACCATTATCCACTTTCCAATCGTGAATAGGCGTACTATAATAGGCAAATGCACTGTATGGCAGATGCACTGTCACAGTCGAAGACTTCCCTTTGGCCAGAACCACCTTGTCATAGCCCTTCAGCTCTTTTGCAGGACGAAGCACTTTAGGATTCACAGGGGCCACATAGACTTCTGCAATCTCTTTTCCATCCATCTTGCCTATATTCTTCACAGTAAAAGTGACATCATATCCATCTCCACTAGGAACCACAGACAGACCTGAATACTCAAACGAAGTGTAAGAAAGTCCGTATCCGAAAGGATAAAGAGGTTTCAAGCCGAAATGTTCCACTCCCCTGTAGCCTATGAAAATGCCTTCCTTATACTCAGCAAAAGGATATTTCTTATACTTATTTGAGTTACCGGCAGGGAAAGAAGGTTGATAATTATTGTATGTTGGATTATTCTCCAACGACCCCCAAATCGTAATTGGAAGTTTGCCCGAAGGAGCAACTTTGCCAGTCAACAATTCTGCAATGGCATTTCCACCCGCTTGACCTGGATACCAAACCATCATCACGCTGGCCACTTTGTCCAACCATTTGGACATATCCACCTCCCCACCAGAGAACACAAGGACAACCACATTCTTGTTGTGAGCGGCGGCAAATTCAATCATTTCATCTTGTCCATTAGGTAAAGCATATGTCCTGTCACGGCCTTCGCCTTCAGACTCCTTAGTGAAGCCGGCGGAAATCACGATAGAAGATGCGGACTCGATAATTTTCAGATTCTCAGGAGTATTATAAGAGCCATCAGCGGCAATCTTCAGAATCTCAATCGGATAGGCCTTTCCCAGCGCAGAAAATCCTTGTGCTATAGTAACTCCCCGGCCAGCCACAGGAGTGACTTCGCCACTACCGCCGCCGCAAGGGACAACATCAGTATTTGGTCCCAAAAGAACTATCTTATTTTTCTTTCCAGCCTTAAGAGGAAGGACCCCGTTATTTTTCAAAAGTACAGGAGCTTCCAACGCCAGATTATAAGCAAAAACATTGGAAGCAGGATTGTCTTCAGAAATAGAAGCATCTTTGGGATCTTTGTCCAAAAGCCCGAATGCGCTCAGAGTCTGTAGTATATGCTGGACCTTCTCATCAATCTGGGATTCAGAAATCACACCATTTTCCAGAAGAGGCTTGAGCATATCATAATTCATAACATAACCCTTAGGCATCTCCAAATCCAACCCTGAATTCACACATCCAAGTGAAGAATATGTCGAACTCCAATCAGACATTACTATGCCATCAAATCCCCATTTACGGAGATTTTCCTTTATCAGCCAAGGATCTTCTGCAGCGTGAGTGCCATTGAGCATATTGTAACTTGTCATCACCGCACCCACGTGGCCTTTCTCTACCGCAGCACGGAAAACAGGAAAATATATCTCATTGATGGTACGTTCATCGGCATTGGAACTAATATTGTGCCTGTCAAACTCGGAATTGTTCAAAGCGAAATGCTTGATAGTGGAAATCACCCCTTTGGACTGCATTCCAGTTACATAACTTACTGCCGTCTCACCACCAAGGAAAGGATCCTCACCATAATATTCGAAATTGCGGCCGTTCAATGCCAAACGATAAATGTTCACGCCTGGACCGAGCATAATGCCGACACCCCTTGCTCGTGCATCCATTCCTATTCCCTGTCCCATACCGTTTACAGCCTGCCTGTCCCAAGACGCTGCGGCAGCGATGCCACAAGGGTAAAGGGTACTCTTAGTATTGTTCCTGACCCCTTGAGGTCCGTCGCACATCTTTACGGAAGGAATACCGAGTCTGGAGATAGGAGCAGTATGGAAACCATCAACTGCACCGCTTATAAGCGATATTTTCTCTTGAAGTGTCATTTGCTTGACCAATTCGGAAGCCCTATCCTTATCAGATTGGGTGATGGTCTGAGCCTGGGCAATGGTAGAACAAGCGGCAAGAACCGCAACAAATGTCAATATTCTATTCATAGTGAATTAGTGTTAATAATATGCAAATTTACTTATTTGCGATATACATAGTATATATTATTTCGTTTCCCTCGCACCTTCAACCAGCATCAAGTCCGCAAGGACAATGGAGGTAACTGCCTCCACTATCACTGGAGTCCTCAACGCAAAGCAAATGTCGTGTCTTCCTGGAACGACCAAAGAAGTCATTTCCTCCTTTGAAAAATCATAAGTTTCCTGTGGCCTATGGATACTTGAAGTCGGCTTGAATGCCACCCTGAACAATATAGGATTCCCATTGGTCAAACCGCCATTGATTCCTCCCGCTCCATTCTTGACCGGATAGGCAATGTTGTTGCCATCTGGGAGTCCCAATGGATCATTATGTTCCGAACCTCTCATCTTGGAAGCCTTGAAACCATCGCCGAACTCCACTCCCCGGACTCCCGGAATAGAGAAAATGGCGTGAGACAACAATGACTCAGTGGAATCGAACAATGGCTCACCAAGCCCGACAGGTATGTCAATGGCCTTGCACTCTACTACGCCACCGACAGAATCTCCTTCGGCCGTAAGTTTATCTATCAATGCCGGCCAAGCAAATTTGTCCTTCACACCCCCTATTTCCAACAATTCCGCATTGACAGAATAAGCAATGTATTTTCTTGACAATATCTTTTTCGCAACTACACCCGCTGCAACAATAGGCAATGTAAGCCTGCCAGAAAAATGTCCGCCGCCACGAGGATCATTAGCCTGCTCGAATTTGACAGATGCGGTATAATCGGCGTGACCAGGCCTTGGGGTGTGTTTCAATGGACTGTAATCAGCAGAATGCGTATTGTTGTTCTCGAACAATATTGTCAAAGGAGCCCCAGTTGTCTGGCCTTCATATACTCCGCTGATGATGATGGGGATATCGGATTCTTTCCTCGGCGTGGTGCCTCTGGCTCCGCTGCGACGACGATCTATGTCAGGATAAAAATCTTCTTCAGAAAGTGCAATTCCAGGCTGCACACCATCAATAACGACGCCTATCTGTGAACCGTGGGATTCACCGAATACGGTGACTCTGAATAATCTTCCGAAACTGTCCATATCTTATTGTGTTAGAAGTTCTTCAAACATTCTGCCGAAAGTAGGGAAGGATTTGGCAACGCAGTCTTCATCATCAATCAGAATCGGAGTTTGGCTGGAAATGCCAGCCACTTTCAATGCCATTACCATCCTGTGGTCGTGATGGGAAGTATAATTTCCTCCCTTAATCAAATTCCTAGTAAGCAATCTTTCTGACAATGAATGGCCTTCTATTACCATCTCATCTTCCTCTATTGAATTGGCAACGCCCATCTGAGTGAGCATATCCGTAATGGATTTGGCCCTATTGCTTTCCTTGTGAGCAAGCCTTCCCACTCCACCGATTCGGCTGGCCCCTTGACAAAAAGCGGCAAGGATTGCTATTATCGGGAAAAGGTCAGGACAATTGTCGGCATTGACAGTAAACGCTTTCAATGGGGCACGTTGTATATGTATTGTCCCGAAAGGCTCATCAGTCTGGGAAATGCAAGCCCCAGCCTCAATGAGAATATCCATAATGGTTAGATCGGCCTGCAATGATTTGGTATCCAAGCCTTTGAGTTCCAAATCCCCGTACAATGCGCCGGCAACCAGGAAGTTGGCGGCAGAACTCCAATCCGCTTCGATATTGAAATCGGCGGCAAGGAAAGTCTGGCCACCTCTGATTCTGAATGTCATTCCTGTGCACAAGGACCAATCCTGCGTTTCCAAAAAGTCATCCCCTCCTTCCATCTCGTTCACGATATTGATACCGAAATGCTTCAGTACATCCATTGTAATGAACATATATGGAATACTCTTAGGATCGTGGACATAGACGGTAGAAGGCTTGTCGCAAAGCGGCAGTGACATCAAAAGCCCCGAAATGAGTTGCGAGCCATCCTTTCCAGAGATGTCTGCCTTGCCAGGATTGAGCCCGCCATTGACAGTCAATGGGACGAAGCAATCTCCTGAACACGAAGGATGTTCTGACGCATCTTTCAGCATCACCCCGAAGGAAGCCATAATGTTCCTTGCCCCGGACAAGGGCCTATTGACCAAGGTCCTGACCCCGTAAACTAAGGTATTGCCCTTATTAACAGCAGCAAGTATCGGGATCATCAACCTAGTCAGAAGACCAGACTCCCCAGTGCAAAGTTCTTTTATGGACAAAGACCCATATTTCGCAGATATTCCTTTTATTATCAGGGTACTGCCCCTTTCAGACACTGTCGCTCCCAAAGCTTTAGCCACCTCTATAGCGGATTCATTGTCCCCGCAAGGAGAATAACCTTCCAGATGGGAAGTGCCGTCAGCAAGAGCGGCAGCTATTATTGCCCTTTGGGCGAAACTCTTGGATGCTGGCATATTAAGCGGCTCGGACGGATGCACTCCCTTCCACTTGCCATATAGAGACTTCATCATCTCCGATGCAGGCAACTGCCCAGGCGCTACTATATCATCTTGATTAATGGAGGCATAGGTAAACGGAGCTCCTCGTTTAAGGCATTCCAATCTGGTGAAACTTCCGGCATCGCCCATACAGAATGCAATCAGATCGTCAGAAGAAGGATATAAGGACATTACCCTTTCAGCATCTTCCTCATTATGGGCGGTAGTGACCAATTTGACCAAATCGGCTCCATAGGCCTTGCATTTGCGAACCATGGCTGTCAGTTCGCCAATGCTCCCAGTCTTCTGGAAATCGTGAAATGAGCGAATGAGAATGGTGCCGCAGTCTTGTGAAATGCGCCTGATCTTCTTGCCCGACGAAGCAGGGGCCTCTATTTCCAAATCCACGTATTGTGCTCCGGCTTCAATGGCCTTTACAAGCCTTTTTTCTGCTATTTGCGGTGTAATGTCGTTCCCTATCCTGCAAGTAGCCACCAGTGGTATGTCCACGGAAGAAAACAGTTCTTCAATGTCTTCTTCGCTCAATGGACATAGGTCCAGACGGATTTCCGCCATTTCAATACGCAGGTTGTTCTCGGCAAAGATGTCGAGTATCTCTCTTAGAGTTTTGTGCTGTATGGATACGCAGATCATTCGGACATCAATTTGACAACAGATGAAACAGGAAGTTCTTTGTCATCCACCTGGCCGATGGACCTTATAAGTATGAAATGTATCTGACTTCCATCTGCTTTCTTGTCCTTGGACATTGCCGAAGCCATATCCTCGATCTTGCAAGGGAGTTCCGTTGGAAGGCCGCAAGCCTTGAAATCGGACTCCAATTTAGACTTCAGATTACCAGCCTCAGGGGCAATAAGACAGAGTTTCTCTGACAATATTGCTGTCTGGATGATGCCAATAGCGACTGCTTCGCCGTGAGAATAGGTTCTGGCAATCTTGGCAGAAGAATGTTCTAGCCACTCTATGGCGTGCCCGAAGGTATGCCCCAAGTTCAAGACGCGACGCTCGCCTTTTTCGAATGGATCTCGCATAATGATGCCAGCCTTGATTGCTGCCGCTTCTTGAATGAGAGGTTGCAATCTGGCGCAGTTGGCCCGAATGGCCTCAGACCTGTCTTCGCTTGAATGTATGGAAGATACCACTTCTACCGCCTCACTGTAGAAAGATTTTCCTGAAGGTGCTTGCCTGTTGCATATTATAAATGTCTTGAGCAATTCTGCTACGCCTGCCGTAAAATCAGTATAACTCAATGTCTCTAAGACTTCAGGACAAAGGTAGGTGAATTCAGGCTGACGGATGATGCCAAGCATATTCTTCAGAGAATGATAGTTCACTCCTGTCTTACCTCCGATGGCTGCATCAACTTGAGCCAAAAGGGTGGTCGGGACGTAGGCGAAACGGATTCCTCTGCGGTAAATGGCTGCTGCGAATCCAGCAACGTCGGTGGTAATGCCGCCTCCGATTGCAAGCAGGAAAGCGTTGCGGTCTGCATTGGAATTGAGCAACCAATCATCTATGGCAAGAGCCGTTTCAATGCTCTTGGTCTGTTCACTTAACTGAATCCTATACATTCCCCTGACAGCGCAAGTCCCGGCTATGGCATCGGCGAAGCCTGCCACGTTGTGGTCGAATACTATGTAAACGGCGGGATAATCTTTGAGATATTGTCCTACATCTTCCGCTCTGGCCCCTGAGTAAATATGGCTGAAAGACCTGTCTTCAACCTTGATTTCTATACTTTCCATTGTAAGTGTTTTATGGTCGTTTAAAACAAATGTACGAATTAATTGGAAATTTTGTGGATTTTAAATAATTTTGCAATCTCAAATTTGGATTCTACCAATCCAATGTATGCCCAGATGGCGGAATTGGTAGACGCGATGGACTCAAAATCCATTGGTTCTTAAAGACTGTGCCGGTTCGAGCCCGGCTCCGGGCACCAAAAAAGACTGCAATCGTAATGATAGCAGTCTTTTTTTGCTATATTTGCAAACTCCAAAGGCAATGGCATCTGCCTCAACCGCCTTCCATTTCAGAAGCGCTGATGATACCTACCGTAATTATTTAGTTTATTTTTAATCGTAAGTATCACTATGTTCAGATCCTTGTTTTGCATCGGTGCCGGAAGCTTCGCAGGAGGCATTGCGCGCTATCTCATCTCAAAAGCCATTGAAGCAGGAAACCAAACTGCTATTCCACTTGGCACAATGACAGTCAATGTTTTGGGCTGTCTTATGATCGGATTGCTCTATGGAGCATTGGAACGTTACGACCTGCTAAACAGCAATTGGCAATTGTTCCTGATAGTAGGCTTCTGCGGAGGGTTCACAACCTTCTCGACTTTCATCAATGAGAACTACAATCTGTTCAACCAGGCCAATTTCGTACATTTCGCTTTATACCCATTGTGCAGTTTCGGGCTTGGAATATTGGCCTTGTATATTGGCAGAATGGCTATAAAATTGTTATAATAATTGCCCAAAAAAGCTTTTTCTATAAGATTTGTCATAAATATTTGGTATTTTTGTAATTTGTCGAGCAAACATAAATACTTTTGCAAATGAAACAATTTACTTTACCTTTGGAAGGTGGCCTCGTTGAGAAAAATATCCCATTTGATATCCTTCACAGTTTCGAGCATATCACCACCAACATATTTGACGATTCGACTTCAGCAAGCGAGGTGATAGCCGATATCATAATCAAAGCCATTAAAGACAATGAAGCTGGTGCGGCGGCAAGTACTTTCAAACTTGGTCTTACTACAGGTGTCACACCTATTTCCCTTTACAAATGGCTGGTTAAGAAATACTCTTTAGGAGAAGTATCCTTCAAAAATGTTGAAGTTTTCTCCATTGATGAGTACTATCCTTCAAGCAAGGATGAGGTGCAGAGCCGCAATCACAGACTTCATAAAGAATTCCTTAACCTAGTAGATATCAATAAGAACAATATCCACATTCCAGATGGAACAGTCCCTCAGGAGAAGATATCAGATTATTGCGACAAATTTGATAAGATGGCCAGAGACTTGGATCTCCTGGTGATGGGTATCGGAGAACAAGGCCAGGTTGGATTCAACGAGGCCGGGACATCTGATAAGAGTCACACCCGCACCGTCCTCCTCCCGTATAATTCCAGAAAGAGGCAGGCAAGGAACTTCAACGGAGATGTAAAAAACACACCCAAGTCGGCCATTACCATAGGCATTGACACAATGATGAGTGCAAAACAAATCATTCTTATGGCTTGGGGCGAGGATAAGGCTCAAGCTGTCAAGAACATAGTGGAAGGACCTATTCGTTCTGACATACCAGCCACTTATTTGCAGAAGCACGACAATATCTCAATGTATGTGGAGGAGACCGCTGGAGCCTTGCTCACAAGAGTCGTTTCTCCGTGGTTGGTCGGCCCTTGCAATTGGACTAGCAAGTTTATGAGAAAGGCTGTGGTTTGGCTTTGCCAAATAGTACATAAGCCAATCTTGAAACTCACACTCCAGGATTATCTGGAAAATTCTTTGAGCGAACTCATTGATAAATTCGGAGCTTATGACAAGATCAATATAGATGTCTTCAATGACCTTCAGCACACTATTACCGGATGGCCTGGTGGAAAGCCGGAGGCAGATGACAGAACAAGGCCCGTACCTGCCAATCCATTTCCTAAGACGGTGCTTATCTTCTCGCCTCATCCGGACGATGATGTGATTTCGATGGGTGGAACATTCATCAGGATGGTGCATCAGGGACACAATGTCCACGTAGCTTATGAGACTTCTGGAGACTTGGCCGTCCACGATGATGTGGTAATCCAACATATGGATGCAGCCAAGCAACTTGGATTCATCAATGATTACGAAAATGTCAAGAAAATCATATCTTCCAAGGTGCCGGGAAATCCTGAGCCAAAAGAGTTGTTGGCTATCAAGGCTGCTATCCGTAGAAGCGAGGCACGTGGGGCAGATAGGTCTTTCGGACTCAATGAAGATACGAATGTGCATTTCCTGAATCTGCCTTTCTATGAATCAGGTGGAGTCACCAAATTCCCAAGGACCCAGGCCGATATCGATATCATCAAGGATCTTCTTATGAAATTGAAACCGGATATGATCTTTATGGCTGGAGACCTTGCCGATCCTCACGGAACACACAGAGTCTGCACAGAGGCCGCTCTCGAAGCCATCGAGCAACTCAAAGAGGAGGGACAGACTTGGTTGAATGAAACGCATATCTGGCTGTATCGAGGTGCGTGGATGGAGTGGGAACTCGGTCGTGTAGATATGGCCGTTCCTATCAGTCCCGACGAATTGGTGGAAAAACGTCATTCCATCTTCCATCACCTTTCACAGAAGGATATCGTTCCATTCCCTGGAGACGATCCTCGCGAGTTCTGGCAGAGGGCCGAGGACCGCACACAGAACACGGCCAGGATGTACAACGAATTGGGAATGGCTGAATATCAGGCCATTGAGGTATTTTTGAGATTATGTTAAACACACAAATATTATGAAAGTCATTATCAGAGAAACACAGCACGAGGCATCCCTCTGGGCTGCACATTACATTGCATCAAAGATCAAAGAAAAGGCAGCAAAATCCAGCAAACCATTTGTTCTTGGACTTGCAACAGGTTCTACCCCTATCGAGACTTATGATGAACTCGTAAGGATGTACAAAGCAGGTGAGATTTCTTTCAAGAATGTCGTTACCTTCAATATGGATGAATATGTGGGCCTTCCAGAGTCTCATCCTGAAAGTTACCATTCCTTTATGCACAAATATTTCTTCGATCACGTAGATGTTCCTGCTGAGAATATCCATATTCTCAATGGTAATGCTCCTGATCTTCAGAAGGAATGTGATGAATATGAGAAGAAAATTGCCGCTACTGACGGATTTGATCTTTTCCTCGGCGGTGTAGGAGAAGACGGACATCTTGCTTTCAATGAGCCATTCTCTTCTTTGGTTTCCAGAACCAGAGTTATGACTTTGACCTATGATACATTGTTGGTCAATTCTCGTTTCTTCGACAATGACGTAAACAAGGTTCCTAAACAAGCTATGTCAGTGGGTGTAGCTACGGTGCTTGGGAGCAAGGAGGTATTGATCCTGGCTTTCAGCAGCAAGAAGGCTCACGCTGTGCAGGCTGCCGTAGAAGGCCCTTACACACATTATGTTACCCTCTCCGCTCTTCAGGCACATCCTGCAGGACTACTCGTAATCGATGATCTGGCAGCCGGTGAATTGAAAGTTAATTCATATCGTTACTTCAAAGCCCTCGAAGCAGCAGAGCAGAAATAATCCACCTTGTGGAAATCAGATTAAGGATGACCGATGATGTGACCCCCAAAAGTTAGACGGTTTAACATTATTTAGGAAGCCTTCCCAAGTTCGTAAAGAGTTCGGTATTTTACCGGACTCTTTCCTTTTAGTCTCAGCTTGATTCTGTCGTAGTTGTAATAGTGGATGTACTTTCTTAGTTCCACTTTGAACTGCTCAACGCTGTCCCACTCCTGCAAATATAGCAATTCCGTCTTCATAAGTCCAAAGAAGTTCTCCATCATGGAATTGTCAAGGCAGTTACCCTTGCGTGACATGCTTTGTGTTATATGATTGTCAGCCAGCATCTTCTGATATTTCCTATGTTGATAATGCCAGCCCTGGTCAGAGTGGAATATAAGCCTGTCAAGGTCCTTTTCCTTGACGAAAGCTTGACGCAGCATAGTCGTAACCATCTTGAGGTCGGGGTGATCCGATATGACATAGGTGACAATCTCTCCATTATACATATCCAGTATTGGAGACAGGTAAGTCATATGGTCGTGTATCTTTACCTCCGTAATATCAGTGCTCCACTTCTGATTTGGCTTGTCTGCATGGAAGTCCCTGTTGATGATATTGGGAGCGACTTTCCCGATTTCACCCTTATAGGACTTATATTTGGCGGCCTTTTTCCTCTTCGCATTCAGCCCCACCTGGTCCATCAGTTTTTTGACGGTTTTGTGGTTGACGGTTACGCCATCATCATGCAGCTCAATGGTGATGCGCCTGTAGCCGTATCGGCCATCATGCCTGTGGTAGACACGATCGATTTCCTTGCGGAGGCTATCGTGCCCATCCGGCTGACCAAGTCGCTTGATGTTGTAATAGAATGTAGCTCTTGCCATCCCCTTGAGCTCTAGAAGCAGCTCGAGGTCGTGTTCAGGCCTTAGCTCTTGGATGGCTTCCGCCAAGTCTCGCGTAGACGGGCTTCCCTTTCTTCGACTAAGGCCCTCACTTTTTTTAGCAGCGCATTCTCTGCCCTGAAGCGCTCATTCTCTGTCTGGAGCTTCTCCAGCTCTGTCTGCGGTTCCTTTTTCTTTGGTCTTCCCATTGGTGGTCGGCCTCTATGGCCGGGTTTAAGTGCTTCTACATCTCCTGCCGAGTACCTTTTCCTCCATACGCTTAATGCGCCTTCGGAAACGTTGTACTTCAACAGTACCTCGTCCAAAGATAGACCATTTTTTTCATAGTCTTCTATGGCCATCATCTTTTCCTGGATACTGGCCCTGACGTTCGCTTTCTTGACAAGAGCAGATGCACCATGGACTTTGTATTGTTCCCAGAGAGTAAGTAGAAGGGTACCATTTATACCTTAGTGTGCGTGGATGAAGTTCATGCTATATCCTTCTTCGAGCATATGCATATACTTCAGTCGTTCTTCATAACTGTGTTTTTTTGACATAACAAAACCCCGAAAGTTTTTTGTCCAACTTTCGGGGTTCATGTCATCGGTCATCCTTTTTTTGTGCGCGATATACGACACTATGTGTTCGTCCTCCTAGAAGTGCTGCCGTGGCGCAGAGTTTTTGTCGTGGATAACAATATGTAAGATTAGACGCAAGATTTCTATATAATATGCATTTAAAAAATTAGATAATATTAACGATATGAACAAACTTAGAAAATACTTCGGAATCGTCTTGATCTCCATTATTTCCATTGGAATCCTCTCAGGTTGTCTCAAAGACGAGAAAAAAGACAGAGTTGAGACAGTCACAATGCTCGTTGCAGCCAAGACCACAGTCACATACGACTGGGGAGACTACAACCGAGAGCACCCGATCGAGTGCCTGAACGCTACTGTCGGAAGTGACACCTTTCCACTTTCCTTTTCCGGAATCGAAGGCTTCACATACCAGAAGGAACACGAATACGAACTTCGCGTCAGTCGCACCACCCTCGCCAATCCTCCTGCAGACGGCAGCATCTGGACTTTCAAACTCATAAAGATTATCTCCGACACGGACAAAAGCAAATAAACCCTGTTTCGGAGCCAAGCAATTGACAATGCGAATGTTGAGTGCTCGGAGCAGTGTCCAAGTGGGGGGCATTTTCGCCACCAGGACACAGACGGTCGGAAAAAGTGGCCCTGCAAGCGGCTGTGTGGCAGCTGTCCTCGGCTTTCCGTGCCCAGGTGGAGATTTTGGGTTCACACCTGGACACACCGTTTCGGAGCCAATCGATTGACAGTGCGCACGTTGAGTGCTCGGGGCAGTGTCCAAGTGGGGGGCATTTCTTCCACCTGGACACAGGCGGTCGGAAAAAGCGGCCCTGAAAGCGGCTGCGTGGCAGGTGTCCTCGGCTTTCCGTGCCCAGGTGGCGATTTCAGGTTCACACCTGGAAACACTGTTTCGGAGCCAATCGATTGACAGTGCGCACGTTGAGTGCTCGGGGCCGTGTCCAAGTGGGGGGCATTTCTTCCACCTGGACTTCTATCAGTGTCATTTCATCGTATCATTTGCGGGAACCGGGCCGATTGTCAGCGGCCGTCGGGACGAGCGAGCCGTCCCATCGAGCTTGGCGAAGTCCCGACAGCGACGCAACGGACACCGGCACATTTGGCGGCAGTGGTGACACGCCTCTTAGCCGACGCTTTCCCCGTCTGCGGCGGCGCAAACTACCATATCAATTAGTTAAACGATACTTTGGAAAAAATGCTGAGACATTATTGGACAA
>Ga0183095_10663_pt1 | contig 75545 bp, 72 predicted proteins | sample BioMet4_FD_130346 | JGI IMG/M metagenome (GOLD analysis project Ga0183095, IMG submission 130346) | Microbial communities from bioreactor (seeded with sewage sludge) at LBNL, California, USA - Biofuel metagenome 4 (v2) (version 3) | ecosystem: Engineered > Bioreactor > Anaerobic > Unclassified ... | reverse complement strand
AATAATAGGAAAAGACAGGGTTTATGAACGCACCTATGAAAGGGGCGTAGAAGATTTTACCTACGCATGCGGCACTGGTACTGGTTCACTGGTAACAGTATTGACGCTGATGGGTAAAGTTAGCGGCACCAATGTATGTGTCGATATGGCAGGGGGACAATTGGTTATTGACATAGACAGAGATGAAAAGGGAGAGATAAGTAATTTGTTCCTGACTGGGCCAACTAATGTTGTAGCTAAAGGAACAATAACCGATATTAATTTATTAGATCTTTTGAAAGGAGACAAAAATGAATAAAAAGAGCATAATAGGCAACTATCGTTTCCTTGGAATAATGATAGGTGGAATGGCAGCTGGATGTGTAGTCGGCTGGTTAGCACCCGATTTTGGAAAAATGATAGCTCCAATGGGTACTGTTTTTATCAATATGATGTTTTGTATAGTTGTTCCGCTGGTATTTGCTTCGATTTCAGGAGCAGTAGCGGGCATGAAGAGCAGAAAACGTGCGGGAAAAATCATGGGACTCACAGTTGCTACATTCGTAATTACTGGAGCAATTGCAGCATTCATCATGTTCCTACTTATGAAGGTATTCCCACCTGTATTGGAACCATGGTCAAAGCTTCCGTCAGAGAGCGTCGGCGAACATGCAACAATGTCACAGATGATCGTAAACTTTTTCACAGCAGAGGACTTCGTAGGATTGTTAAGCCGCAAGGCAATGCTGCCGTTGATAGTATTTTCAATTTTGTTTGGATTCGCAACTAACTTAGCTGAAAGCGGAGAGGGACCTATCACAAAGTGGATCGCTGGCATGACTGATGTCATGATGAAGTTTGTACAGATAATCACTTACTATGCGCCTATCGCATTCTTTGCGATATTTGCAAATCTAATGGCAACATATGGTTCAGCAATAACTCAGTCATATGGAAGAGCTATGGTAGTTTACTATCCTCTTTGCTTCATATACATATTTACAGCATTTCCACTGTTCGCATTATTTGGTGGAGGTATTCATGGACCTAAGACCATGTATAAATATATTGCGAGACCAGCAATCGTTTCACTTGGAACCTGCTCGTCAGTAGCAACTATACCTACAAATCTTGATGTAGCTGAAGAAACTGGCATCAATAAAGACGTAGCTGAAATGGTTATCCCATTAGGAGCAACGATGCATATGGATGGTTCATGTTTCTCCTGCGTATTGAAAATAGCCTTTGTAATGGGTGCCATGGGAACAGATATGAGCTGGAAAATGTTGATACCGGTAATCCTGGTAGCAGTATTATCATCGGTAGGAATGTCTGGAGTTCCTGGTGGAGGATACATAGGAGAATATATAATTTGTAGTATTTTCTTCCCTAACAATATTGAGGTAGCATTCCCTATACTTGTGGCTATCGGCAACCTTGTCGATCCACCGGCAACAATGATCAATTCGTCTGGCGATTATGTAGTTAGTTATATCATTTCCAGATTCGTTGACGGTAAGGACTGGCTGAATAATGCTTTAAGCGGAAAGGAAGTAAAAAATGATATCGCATAACATTACAATTGGGGAAAATGGACATCTATATTTCGCGGGGCAGGATACAGTAACACTGGCTGAAAAGTACGGAACACCTTTGTACCTGCTGGATGAGGATATGATCAGAGAAAACTGCAGAATTTATAAAAGCGCTTTCAAAAAGCACTTTGGGGAAACCTCGTTGCCTCTATATGCCAGCAAAGCGAATTCATTCAAGAGAATCTATGAGATCATGAATGAAGAAGAGATGGGCATAGACGTAGTTTCATCAGGCGAGATCTACACGGCATTAAGGGCAGGCTATGATTTGAAGCGTGCATATTTCCATAGCAACAACAAAACAGATGAGGATATCAGATATAGTATGGACAATGGCATTGGTTATTTCGTGGCTGATAATGTTGAGGAAATCAAGGCTATCGAAAAAGAAGCGGAAAGAAGAGGTATGAAGCAGAAAGTGCTTCTACGTTTGACTCCTGGCATCGATCCACATACATATGAAGCTATTGCGACAGGCAAAGTGGATTCAAAATTTGGTAGTGCAATAGAGACCGGTCAGGCTGACACTATTACTGAGTACACTTTGAAGCAACCACATATCGAGCTTGTGGGTTTCCACTGCCACGTAGGTTCTCAGGTGTTTGCAGAAGATATCTTTGAGAGAGCCGCTGTAATCATGCTGAAATTCATAGCACTAATGAAAGAAAAGTATGGATATGTTGCAGAGCAATTGGACCTAGGCGGAGGGTATGGCGTTCGTTACGTGGAATCCGATCCGTATCTGGATGTTGATAAAAAGGTGTCAGAGGTTGCCGCCGCAATAAAGCAGGCTTGTGCAGACTTTGGTATCGAAATGCCAGAAATACATATGGAACCAGGAAGAAGCATTGTTGGAGCTGCTGGTATGACTTTGTATACAGCAGGAACAGTTAAGAGCATCCCTGGCTACAAGAATTATGTTTCCATAGATGGCGGAATGCCTGATAATCCAAGGTTTGCTTTGTATAAAGCAAATTATACCTGCCTTCTGGCAAACAAGATAAGAGAAGAAAAGGATTTTGAATGTTCTGTGGTAGGGCGTTGCTGCGAAAGTGGTGATATAATTCAGGAACATGTAATGATTCCTTCAAGTGTTTCCAGAGGAGATATCGTGGCTGTATGCACTACTGGAGCATACAACTACTCCATGGCTTCGAACTATAATCGCCTTCCAAGACCGCCAATCGTTATGCTTCGTGGCGGAAATGAAGATTATATCGCAGTTCGTAGAGAATCGTTGGCAGATCTCTGTATCAATGATATGTAATTAACTTAAAAATCTCAAATAATAGTTCCATAATAGCAACCTGACTGGGGATTTCCCCGGACAGGTTGTTTTAAACTGCGGAGGAAGAGAAAACATGACATTTATGTTGAAAAGTAATCTCGAATAGAAAGAACGAGCACTATAGACAGAAAGCGTGAAGTACTGGTTCCAATGTCAATTTCTGATTTGAGAGTACTGAACAGGACGTACGTTTAGCAGATCGGAGAAGATCTGTTTAATGGTATAGAGGAATTGGATCCAGTATCAGTAATAGATTTGTTTATTAAGCCTTTAGCAGATGAATATTTCACACAGAGAATCTAATATATTGACAGCATATATGACGATAAATATAGACAATTTTTAAGCATGAAATATTTGGTTAGTAATATGATGGCTATAGCAAATAATTAACAGATTTTTAACAAAAAAGTTTTGGATGAGCACGTATTTGATTAGATTATGGTAAACCAATATTGATATAGAATAATGCCTGTATTCCGCATAAATCCCGAATTTATTAAGGCAATATGGTATTTGCAATATGTAAACCAAATTCAATGACACTTACCCCGTGTCCTTGGTTCAATTCCGAGACTGAGCACCACCTGATAAACGGCAATCGCTGCAATCCTTGAGATTCGGTGGTTGCTGATTTTTTATTGTTTTGGCGATTGCAAGGCGATCGGCGGAACAATGTAAAAAATCGGACAGTGAAGCGAGGAATGCGAGCGGAGGAGCCAGAGGGTGATGCTGATTATTTCGATTTCCGTAAAAATGGTCTATAATTAACCTAACAAGGTTTTAACAAGTTAGTAAATTGCGAAGGTGAATATAGATGTTGGATTTGCGACCCGTACAAACGCATAGCGTACGAATACCAAAAGGTGTATAATAATCGAAAGATAATCTTTAAGTGTTTTTGGTATTGGAGGTGGAGTAGTTGATCAGTTGGCATGTGGAAACTGACTACATCGCATTGCTGTTGTTTGCGGTAATGCTGATACGTAACAGAAATGAAAAGCGCGATAGAACTTTGCAGCACACCTTATTTTACATAGTTCTGATACTGAGTATAATCAGTGCGCTGATAGACAGTTCATCTGCTCTGGCATTGAATTTAAGAAGCAGCTGGGTGCTTTGTGATATCACGTTGACATTATTCATGATGACTATACCTATGCTGCCGCTGGCCTGGTATTACTATTCCGTAGCACTTATGGATGACAGAGATGATAAAGCTAAAATCAGACATATGAAAACAGTTACGATCCCGTTCTATGTATATATGGCTATCGCAGCAACAAATCCGTGGAACCACTGGTTTTACAGTCTGACACCGGATATGAGGTACAGCAGGGGATTCCTTTACTATTATCTTGGGATCACGTTGATGCTGATATATTCGCTTATGGCAATCATTGTGCTTATCAAGGGCAGAAAAAAATTTGGTTCAAAGGCCGATGGGATTTTGCTGATCATACTATTTGTATGGGCTGCATCTTCCATATGCCTGGAAGCTCTTATACCGGGGCTGTTGATTGTGCGCGTGGCTTATGCGGTACTTTATACATTCTGCAGCATGACGGTGGAAAGTGAGCACAAAGAACGCCTTTACAGACAGATAGATGAGCAGAATGAATCGCTTAGAATAGCCGTTAAGGAAGCGGAAGACGCTAACAAGTCCAAGAACAATTTCCTGTCACAAATGAGTCACGATATAAGAACACCTATGAATGGCATAATAGGAATGACAAGGATCGCCATGAAGCAGAATAATCCTGAAAAGACAAGAGAATGCCTGGATAAGATAGATACTTCGTCAAAGTTCCTGCTCAGCCTGGTAAACGATATACTCGATATGCAAAAGGTAGACAGCGGTGCCATGAATCTGCATCCTGAACCGTATATCATGGCAGATTTCGATGACTACATTGATTCGGTGATCAAACCTTTGTATGAAGAAAAGCATCAGACGTTCCATGTTGAGACACATCAGGTAGACTCTGCAGTGCCAATAGTGGATCCGCTGAGATTCAACCAGATAATGTTTAATCTGCTGTCAAACGCTGTCAAATACACGCATAACGGCGGAAATATATCGCTAACGGTCAACAATGAACTTATTCCAGGCCATAAAGAGCGAATCACAGCGGTGATCAGCGACGATGGAATGGGTATGAGCGAAGGTTTTCAGAAAGTACTCTTTGATCAGTTCACTCAGGAAGAACGCAAGGCAAGCAAAGAAATTCAGGGCACAGGACTGGGACTTTCAATAGTAAAGAAGATGGTCGACCTTATGGGCGGCACCATAACTGTAGAAAGCGAACTGAATAAGGGCACTACATTCACGGTGATAATCGATGCAGATTACATCGATGCGGATCAGGCTGAATGGGAGCAGAACAGCAAAAAAGAGCAGAATGATTACACCATGCTTTCCGGCAGGCACATTTTACTTTGCGAGGATAATGAGCTTAACCTGGAGATAGCAAAGGTTTTGCTGACAGAAAAAGACATGATAGTGGATACCGCAGTTAATGGTAAGGATGCTGTAGAAATTTTCTGTGAGGTACCAGATGGGACTTATGATGCAGTGCTGATGGATATACATATGCCAGTAATGGATGGATATGAGGCGACAAAGAGTATTAGAGCTTTGCCAAGGAAAGATGCCATGGAAGTTCCTATAATAGCAATGACGGCAGATGTCTTTGCTGATGATATCAAAAAATGCGAGGCAGCCGGCATGAATGGTCACATCGCAAAGCCGATCGAGCCGGATGTGCTGTATAGAGAACTATGCAATTATCACTAAATATTCACATTATGATGGTTGTATGACCAGTCAGACTTTGTTAGAATACTAGATAATGAATAAAGGGTAACAAAAGGGGGAATTACATGTTTTGTCAATATTGCGGGAAGCAGATCAATAATGATGCTGTTTTTTGTCCGTATTGCGGAAGAAAGCAGCAGACGTATTCGGGAGGGCAGTCTGGCCCTTCGCCACGTCCATCTATTTACCAGGATTATAACAATGTCGGATTTAACATTTTGAGCTTTTTCTTCCCTATAGTGGGATTGATTCTATTTTGCGTCTGGCATACACCATATCCGCAAAGGTCTCATGGCATAGGAGTCTGGTCGTTGATAGGAGTTGGGGTCAGAATAGTAATTTATGTTGCAATCATAGTGGGAGTCATGGTATTTGGCGTTCACACTATGTCCAGCGGCACTTATAGCACACCGTCGAATTCGTTCTAAGGGGGCTGCTATGGAAATCAATAATCAACAAAAGGATATTACTAAAATCGTTAAAATCATGTTGATGGCAGCCTCTGTGCTGGAAGCAGCTTATCTGATATTCAACCAGGTATATTCAATATCGAGCAGCGTGTCATTTCAGTTCTCAGACGTACTGCAGTATTCAGGGCTTGCCATGATGATAGCAATTACGGTTCTGTTTATTAAATCATGGGACAGCAAAGAAAAGCCTGTACATGTTTTGATGTTCATACTTGCTGCTATTTTGTATGTGGAAGTGGCAACAAGCATATCTACAAGCATAAAGATAATGACATATTATGGCCAGTATACCGGCATAGGTTTAGATATTTTCAGCAATGTAGATGGATTGCTGGAGGCATTCTTTGTGCTATCGGTGGTAGTGGCAATTATGGACAAGACACCATCACTTTATAAAGTTGCAATGATCATAGGATGGATAACATTGGCTTGTGAAGCTGTATTCTGTGTGATGTCGATATATAACGTGATTGCAGGCACTTCTGCGACTTCAAGTATCTGGTCGACGATGAGCATGATTTGCTATGGACCTGCATGGCTGATTTTTGAGGGCGCCTGGATCATATACTGTGCTAAGAAAATCAAAGTTTGCACAAACCAGTCGTTTATTTAATTGATTAATTTTTATACGATGCTATAATTATTATATAAGGATGGATAAATAATAATGAGTGATGACAGATTTATGATATACGAGCCAGAGCAGCTTACAGGACCATACAGAACACTTCCGGAGGAAGGAATGATATTCAGTTCGCAGGGAGCGGCTTTAGATTACAAACATCATTTGCAGACTTTGCACCCAGACAAGGTGTACATAGTGCTGACGAATCCCAAGATCAAAGCCAGCAGCGAAAAGGGACGTTCTAATACCCAGAATAGAAAATAGCTAACGTAATGAAAGAAAGGCATTGATCGTCACTTGGGTGACGGCATGCCTTTTTGTAGATAGTATTATGGGACAGATAAGGTGCAAAAAATGTGGAATAGTGATTTCGGACAGAGAAACTGTCTGCCCGTATTGCGGTGCGCCTGTTCTTACAATATTGGATGACGATAAACCACTTACAGTAAAGTCTTATGTCAAGGGGAAAGCAAAGAAATCCAAGCAGAAGTTTCGTGATCGGGTCAGGAAAAACCGAAATGCTATAGTCAGCGCAATCGTAGGTATTGCTTTGGTTGTAGTTTTGGTGTTCATGGTGGAGGGACAGGCACCTAATCTGGAGAAGGTTTATAAAGAAATTGGAGGCGAAGGGACATGCTGCATACTTGCTGATGATGGACAAAGCCTTACATTTGATACTAACCCCTATGATGAAGCTGATACATCTTACGGAGAGGCCGCAAGAATGATCCAGGAAGCCAATGCAAAATTAAAATTTCCTAATTCAGTACTGGTAAAGATGTTTAATACTACAGAAGCTCAAGGAATACAGAAAGCCAACAACAGATATGTCACTGTAACCTGGTCATATTACCCTAAGAGAGGATTAGAAGTAGAGTATAAACTAAAGTAAATAATCATGACCCTGATATGCATAGCCATTATCAGGGCTTTTTTATGTTTAAAAGTATTTCGATAATATTAACAACCTTAAACTTATATTAATCTTTCGACTCATGTGAATCAAAAAAGTCAAGTAGTGCTATAATTATTTTCGTTGTGTCAAACGGGGGGTATAGCATGATGATTATAAAACTAACAAAGGTTGCAGTATTGGTGATGGTGGCAATCATGATATTCAGCAATTTCGTAGCACATCCTACAACAAATATTACTAATGATAAGGTATCGGTTAAAACGGCATCTGTTAACATGAATAACAAGAATTTCGGAACATGGAACAATCCTTATGAAATCAAATCATATACGGCTTTGTCGCAGAATATTCACAAGGATACGATGCTTGTGCTGGGTTCTTCAGAATTTAATCATGGAAAGGATACGCCGTATCATCCTAAGAATTTCTTTAAACAGCAGAATGTCAGCCTGATGACTGTGGGACTTATATACAACGAGAGTCTGAATCAAGAGATAACGCTGGGTGCACTATCCGGTAAGCTACATAATAAGAAGGTAGTATTTATTTTGTCGCCAACATGGTTTAACCAGATTGGAGTGCCTGCAAAGGGATATGCGAATAAATTTTCAGAGAGTGAATACATGGAATTCCTTATGAATAAATCGATTCCTAAAAGTACTAAGGTATACGTCGCTGCACGTACAGAAAGATTATTGACGGGAAAAAAGAAATTACTCAAGAGAGTAAAAAAATATGACAGGATATTTATTGCAGGAAAAGGAACTACGAAAGATAAATTGTATTTTGATTACAGGCGTAACTATCTGGCAGTCACTGAATCTAATCATGTCTTGAATTTGCTTAAGAAAACAGATATAAAGAGACTTTCAAAGTACAATGGAAAGATTGAGAATCCTAAAAAAATCAACTGGAAGTTTGAGGAAAATCAAGCAATAACTAATGCTAAAGTGAGTATAAGCAAACAGTATTTTGGTATGGATACTACAGCGTTTAACAATAAATTCGGCAGCACATATACTCTGTACAAAAATAAAAGCAAAGCACTGTCTTTTCAGACATCACCGGAGTATAATGATTTAGAGAGCTTTTTGCAGGTATGCAAATCCGAGAAAATCAAGACAGAGCTGATACTCCAGCCGCTTAATGGATCATGGTATGATTACTGCGGACTTACAAAAGCGAAGAGAGCAGGGATGGAACAGAAAGTAGCGTTGCTTGGAAAAAAATATGATGCCAAGGTAGTGGATTTCAGTGGCTATGACTATAAACCATATTTTCTGATTGATAACGTACATCCGTGGGATCTTGGATGGCTGAAAATAGACAAGGCAATTTATTCATTTTATAAAAGTTGATAAGTTGGCTTTAGGAGAGGAATACAGATTTAATGGTAAACAGACTTAAAATAGTTTTCATATTTACAATGATTGCAGCTTTAATATCGGTTTATGCTGTGATACCAGTAAATCAAAGTATCGCAGCTACAAGAAAGTCGGAAGATGCATCTTCTCTGAATATGAATAACAAAGACTTTGGAACATGGAACAACACCTATGAGATCAAGTCATATACAGCATTGTCGCAGAACATACATTACGATACAATGCTAGTACTTGGGTCATCTGAATTTAATCATGGAGAGGATACAATATACCATGCGAAGAACCTCTTTGAAAAAAAGAGTATAAGCCTGATGCTTATCGGCCATATATATAACGAAAGCCTGAATCAAACCATTACTTTGGGTGCACTTGCAGATCAGCTTCAAAACAAGAAAGTAGTGTTCGTATTGTCACCTACATGGTTTGACCAGATTGGTGTTCCGGCATCAGGATATAAGGATAAATTCTCGGAAAGCAACTATATGGAATTCCTGATGAACAAGTCGATTCCACAAAATACAAAGAAATATGTTGCTTCGCGCACCGAGAAACTGCTCGCAGGAAGCACAAAACTTCTTAATAGGGTAAAAAGGTACGATAAGATATACATTTCGAAAACTGGTTCTAATAAGGATAAAGAATATTTTGAGGATAGACTAGATTATCTCGAAAAAACCGAAGTAACACAAGTTACAAAGCTTTTAAAATCGACAAAGATAAACAAAAAATCAGAATATACCAGTACTGTTAACGACTCGGAAACAATTAACTGGACATCTTTGGAGAACCAGGCAATTACTGAGTCCAGCAAGACTATCAGTAAGAAACACTATAATATGGATGAGTCTACATGGAAGAGCAAATATGGAAAGACATATACATCGTATGCTAATAAATATAAGAGTTTATCATTTAATAAATCACCTGAGTACAGTGATTTAGAAGCTTTTTTGAACGTATGCAAATCGGAGGGTATTGAAACTGAACTGATCATGCAGCCGCTTAATGGATATTGGTATGATTATTGTGGCTTGACTAAAGGTAAGAGGGCAGGCCTCATGAAGAAAGTTGCTGCTCTTGGCAAGAAATACAATGCCGAGGTGGTAGATTTCAGCAATTATGATTATAAACCATATTTTCTTATTGATAATGTTCATCCATGGGGTCTTGGATGGGTCAAAATGGACAAGGCCATATATTCGTTTTATAACAAATAGGTTAATAGGAGGATTACATTTAGGTTAATTATTCATTTTGCTGTTTTTTTACTACTTTCTAAAACCCTTTGCAATGAGTAGTTTGCAGGGCTTTTTATACATTTTGTTGTCTGAAAATTCATAAAATCATACTTGACATAGTTTTATCATACTGCTAAAATATCACTATAATTTATTTTGGCATACGCCGTAGTATGCTGGATGGACGATGAAGCCCATTAGAGTCTCAATTTTTGAGACTTTGATGGGCTTTCTTATTTTTTGAATTTTGAATAAAGAATGTTATGAAAGGAGGCACCTTAGACGTGGCAGAAACACGGGTCGACATTGCCTGTTTTTTGCCGGGAAAACCTTTAAATCAATTTAATTAAGTTTATGTATGGCCGAATCGACATAATGGTATTATCTATAAATTTAAAAGATCGAGTAGGCAAATGAAAAGAGAAAGGAGAATTAAAAAATGTCAGAAAGTACACAGACGCCTGCACCTAAAGTCGATGCAGAAGGAAACGTCACTTTAAAAAGAAGTATGGGACCAGTCCAGTTGTGGGCTCTTGCCGTAGGACTAGTAATTTCAGGTAACTTCTTTGGATGGAGTTATGGATATGCAGCAGGAGGTCCTCTTGGACTGCTGATAGCCTGCATACCAGTTACAATCTTCTTTGCAACATTCATCCTGTGCTATTCAGAAATGGCAACAATGCTCCCAAGCGCTGGCGGCGGATCGATTTATGCCAGAAAAGCATTTGGACCGTTTGCTGGATATTGCGCAGGTATCAGTTCACTGGTTGAGCTGATGTTCGCACCACCGGCAATCGCACTTGCAGTAGGTGGTTACATTCATAATTTGATCCCAGCTATTCCAGCTATTCCAGCAACGATTATCGTATTCATATTCTTCGTAATGGTTAACTGGTTAGGAATGCACACATCAGCTATATTCGAGCTGATAGTTACAGTAGTAGCACTGGTTGGACTTTGCATTTTCTGGGCAGCAGCAACACCTCATTTCGAGATGTCAAACTTCCTGAAGCCACTTGCTGAAACTAATGGATTCAGCGGATTCCTTCAGTACATCCCAGGCGGATGGAAAGGAATCTTAGCAGCAACTCCTTATGCAATTTGGTTCTATCTTGCACTTGAAGGCGGCGCTGTATCAGCAGAAGAAATGAACAACCCTCAGAAAGACATCCCTAAGGGATTCTTAACAGGTATGGGAACACTATTCGTAATGATGTGCTTGACTTGCGTACTGACAGCAGGTATTGCTGACTATACTCAGGTTTCAGCAGTTGACTTCCCACTTCCAGCAGCACTTGGTATAGCTTATGGAGAGGGTTCAGTAATAACACTGGTCGTAAACATCTTAGGATTGTTTGGACTTATCGCTTCATTGAATGGTATCGTAGCAGCTTCATCAAGACAGGTTTATGCTATGGGCAGAACCGGATATCTTCCTAAGTTCTTTGCTGGACTTAACAAGAAGCACCGTACACCTACAGCAGCTCTTTGGACTGCAGGTATCGTAGGAATCATCACAGCTTGCACAGGACTGACTAACATCGTTATCAGTATCTCAGCATTTGGTCTTGTATTCCTGTATGCTATTTCACTTTGCGCTTACATGAAGCTGAAGAAGACGGATCCTGATTATCCACGTCCGTTCAAGGCTCCAGCAGGTATGGTTCTGGCAGTAATCAGTTTGATTATATGCTTATACTGCATCTTCGCTATGATAGTTACAGCAACAGGCGTTTCCTTCCCAGAAGGATCACTGATGTACATGATCTTCGGACCAGTTCAGATGAACGCACTGGTTGCGACAATCGTAATCTATGCAGTAGCATTCCTGTGGTATGCACTTAAGGGTCGTAAAGATCTTTGCTCATTCGACGAGGAAATCGACAGAATGGCACATTTGGATTAATATTAAAGCATGCTCAACAATGTACTTTTAAATTTAAAGATATTGATCAAGCAGCTATTATGGGGCTGGGTCCTGCATCGAGCAGGGTCTGGCCCTTTAAACCCTATGATTTGATATCAAAAATCATTGACAATTAATTCTGATAATGATATCATTACTACTATATTATAAATAAGATGATCTCAACGACGTAGTTGAGCACCATAAGAGATGCGAAGGAGTGTCAGTCCAGTTTTGGGTTGGCATTTTTTGGTTGTTAAATGAGTCTAAAGGGTGAGAGGCTTAACAATGGATTACACAGGAAAAGAGAGAATAATACAAGAATTTGTACCCGGCAGGCAGATCACGCTCGCACATGTCATAGCCAATCCGGTTGACGACCTATATACCAAACTTGGAATAGTAGATGTCGGCAGCGCTATTGGCATATTTACGATTACGCCAAGCGAAGCTGCAATTATTGCGGCAGATGTTGCGACGAAGGCTTCAGATGTGAGCATCGGCTTTGTAGACAGATTCAGCGGTTCATTACTGATTTATGGAGATGTGGCTTCTATTAAGGCAGCTGTTTCCGCAGTATTGAAAGTCCTGTGTGACGAAATGAAGTTTACACCAATAGACGTAACATCCAGTTAAACATTAGTGAGCACGAGCATGAAGAAAATTATTTTTATCGGCAATATAGGATGTGGCAAAACAACGCTATGTCAGGCAATTAGAGGAGAAGAGCTTGAGTACAAGAAAACTCAGGCTGTGGAAGTGATCGGTGATATACTCTTTGATACTCCAGGAGAATACCTGGAACGTTTTCAACTGAGAGGTGCGTTGATGAACACTTCAGCAGATGCGGATATAATTGGACTTGTGTTATCGGCAACTGAAGTAAGAGATATGCTGCCACCTTGCTACGCTGGTTCCTTTGCTAAAGAAGCAATAGGAATCGTGACTAAAACAGACCTTGCAACAGAGAAGCAAATAGAGATAGCTGTTCAAAGACTGAAGATAGCAGGAGCAGGTAAAATATTCCTAACAAGCAGTGTTACTAAAGCTGGAATATCTGATTTGGTGAATTATCTTGACGATGATGAAGAGTGATTAATGTAACAAATAATAGAGGGTTTCCCAATGTTAACAAACAAACTTAGAATTATAATAGTTGACGATGAACCAATTATAAGGCTGGACCTACAGACGATGATAGAAAAGGCTGGCTATGACGTAGTTGGTGAATGTGCCGACGGATTTGAGGCAATAAGACTTTGCCGCAAAGAAAAACCAGATGTTGCAATACTGGATATTAGAATGACAGATCTTGATGGTTTTTCTGCTGCAAAGATAATCAATAAAGACTGTCCGATGACAGCAATAATTATGCTGACCGCTTATAGCAAGGGTGAGTATATTGAAAAGGCCAAGGAGTGCAACATCAACAGTTATCTGGTAAAGCCAGTTACTGAACAGATGCTGATACCTAACATCGAGCTTGCAGTAGCAAGGAAGAAGGAAGTATTACAGTACGAGCAGGATATCATAAAGGCTAAAGAAATTTTAGAAGGCCGGAAGGTAGTCGATCGTGCAAAGGGGATACTGATGACCAAGAGAGACATGAATGAGGATGAGGCATATAACTACATAAGAACAATAAGCAAGAACAATAACATGGCCATGGCGAAAGTCGCGGCAATAATACTTGATAAATATAGGGATATAAGATAAATATGAATATCAATGTTACGATAGATAAGCTTTGCAGAGAATATACGGATCTGGTTGATGAGGAAATCGAAGAGATACAGGCATCAGCGAGAGTTCTACCCGCTATGGCACGTTTATTTGATGCAGATGCATTTATCGACTGTCAGATAAATGATGGCACTGGAGATTCTATAGTTGTAGCGGAGGCTAAGCCAGTTGACAACGAATCTTCGTACCGTCGTCCAGTCGTAGGCCTGGTAGCAACTAAAGAGAAAGAACCTGCAGTATACAGGACGTTCAATTTAAGCGTCAATACTAAATTTATGAAAGCAATCACGCAGGAAGATGTGATGGTAGTGCAGACCGTGGAACCGATCATGCATAAGAATCGCATTATCGGCGTATTCATTATAGAACAGCGCATGGAACGCGTTGTTATTAAAGGCGGAAGCGAGCCTGAAATAATAGATGGCTCAGCCTTTGAGAACGTATTTACAGAAAGCGACAGCAATGATGATTTAAACGTAGCTGACACTATTGAAGAAGGCCTTCTGTTTATCAATCACGACAATAAAGTGGTTTTCAGGAACAAAGTAGCGGCTAACATTTATTCAAGGCTGGGCTTTGTGGAAGATATCACTGGTCAGGATTATGAGAGAATAAGTCTGGCAAAGCGTATTGAGGGTGAATTAGCAAATGTACAGGAAGTAAGGGTAGGCAGTTATTACTTCAGTGTCAAGATGATCACAATCAATAGACAAGACGTAAATTACATAGTTATTATTTCAGATATAACATCAGAGAAGCTGCAGGAAAAGGAACTGATACTGAAATCAGTAGCATTTAAAGAGATGCACCATAGAGTCAAAAACAACCTGCAGACAATAGCTTCTCTAATAAGGCTTCAGCAGAACAGAACCACTAATGAGGAAACAAAGCGTGATCTTGCAGATACAATAACGAGGATACTTGCAATTTCATCTACCCATGAGATGCTGCTGGCCAACGATATGGAAACGATCAAGTTGAATGACATGATCAACACCATAAAAGACAACATGTTGAAATACTACGGAAATGATGATTTCAAACTGACCATTGAAAACTATGGAGGAGACTTCGATATACCATTTGAAAAGGCTTCAGCATTGGCTTTGATACTCAATGAACTTATGCAAAACTCTATAAAGTATGCATTTGTAGGCAAGAAAAAGGGCAAGATAGTACTGATGGCTATTGATGGTTTAGGCGATGATATCAAATTGATTTTCGAAGACAACGGATGCGGGTTCGACGCTCAGACGACCACAGGCGGTAATATGGGATGGACGATAATCAATTCAATGGTCAATGAAAAACTTAATGGCCACGTAAAACTAAAATCAGGCGACAATGGTACCAGGGTGGAAATAGTATTCCCATCAAAACCACTGTAAATATAATTAGATTAATAATATGAATTAAATTTGGCGATGGAGTCAGGTTTAGTCAAGACGACGCAGTCCAGACGTGCTTAAAATAAGCACTGTTTGGGCTGTTTTTAATTATTGGAGGATATTGCTTTGAAGGAAATAATCAATAGTGTAGGAATTGACATAGGAACATCGACTACTCAGTTAATATTTAGCAAGCTTACTATTGAAAACCGTGCATCAAGTTACATGGTACCGAGGATAGATATTGTTGATACTGAGGTTATCTATAAAAGCGATATATATACAACGCCTTTAATAGACACACAGACTATAGATGCAGAAGCAGTCAAAGATATTGTTAAGGACGAATACAAGAAAGCCAAGATGACGCCAAAGGATTTAAAAACCGGAGCGGTCATCATAACCGGTGAAACTGCCAGAAAAGAAAATGCTAACGATGTGCTTTCATCATTGAGCAGTCTGGCTGGAGACTTTGTGGTTGCTACTGCCGGGCCTGACCTTGAATCTATATTATCAGCACGTGGAGCTGGAACTGACCAGATGTCAAAGGAAAACAGAAACACCATGGCAAACATAGATATCGGCGGGGGCACAAGCAATATCGCAGTATATAACAAAGGAAACCTTTTGGGAACATCCTGCCTGGACATCGGTGGAAGGCTTATCAAAGTAGAGAATGGCAAGCTTACTTATATATATGAAAAAACCGCCAGGATGGCTGCTGAACTGGGACTAAATATCTCGGTCGGGCAGACGGCAGATCCGAAAGTCTTAAGAAAACTCACATCGGAGATGGCGAAGCAGTTGGCAATGGCTGTGGGACTGGTACCTAAGGACAGCAAGCATAAATCGATGTACACCAATGATGGGGACCCGATAGATGATGATATTAAGATCGACGGCATAACATTCTCAGGCGGAGTTGCTGATGTAGTCTACAATCCGACTACAAACGACCCGTTTAGATTTAAAGACATTGGCCCTCTGCTGGGAGATGCAATAGTAGAGGATGGATATTTCGACTCAATCAAGACATATAGGTCGCAGGAAACGATCAGAGCAACAGTAGTAGGAGTTGGAACGCACACGACGGAAGTAAGTGGAAGCACTATCAGATATGATGCTGAATGTTTACCAGTAAAGAATATTCCGGTTATAAAGCTGTCTGATGAAGAAGAAGCGGACTTGGATAGATTGACAAAGACCATTGCAGACAGACTGGAAATATATACAGACAAAAAAGTAGATCAGGCCGTAGCCATTGCATTTTGTGGCAGCACCAGAACTTCATTTGATGAAGTACAGAAACTGGCTATGGCAATTATAGAAGGCATCAAGGCATATGACAATCCTGAAATCCCGATAATAATCATTATTGAAAACGACATAGGGAAAGTCCTAGGGAATGCGTTAAAGTACCTCATAAAGCCAAAACGCAAACTGATATGTATTGATAATATATTTGTAAGAGACGGAGATTATGTAGATATCGGTGAGCCGGTCGTCGGTGGAAACGTAGTACCTGTTGTTACGAAGACATTGATATTTAATCGCTAAATTAACAACTATCGATGAAAAAAGAAAGCAGAGGTGAAGAAAGTGATTTTAAAAACTAGATTGTTTGGTCACGATTACCAATTTGATTCGGTAAGAGATGTTATGGCCAAGGCCAACGAAGAGAAGTCTGGCGACACTCTGGCAGGAATCGGGGCAGAATCCGCCGAGCAGCGTGTAGCTGCTAAGGTTGTTTTGTCGAACTTGACTCTTAATGATTTAAGGAACAATCCGGCAGTTCCGTACGAAGAGGATGAGGTGACGAGAATCATCCAGGACGAGGTAAATGAATCAATTTTTGCGGAACACAAAAATCAGACAGTTGCAGAGTTCAGAGAGTGGATTCTTGACACTAATACTTCAGGAGAGATGATCAAAAGAGCTTCCAAAGGTATTACTAGTGAGATCGTTTCCGGTGTTGCTAAACTAATGAGCAATTTGGACTTGATTTATGGAGCTAGCAAAGTCGAGATCACAGCACATTGTAACACTACGATCGGTAAGAAGGGAACCTTCTCATCAAGACTTCAGCCGAATAATACGACTGATGATCCTAAGGGAATCATGGCTTCCACTATGGAAGGATTCAGCCTTGGCTGTGGAGACGCAGTGCTGGGATTAAATCCGGTTGACGATTCCGTAGAGAGCGTTGCAAGAATCTTAAATTCATTCTATGACTTTAAGACTAAATGGGAAATACCTACACAGATTTGCGTACTTGCTCACGTATCGACTCAGATTGAAGCAGCAAAAAAGCATGGTGCACCTATCGAATTGGTATTCCAGTCAATCGCTGGATCCCAGAAGGGCAATGAAACCTTCGGTATCGACGGCAAAATGCTAGAGGATGCAAGAGCTTATGCTCTTACAAACGGCCGTGCTACAGGACCTAATGTAATGTACTTTGAGACAGGACAAGGTTCAGAGTTATCAGCAGAAGCTCATAATGGCTGGGATCAGTTGACAATGGAAGCAAGATGTTATGGATTTGCAAGACATTATCACCCATTCCTTGTAAACACAGTAGTAGGATTTATCGGACCTGAGTATCTGTATGATTCAAAGCAGGTTATGCGTGCTGGACTAGAAGACCACTTCATGGGTAAGCTGTCAGGTATCCCAATGGGATGTGACGCATGCTACACGAACCATATGAAAGCAGATCAGAATGATATTGAGAACCTGGCTACATTGCTGGCAGCTGCCGGATGTAACTACGTAATGGGAGTTCCTGAAGGCGATGACTGCATGCTTATGTATCAGTGCACAGGATTCCGTGAATCAGCAGCATTACGTGAAATACTTGGTTTGAGACCGGTTGCTGAATTTGATCAGTGGCTTGAGAAGATGGGCTTCTCCAAAGATGGAAAACTCACAGACCTTGCCGGTGACGGATCAGTATTTCTTAAGAAGTAGAAGGAGGGTAGATCAGTGGATGCAAAAGAATTAAGAAAAATCATCGAAGACACTCTGAATGATATGGACATAGGCACTCCTTCCAATGGAGCACCAGCAGAGACTAAGGCTGAGCCTGTTGTTTCTGGCGGATCTTCAAGTGTAGAGAGTAAGCCTGCAGCAGTATCAGCTACTTCATCAGTTGCTGAAGACGGCTGGTTAGATGATATCACTAAGATTGATGTAAAAGAATTATACCTTGTTGATAATCCATACGACAAGGAAGGTTTCATGGAATTGAAACAGTTTGCGCCTTGCAGACTTGGAATCGGTAAGGCTGGCGCAAGATACAAGACATTACCGCAGTTAATGTTCAGAGCTGCACATTCAGCAGCCCAGGATGCCGTATTCAACGATGTTGACCAAGACTTCATCGATCAGATGGGATTGTTCACGATTCAGACAAGATGCGACAGCAAAGACACATTCTTAACAAGACCAGATTTAGGTAGAAGACTTTCTGAAGAAGCAGTTGCGACTATCAAAGAAAAATGCAAGATGAATCCACAGGTTCAGATATATGTATCAGATGGATTAAGTTCAGCAGCTATCAAAGCTAACATCAAGGATGTACTTCAGAGTCTTATTCAAGGACTAGAGAGTAACGGAATCAGCGTTGGAACTCCATTCTTCCTGAAGTATGGCAGAGTAGGTGCTATGGATGAAGTCAGTGAACTGACTGGTGCAGATGCAACTTGCGTCCTCATCGGTGAGAGACCTGGACTTATCACAGCAACTTCAATGTCAGCTTACATGGCATACAAAGGAACTATAGGAATGCCAGAGTCAAGAAGAACTGTAGTATCAAATATTCACTCTGCAGGTACTATTCCAGCAGAAGCCGGAGCTCATGTTGCAGAAATATTAAAGAAGATACTGGAAACTAAGTCAAGCGGAACAGAGTTAAAGTTATAGTATTTATCAAAGGAGCAAAAAAATGAAAAAGGATCCATTAAAAGCGAAGGTACTATGTGCAAAGCTTATCCCAAATGTCACTCCTAGTCTGTTGAAGACACTAAACGAAGAAGGCATTGTAATCCCTAAAGACTATAAGTCTCTTGCCCTGATTACAGCGGATATAGATGATGTAACATATACTGCGCTAGATGAAGCTACAAAGAAAGCTGAAGTAACAGTTGTATATGCTAAGAGCTGCTACGGCGGCGCATCATGTGCAAATACTGCACTCGCTGGTGAAATCATCGGAATCATGGCAGGTCCAAACCCTGCAGAAGCGAAAGCTGGACTTAATGCATGTATCGACATGATCGAGAATGGTGCATGGTTCGTTTCGGCAAATGATGAAGACAGCGTATGCTATTACGCACATTGTATTTCAAGAACAGGTTCATACCTATCAAGAGGTGCAGGAATTGCAGAAGGTGAAGCGCTTGCTTACCTTATAGCCCCTCCACTGGAAGCAATGTATGGCGTCGATGCAGCCATCAAGGCAGCAGAAGTCAGCCTGTGTACTCTTTATGCACCTCCATCAGAGACAAACTTCGGCGGAGCTTTGTTAACAGGTTCACAGTCAGCATGTAAGTCTGCTTGTGATGCTTTTGCAGAGGCTGTTGAATTTGTAGCAGAAAATCCAACTGCATTTTAACAAAGGAGAAGCATATGAAAGCTTTAGGAATGATTGAAACTTATGGCAGAGTCGGTTCCATAGAAGGCTTGGATGCAGCCCTGAAGGGTGCCCAGGTCACGCTGGTGAACATGATTCGTGTCGGGGCAGGTCTTACTGCTACTTTCGTAGAAGGTGATGTAGGCGCTACTAAAGCGGCAATTGATGCGGCATCTGCAGCAGCTGAGAGAGTAGGACAACTTATATCCAGCCACGTTATACCGAGACCGGATCCAAGTGTAAGAGCTATGCTGGACATGGATAAGCCATCGCCTAACAATGATCCTGAGCCTGAAGAAGACCTTGAAGATAACCCGGAAAATAAAAAAGAAGAAGAAAAGGTTGTTAAAGCAGAGGTAAAGGCTAAGGAAGTAAAGACAGAAAAAATAGAACCGGTAAAAACCGTAGAAGTTGAAACTAAGAAGGAATCGCCAAAGAAGGGCAGCAAAGATATCGAAAAGATGACTGTTGCTGAACTCAGGACTATGGCCAGAGAACTTAAAGGTATGACCATGACAAAGCAGGAAATCAGATTTGCCAAGAAAGACGAACTGATTAAGGCGATCAATAAGCTTAATAACAAATAATATGGAGGAAATAATAATGGCTACTAATTTACAAGCATTAGGAATGATCGAAACTAAAGGTTTGGTTGGATCAGTAGAAGCAGCAGATGCTATGGTAAAGGCTGCAAACGTATATCTGATCGGCAAGGTTTTAGTTGGTGGCGGACTCGTTACTGTAATGGTAAGAGGAGACGTCGGTGCCGTAAAGGCAGCCGTAGACGCAGGAGCAGCTGCAGCTGAAAGAGTTGGCGAGCTTATCTCGATTCATGTAATCCCAAGACCACATTCAGATGTCGAGATGATTTTACCAAAAATTGAGGAACAGTAGACAGGAGGAGGTGTTGTAGTTGAAAGCTATCACCGAAGCTATATTAAGGACTGAACTTAAGACAGCAAGACCTGAGGTATATTACATACCTGAGGGAAAGATACTTTCTCCTGCAGCAAGAGAATACCTGAATCAACTTCAAATCGATATCGATTTTGAAAAAAATCGCAGTAAACGTGAGGCAAAACCCACAGTCAAATATGATGAACGTGAAGCATCAAGCACACAGAGCCCAGGACCTGCAGCAATGCAGTCAAAATACGTCGATTATGAAACTGGAGCTTTCTTTCCAGAAAAGCCCGAGTGCATGACTCAACTGTTCGGAAACAAACTTGTTTACAAGAATGATCCGATCATTAAATACAGAGGAAAAATCGATAAGGTACAGGCTCAGGTAGTGTACACACAGGCAATGGCAGATTCATTTGAAAAGAGTCAGGCTCTTACAGATGATCTTGATGATATACTGCGTGTATTACGTGAAATGATGAGAAGCGAAGTCATGGGAGAGCCGTTTTCAAATGATACGATCCTTGGATTGAATCATGATGAACTGAGAGCGCACTCTCACGATCCGATGAAATACTACAAAATAAAGCAGATGGTATTGCCGGATCATTCAATGGGCATAGTCTATTCGCTGCTGAATATTTTGCGAACTTCTATTAGAGAAGCTGAAGTTCTTGCGGTAGATGCCTTCACAGACAATAAAAAATGTGAGAGGCAGGATATCGTAGAGGAACTCAACAGACTATCAAGCGCTATACATATAATGATGTGTAAATATTTAGCAAAGGAATATTAGTTGCAAAAAGGATGATTGATATGAGATTAGCCAAAGTAATCGGAAATGTCTGGTCCACCATTGAATCCAGTTCGCTGGATGAATTCAAGCTTATGCAGGTGGAAGCAATAGACAATAAGAAGGACAGATACATTGCTACAGACGTAATAGGAGCCGGGATAGGCGAAACGGTAATAACCGTTGGTGGAAGTTCTGCCAGAGCAGGAATAAGCCAGTCTCTTCCGGTAGATGCAACTATAATTGCGATAGTCGACAAAGAAGAGGTCGAGGAGAAGAAAACAATGTAATTCGGGCTATTAGCCTTGTGAGGAGAAGCTATGGAAATTAATGAAACTATACTGCGTGAGATAATATCAGTCGTAGTAGAACAGACATTGAAGGACAAGCAGAATTCTGATTTTGAAAAGGTCGTCGATAAAAGCGGCATTATAAAGATCAAGACAAACACGGTAAAATGCGAACCGTTTAACGGTGCAGAGGGAGTTTCCCTGAAAGATATCGTGACACTTGAGGAAGCACCTAGAATGGGTGCAGGCATCATGGAACTTGATCATACAAGCTTTGAATGGACACTGACATATGATGAATTCGACTGCGTCCTTGATGGCACTCTTGAAATCGAAATCGATGGAAGAGTACAGCGAGGAAATGCAGGTGACATAATATATATTCCAAAGAATAGTCACATACACTTCCAGACGCCATCAACAGCAAGATTTGCATACTTTGTTTATCCTGCAGACTGGCAAAGTGCCTAAACAGGTAAAACAGTATTAAGGGGAAACAAGCAATGACAAATGATTTTAGTTTCTGCAATACTTTTGTAGATGAATTTGAAAAAGCCATAATCAAACCGGGCGGACATAAATCAAAACAGTATTACACTGGAGTAGACCTTGGAACCGCATGTGTGGTAATGGCAGTGCTGGACGAAAACTACAAGCCTGTAGCAGGTGCGTATAAATACGCAGATGTAGTTAAGGACGGTATGGTAGTTGACTACATCGGAGCGATCAAGCTAGTAAAAGACATGAAAGCACAGATGGAGAGAACGCTGGATACTGAATTGATTTATGCAGCAGCAGCAATACCGCCAGGCACAGATTATCTCGATGGTGGAGCAGTAAAAAACGTAGTTCAGGCTGCAGGCTTTGAAGTCACCAATATGTTAGATGAGCCTACAGCAGCAAACAATCTTCTTAAAATAGAAAATGGAGCCGTCGTTGACATAGGCGGCGGAACGACAGGTATATCGATTATCAAAGACGGCGAAGTCGTCAGCGTAATGGATGAGGCAACGGGAGGAACTCATTTCACACTCGTACTGTCAGGGGCATACAAAATGCCTTTTGATGATGCAGATGTATTTAAGCGTGATGCACGTAACCACAAAGAGATATTCCCTTTGTTAAAGCCGGTCGTAGAGAAGGTAGCGTCCATAATCAGTCGTTCAGTCGAGGGATATAACGTTGAACAGCTGGTACTGGTTGGCGGCAGCAGCTGCCTTACAGGTATCGAAGGTGTTATTGAGAAAATGACAGGAATACCAACGTATAAACCTGCAAATCCGTTCTTTGTAACGCCGCTTGGGATTGCCCTTGGATGTACAGATGAAATTACGTACTAGTAAGAGGTAGGATCATGGACTTTAGAATAATAAAATCACCTACAGAAGGCACACGCGAACTACTGAAGCGCCGAATCGGGGCGCAGTCAGCAGAATTCGTCGATGAAGCTGATGCCATCGGACTCATTCAGGGAAGAATGATCGACATGGTATGTGCAGCTGATATCGCGGAAAAGGCTGATGGCGTTCAGGTGTACGATGTTCGGGGAGTTTGTCCTCAGCATATGACGCTTCTGGCATTATTTGGTGACACAGCTTCAGTATCGAACGCCCTGGCGGCGATCGACAACAAATTGAAAGAAGGTATGTACAATGATTACGGCCAGACTTATTGACAACATATGGGCTACCAGAAAAGCCGAGGCTCTCAAAGGCTATAAGCTGATGCTTGCAGAAGTAATCAGCGGAACCAGAGCGGGGCAGAGGCTGGTAGTAGTCGACATCATCAGCGCTGGCATAGGCGATCGTGTCATAATAACCACCGGCTCATCGGCCAGACGAATGCTTGAAGATGACAGCATTCCAGTCGATGCAGTGGTAGTAGGGATTATAGACGAAGATTGTAATTTTGATTAAAAAAACGAAGTATGAAATATGGAGGTGGAAATGGAATTACTTGATAAGTTAAAGACAGCAGGCATAATTGGAGCCGGCGGAGCGGGATTTCCTACCCATGTCAAACTTAACAGCAAGGCCGATTTCATTCTTCTCAATGGCGCGGAATGTGAACCATTACTGAGAGTTGACCAGCAGCTCATGGAATTTTATCCAGAGCAGATAATTAGTGGCCTGGTCATGGCAGGAGACATAGTCGAAGCCAAGAAAGCCATTATAGGCATCAAAGTAAAGCATAAAGATGTAATCGATATACTGAACAACACGATTGAGAAGATGGGACTCACAGAGAAGGTAATCGTCGGCGAACTGCCGGACGTATACCCGGCAGGCGATGAGCAGGTGCTGGTATATGAACTGACAGGACGCGTGGTACCTGAACTGGGTATACCAATTGCAGTCGGATGCGTTGTAGTAAACGCAGAGACTGCCCTGAATATCTACAGAGCTTCTAAAGATAAACCAGTAACGATGAAATACGTTACGGTAGCAGGCGATGTACCTAATCCTGTGACTGTCAGAGTACCGGTCGGTACTCCAATCAGAAAACTGCTGGAACTGAGCGGAAGAGGAGATCTCACGGGATATGCCGTTATAGACGGTGGTCCTATGATGGGACCTCTGCTGAAGGATCCAGACGGTTTCATAACAAAGAAAAGCAAGGGCCTGGTCGTTTTACCTGATGACCACAGCCTGATAATGCACAAGAAAAGAGAAATGAAGTCCGCTATAAGACTTAACAGGTCAGCCTGTGAACAGTGCAGCATGTGCACGGACATGTGTCCGAGACATCTGCTGGGTCACGGGACAAGCCCACACAAGATGGTGAGAGCAATGGCATACAGTGCTGAAATTGACGAAAATGTGAGCGTAGCTCAGACATGTTGTCAATGCAACCTTTGCGAATACTTCTCATGTCCGGCTGGGATAAATCCCAAGATGGCCAATGTCTACTTCATGACCAAAACACGTGAAGCAAAGATCAAATACCAACCGAGCGGAGAGCCATACAAACCAAATCCTAACAGGGATTACAGAATGGTTCCGAGCAAGAGGCTGATAGCGAGGATAGGCATAAGAAAATTCGACCAGCCGGCGCCGCTGGACATAAATTCCACAATGGATACCGATATAGTTGGAATTCACGTGGATTCACATGTAGGTGCGCCTGCAAGCCCGATGGTACAGGTCGGCGATATGGTAACAGAAGGACAGATGATAGCAAACGTTCCTGAAGGAGCCATGGGTGCGGCAGTACATGCCAGCATCAGCGGACAGGTTGAAGCTATAGGCGACGGAATCATAACGATAAGGAGAAAATGATATGGAAAAAGCAATAGGTATGATTGAATTCAACAGCATCTCCAAAGGTATCTACGTGGCAGATCAGATGGTAAAGACTTCTGACGTCAATATCGTTACGGCAACCTCCGTATGCCCGGGAAAATACATATCCATAGTACACGGTGATGTATCAGCAGTAGAGACCTCTGTAAACAGAGGTGTGGATACTGCGGGAGAATTTCTGGTTGACCACATAGTCATTCCAAATGTTCATCCGGCTGTATTCCCTGCAATCGTAGGAGCTACTATGCCTGATGAAATACGTGCTATTGGAATCATAGAATCATATTCACTCGCGTCGATGATAATAACTGCCGATGCAATCGTAAAGGTAGCAGATCTGACACCGATCGAATTACGTCTTGGAACAGGCCTGGGAGGAAAGTCATTCTTCGTATTTACAGGTGATGTTGCAGATGTCAAGACTGGTATCAACAAGGGTAAGGATGTATTGAGTGAGGAAGGCCTCATGATCAATGCGGAAGTTATCCCATCACCGTCGAAGAGATTCATAGATACATTATTTTAAGGAATAATGAAAGGAAAGATGCATATGAAGAAATTAATCACAGAAAACATTATGGAGGGATTTGTTGCAAACCATGGCCCCGGAAGTGTATTCCCAATAGAAGAGAGTACTTTGATTACGCCTTCTGCACAAGATGTCGCTAAAAGTAACAAAATTACTTTTGTTGATAAAGAATCATATTGCGCAAATAAGGTTGAAAGCAATGATAACTCATGTTGCGAAGCCAATCGAGAATCATGCTGTGATGAGAAATTAGATTTAAGTTGCAAAGAAAAAGCCACAGAATGTTCCATGAGCTACGACAGACAGTTGATAGTCGAGGCAATATTGAAGATACTCAAGGAAGAGGGCATTTTGGACAAGATACTTGACAAGTAAGGAGGAGACAATGGAATTCGATAAAGATCTACGTTCTATACAGGAAGCCAGAGATCTAGCAAAGGCAGGCGGTGAAGCAGCTAAGGAACTTAGCAATTACTCAGAAGAGCAGATCGACGCCATTATTAAGAACATGGCAATAGTCGGCGAGCAGCATGCTTATGAACTGGCTGAGATGGCCGTTGAGGAGACGGGCTTTGGTATCGTTGAGGATAAGGTATTCAAGAACCATATGGGTTCAGGGATGATGTATCACGCAATCAAAGACCTCAAGACTCAGGGAGTCATCAAAGAAGATAAAGCTAACGGTACAGTTGAGGTAGCAGTACCAGTTGGACTGATCATGGGAATCGTTCCTTCGACCAACCCGACATCAACAGTACTATACAAGTCGATGATAGCTTTGAAGGCGAGAAATCCAATCGTGTTCTCACCACATCCATCGGCTAAGAACTGCACACTCAGAGCAGCTGAACTGATGCAGCAGGCAGCACAGGCAGCAGGAGCACCTGCAAATTCAATTGGATGCCTGTCTACACTGTCAATGGACGCTACAAATGAGCTGATGCATAACGATAACGTGAAGTTGATAATAGCTACTGGCGGACCTGCAATGGTAAAGGCCGCATACAGCGCAGGAAAACCTGCTATCGGCGTTGGTGCCGGTAACTCACCTGCATACATCGAGCGTACTGCAAACGTTAAGAAAGCCGTTGAACGAATCATGGCGAGCAAGACTTTTGATAACGGAACAGTTTGCGCATCTGAGCAGTCAGTAGTCTGCGAAAAATGTAATGAAAACGAAGTAATCGAAGAGTTCAAGCGTCAGGGTGCTTACTTCATGTCAAAGGAAGAGACCGACGAGGTCTGCAAACTTCTGTTCAGAAATGGTCATACAATGAATGCCAAGTTCGTTGCAAAGAAGCCTCAGGTAATCGCAAAGGCTGCAGGATTCACAGTTCCAGACAGCGTAAGAGTACTTATCGGCAGACAGCACGGCGTTGGAGATTCGGATCCTTTATCACACGAGAAACTGACAACAGTTCTTGCATTCTATACAGTTGAAGACTGGCATGAGGCTTGTGAACTGAGCATCAGACTTCTGCAGAATGGTATCGGACACACGATGAACATCCATACTGAAGATCCTGAAATTGCAATGGCATTCACAGCAAAGCCAGCATCAAGGATCCTGGTCAACACTGGCGGCACTCAGGGTGGTACTGGAGTTTCCACAGGACTTATGCCTGCATTCACACTTGGATGCGGAACAGTCGGCGGTTCATCAGTATCAGAGAACGTTTCACCGCTGCATCTGATCAACAAGAGAATACTTGCTTACGGAATCAAAGACGTAACAACTCTTGCAGAAAATGATGAAGTATTCCAGAAATATCAGGGTGGACATGCTGCAAGACCATCATCAGGCAACGGATCCGTTTCAATAACACCTGATGAACTGAAGACACTGATCAATGAAGTAGTAAGCGCTTTGAGGTAAAATCATGGACAACAAAGTAGATTTAATAACAGATGCAATAATGGAAGCACTTCTCAGCAGAGGATGTTCAGAGTCTTCCGATAAAGCAGGAATCAGCAATGATTCGGAATTACACGGAATGGAAGTTCCAGTAGGAGTTTCCAATCACCATGTACATCTGAACCAGGCTGACCTCGAGACCTGCTTTGGCAAAGGCTATGAACTGCATCCGACTAAAAGTCTGACTCAGCCAGGACAGTTCGCGTGTGAAGAGACAGTAACATTATGTGGTCCTAAGGGAGCTCTTGAAAAGATAAGAGTTCTGGGACCAATAAGAAAAGACACGCAGATCGAGCTGCTTGCATCAGATAATTTCAAACTTGGAATAAAGGCTCCACTGAAGCTTTCAGGCGATCTGGAAGGTTCAGCAGGTTTGACGGTAGTCGGTCCTAAAGGTTCAGTAAATCTGGACAAAGGCGCAATCGTAGCAATGAGGCACATTCATATGACACCTCAGGATGCTGCAAGATATGGCGTCAAGGATAAGCAGCTGGTTTCCATTAAAGTGCCGGGCAACAGGGGCGGAATATATGACAATGTAATAGTAAGAGTAACTGAAACGTCAGCACTCGACTGTCATATAGATACTGAAGAATCAAATGCCATGAACCTCGGTTCATGTAAAAAGTTAGAAATGATAGTTTAATAATAGAATAATTACAGTTTATTGTAAACGAGGAGGAAACAAATGGTTAAAGAAGCATTAGGAATGATCGAAACTAGAGGACTAGTAGGATCAGTGGAAGCAGCAGATGCTATGGTAAAGGCTGCAAACGTATATCTAATCGGCAAGGTTCTTGTTGGTGGCGGACTTGTTACTGTAATGGTAAGAGGAGATGTAGGAGCTGTTAAGGCAGCCGTAGATGCAGGAGCAGCTGCAGCTGAAAGAGTCGGCGAGCTCATCTCAATCCATGTAATCCCAAGACCACATGATGATGTAGAAATGATTCTGCCTAAAATCGAAGAACAGTAAAAAATACTATAACTGTATAATTGACTAATGCAGGGAGGCTGTTGCAATATCTATTGCGACAGCCTTTCTGCATAATAAAAAACTGCCACGTGATATTCACGCAGCAGTGTTACTAATGCTCTATGCATTTAGTTTTTTAAGTCTTATTGCTGATACTGTAGTTATTATAGTCAAAACAGTACTGATTATCAGCAGGATGATTCCAGCATATTTGTAACCCAGGATCTGATATATCGATGCGTTCTTGATAAGTTCAAAGTCCAGACGGATCATAACCAGATAAATGCACCAGTAAGCAGTGGCAACTGCACTTACTATCAGCATACCTTCTATGGAACCGGTGATCTTTCGCAGTGTTGCCTGATATTCATTACGCTGGCTTTTGTTAAGCTTCTTAGGCATTTTGGGTCCGCCTTCTTTAGGCCTTACCATATCTGGATGATATGCTTTACCGATATTTTTGCCGTTCAGGTAAGCATAAGCCAAAAGGATGACTGCTGCCAGTATAGGTATGCCCAACCCTAAAGCCGAACTTTTGGAAGTTTCATTGTTGGTCAGCGCATAAGCTACATTATAGTTGAAAATAAAATAGTAGACTAGCTGTAAACCGGCTACAAAGGCAGTCCATGAAAGTAGATCTTTAATTCTCTTGATTGCTATGACATTCGCTTCATACATACTTGTAATTCTCACTCTTTCTATTGATTTTGTATAGTTACCTCTAATGAGGGTACACCGAATTTGCTGTTATGTCAATTGCTGAACGCGATTTTTCAATAAAGTATTTTCTACACAAAGCCGATAATAAACCTTTGCAGAATCAACACATAAGAATGCTATATTAAAACTGTCGAAAGACAATTGGTTACACCACAAAACATAATCTTTTTAACGTTCTTTCTTAATTAATATCGCAAGTAAGAGACCCATCGCAAGATGGGCCTTTTGCTATTTTGCTCTAAATGGTTGGTTTACATAAATATATTTAAAAGTATTGCATTATTTAGTTATTTTTGGTAAAATGTGGATAATAAACGAGGAGGAAGAAATGGCACAGTTATATTATAGGTACAGCACGATGAATGCTGGAAAATCAATTGAATTAATCAAGGTCGCCTATAATTACGAAGAGAGAGGCAAACACGTTATGGCATTGATACCATCCGTTGACAACAGATATGGTGTAGGCGTCATTACTTCCAGAATAGGGGTTCAAAGAGAGGGAATCATCGTAAATGATGATACCAACATACTTGAACTGTTTATTGATGAAAATGAGAAACATAAACTGGATTGTGTTCTGATAGATGAATGCCAGTTTTTGAAGAAGCACCATGTGGAAGAGCTGGTGGAGATCGTCGACAGCTTTGATGTTCCAGTACTTGCATATGGATTGAAAAACGACTTTAAAAACGATCTGTTTGAAGGATCATATTATATGCTTGTTTATGCGGACAAGATTGAAGAGATAAAGACGATATGCTGGTGCGGCAGAAAGGCAACTATGGTTGCCAGAGTCGTTAATGGCAAATTCGTGAAGCAGGGGGAACAGATCATGATCGGTGGAAACGATATGTACGTTTCTCTTTGTCGCAAACACTACAATGACGGAAGGCTTGGCCCTGACCGGTAATTGGCAGGTGATAGTGAATGGTTACATTGAGGGGTATCAACAGGAGAATTATTGCAAGCGCCACGGTTATATTATCGCTAATGATAATATTGCTGATGACGCCTGTTGACGTTTTTGCATCCAGTACTTCAACCCCTAAGGCAACGGGAACGATAACGGTTTCTGGCGGTACCAATGTGAGAAGTTCATATAATACGAGTTCAACTATTAAGGCGACAATTAAAAAGGGCAGTACGTTTACGGTGACTTCTGAGAGATTTACCAGTGCATCCAGCACTGCCACAAAGTATAGATGGTACTATTCTACTACATACAAAGGATATGTCAGGTCAGACTTGATGACTTTGACTTACGGTAAAGTCAATGGTAAGACAACAGCGTCAGCAAAGGCGCGCATAGGGGCAGGGACTGGTTTTACATCCAAATACACTTTGCCGAAAGGAAAGAGCGTTACAGTTGTGCTAAAGGCTTACGATAAAAGTGGAAATGCCTGGTACAAGATAAATTATGGCGGTGGATACTGCTACGTCCTCGATAAGTATGTTACACTTGGAGCAGTTTCAACGGATACGACTAATACTTCAAATACAGCAAAAGTCGTTAAAACAGTCAGTAAAAGTTCAACTTACGGAACGATAAATACAGCTGACGTGGCCACGGTAAGAAAATCCTACAGCAGCACTTCCTCAAGTCTGGGAACTGTTGCTAAGGGAACAATCTGCAACGTGACTTCAGAGAGATTTACAAGTTCGACAAGCAAGGCAGCAAGTACCGTATGGTATTATTCGCCTACATATAAGGGATATATAAAATCTGATCAGGTGACTATAACACCAAAGACCACGAAGGGCACAACTACTGGCAGCGTGAACATGAGAATCGGCGCAGGAACTGGATTTTCAACCAAGAGCGAACTGTCATCGGGTGCTGTGATCTATAAAGTAATGAATGCTTATGACAAGAGCGGAAACAAGTGGTATAAGATAAAATCCGGAAGTTCATATTATTACATTTACAGTACATATGTGACGTTTAAAACCAGTTCAAATACTGTGGCATCAGACTATGAACAATCGTTGATAGATGAAGGATTCCCGGCAAGTTATGCTTCAAAACTGGCAACTTTACATGCAAAATATCCGAACTGGGTATTCAAGCCGGTATTAACAGGCATTAACTGGAGTGATGCAATTGCCAAGATGACGGCAAGCAATGGCTCGAATACCATTCATACCGTATATGCTCCGTCCTACAGGTCAACAGATAAGGGATGTTATAACTATTTGAAAAACACATATACGATCAGAGATGGAAGTTCCTATGTAACAGCATCCAAGAAGGCTGTCTATTACTATATGGATCCGAGGAACTGGCTGGATGCTTCAAGCATTTTCATGTTTGAAGATCAGACATATCATTCGTCATATCAGACTTTGGAGCTGGTACAGGAGATAGTGGAAAACAATGCGGAACTGTACAATCACGCTTCTTACTTTGTTACGGCAGGAAAGAAATACAATATCAGTCCTGTATATCTGGCATCCAAGTCATATAATGAGCTTGGAACATCAGACTTTATGATCAATGGACATCAGTTTACCTATGGTGGCATTACCTATGATAACTGCTACAATGCTTATAATATCGGTGCTTCTGATGGCTCGAATGCAGCGCTTAAAGGACTGGTATATGCAAACGGCGGATCGGTCAAAAACAATCTGGCACGAGGTACAGCGACCAGCTACGGCCGTGCATGGAGTTCGATATACAAAGCAATCGTTGGCGGGGCCAATTACCTGAGCTCAAACTTTATTGGCAACAATCAAAGTAGTGGATATCTTGAGCATTTCAATGTTCTGAATGGGTTGAGCAATGTTGGAACGCATGAATATATGACAGCAGTCTATGCGCCTAATTCGATGGCATATTCAGTTTATGAAAATTACAATGATTATGGCATAATGAATAAGTCTTTGGAATTCTATATTCCTGTGTATACCAATATGCCGAGCACAGTATGCAAAAAGCCGTCTACAAGTACCAGTAAAGACAATAACTACTACTTGAAGACTTTGTCTTTTACAGATGGGACTACGTCTACAGGTTTGATCAAAAGCAGTAAACTGATTTACACGACTACATTCAACAACACAGTAGCCAACAGTGTTTCTTCAATCACTATCAACGCTGATGCAGCAAGCACTACGGCTGCAACGGTTACAGGTACTGGCACATTTGATCTCTCTGTCGGTGTAAATACGTTCAAAATAAAATGCAAGTCTTCGTCAGGACAGACAAGGACTTACATTGTTAATATTACGAGATCAGCTGAATAAATCAATAACGAAAACCCTGATAAGTGCCGCGCTTTCTAAGCTCGGCATTTATTTCGTTTAGAATAGTTCTTTTTCTGTAGCTCCAGGAAGGGGAAATGAGGGTCTTTCTCGGCGCATCACCAGTCAGACGGTGGATAACCATTTCCGGAGGCAGTATTTCGATGATGTCGCATACCAGTTCTACATAATCATCAATAGTTTCAAAAGAACTGTAATTGGGATAAAGAGTCTCCATCTGTGAGCCTTTGACAACATTCAGAAGATGCAGTTTAAGGCCCCAGGCACCGCTCTCAGCCACGTAACGGACTGAGTCGAGCATTTCTTCACGTGACTCGCCGGGAAGGCCTAAAATGAGGTGAACTACGACTTTGATACCTCGGGAATTAAGATCATTGATGGCTTTGTCATATACCGAGAGATCGTAGCATCTGTTGATCATCTCGGCTGTCTTATTATGGATGGTTTGAAGCCCCAGTTCTACCCACATAAAGTGTTTGCTGTTTATATCAGAAAGCAGATCAAGTACATCATCTGGAAGGCAGTCGGGTCTGGTTGCCACGACCAGTCCTTCGATTTTCGGATTATTCAGCGCATGTTCATATTTCTCTTTAAGCTCATCTACAGGCGCATAGGTATTTGTATGATTCTGAAAGTAGGCCAGATAACCGGCATTTGGCCATTTATCCGACATGAGTTCGATCTGGTCATCTATGGTGGAGGCAAAATCTCCGCCCCCTCCGCTGCCGCAAAAAATACAACCGCCGGTTCCTTTGCTGCCGTCACGGTTAGGACAGGTAAAACCACCATCAAGTGCCAGCTTTACCATTTTTCTGCCGAACTGTCCCTTAAGGTAATCACTGACAGTGTTGATTCGTACGATTTCAGTCTTTTTTTGTGCATTTTTCATAGTATGTGCCTCTTTTATTTGTGCTTTATATATGGTATAATATTTCGGTTAATAATCTCTATTAATAATATAATAATTCGACCTCAAAGTGAAGTTTTATTTAGAAGGTGGTAGAAAAATGACTGACGAGAAAACCAAACCGTCAGGGTGCAATTGTATATGTGGATCAGGCAACACGGCAGGCAAATCCTTCCCATTGATGGGAAAGGGAGTAATGCGCAAGCAATTACTGCTGCATAGCTGCTGCGGGCCATGTAGTACGGCCGTAATAGAAAGACTGGCACCAGATTTTGAAATAACAGTTTTCTACTACAACCCATGCATCACAGACAGAGCGGAATATGAAAAACGCAAAGAAACGCAGATACAGTTTATAGATGCGTACAATGAAACAGCAGAAAGCGATTCTGCGCATATAAAATTTATTGAGGGAGATTATGATCCAGACAAGTTTTTAGAGCTTGTTAAGGATCATGAAGACGACCCGGAGGGCGGTGCTCGCTGCACCATCTGCTTCAGGCAGAGACTTAATAAGACGGCAGCTTATGCATGCCATCACGGGTATCCGATATTTGGAACGACCCTAACGGTCAGTCCTCATAAGAACTATCCTCTCATATCAGAGATAGGTAAGGAATTGGCCGAAGAATATGAGATCGAATTCCTGGATATGGATTTTAAGAAGAAAGCAGGATTTCAGCGTAGCGTGCAGCTATCCAAAGAATACGGATTGTACAGACAGGATTACTGCGGCTGCGATTTTTCAAAGAGTAAATAAAATGAAAAGGAGATAAATATTAATGGCAGAATTAATCATTCCAAAGGATTATAAGCCTATCCTGAGTCCAATGGAGACTCAAAGGGCAATCAAGAAGATCAAGGATTATTTCCAGGACGAGCTGGCTTACGGCTTAAGCTTGAGACGTGTTTCGGCGCCTTTGTTCGTAGCGCCTGAGACTGGACTCAATGATAATCTTAACGGTGTTGAAAGACGTGTAAACTTCACTATCAAGGATATGGACGAGAAAGAGGTTGAAATCGTACAGTCACTGGCAAAGTGGAAGCGTAACGCCCTTGGAAAATATGGAATCAAGCCGGGTAACGGTATCTATACTGACATGAACGCCATTAGACGTGACGAGGAACTGGACAATCTCCATTCACTTTACGTCGATCAGTGGGACTGGGAAAAGGTCATGACAAAGGAACAGCGCAGCACTGAATATCTCCATGAGACAGTAACTATCATTTACAATGCAGTCAAAAACCTTTGTGACTATGTAAACAGGCTATATCATGATCTGCAGACAGAATTGCCAAACGAGATATATTTCATAACATCTCAGGAATTGGAAGATCTGTATCCGGATAAGACACCAAAAGAGCGCGAGGATCTTATCTGCAAGGAAAACGGGGCTGTATTTATCGAGAAAATCGGTGGTCCGCTTAAATCGGGCGAAAAGCATGATGGCAGATCTCCAGACTACGATGACTGGGAGCTCAATGGAGACATCATCCTTTGGAGCGACGTTCTCAACAGAGCATTCGAAATTTCATCAATGGGAATCAGAGTCGATGCTGATGCCATGGAACGTCAGCTGAAGATAGCTGGAGCAGAAGACAGAAAAGAAAAACCTTTCCACAAGGCTATTCTAAACAATGAACTGCCATATTCCATTGGTGGAGGAATCGGACAGAGCAGACTTTGCATGTACTTCCTGCGTAAGGCTCATATAGGCGAGGTTCAGGTATCTGTATGGCCACAGGAAATGATAGATGAATGCAGGAGACATGGAATATTCCTGCTGTAAGCTAAACTTACAAGGAGAGAAATGAAATACGTCAACCTGATTATTGACAACAACAGCAGGCATACTGATGGTCTGTTTACATATGCGACTGACCGTGAACTTGAAGTTGGACAGCTTGTCATGGTACCGTTTAACAGAGGCGACAAAGTTAAGACGGGTTATGTTTTTGAAAGGGATGTGACTCCTGACAGCAATATCAAGCGCATCAAGGCGATATCTGATGTTGATGCTGACGTTTCATTGAACAAAGAAATGATGAGCACAGCAGCATGGATGCGTCAGAGATATGGAATAAAATATCTCGACGGCGTCAAATGCTTTGTGCCCAATGGAAAGCCTGCAAAGACCGGCAAGGAGAAAGAGCCTTATAAGGACGTTGTTGGAGAAAAGCAGGATATAGATCAATTAACAGATGAACAGTTGAGGGCAGTTGATGAAATAAACAGCGCAATTGATGCCGGAAAGCAGCAGAACTTTCTGATCCATGGTGTTACTAGCAGCGGAAAGACAGAAATTTATATGCAGGCCATAGCCAAGGCTTTGTCCATGGAAAAGACGGCAATAATGCTCGTGCCGGAAATAGCGCTGACGAAGCAGGTGATAGACCGTTTTGTGAGCAGGTTCGGCAAAGAAAAGATAGCGGTGCTACACAGCAAGCTCACCAAAAGGGAACGCTTTGACGAATGGATGCGTGTCAGAAATGGTGAAGCAAAGATAGTAATCGGTGCCAGGATAGGCGTGTTTGCGCCTTTGGCGAACATAGGCGTAATAATCCTTGACGAGGAACACGAAGCCACTTATAAGTCCGATCAGACGCCTAAATACGAGACAGTGGATATTGCTTTGAAAAGACTGATGTATTACGATGGAATACTTATCCTTGGAAGCGCAACACCATCGGTGGTTTCGTATGAACGTGCCAGAGAAGGCATTTATAAGCTCATCGAGTTGAATCACAGATATAACGAAACACCTTTACCGGAGATATCCATGGTGGATATGCGAGAAGAGCTGAAAGCCGGCAATCGGACCATTTTCAGTGACCGTCTCTACCGCGAGATGAAAAAAACACTGGCAGATGGCCAGCAGGTGATCCTTTTCATTAACAGGAGAGGCTATTCGACGTTCATATCATGCAGGGATTGCGGCGAAGCCTTGAAATGCCCGGAATGTGGAATTTCCCTGGTTTATCACAAAAGGGAGAACGCGGCCGTATGTCACTACTGCGGAAAGAAATTCGATATACCAAAGACGTGCCCATCATGTGGAAGCCGCCATATCAAGTATTTTGGAGTTGGAACTGAGAAGGTCGAGGAAGTTACGAAAGAACTGTTTCCAGACAATGACGTCGACCGCCTGGATCTCGATACTGCAAAGAACAGCAGGGAGATTAATCGTATAATCGGCGGATTTTCCAAAGGGAAGACGGAAATACTTATAGGAACACAGCTTGTAGCAAAGGGACTGGATTTCAAGAATGTAGGACTTGTCGGCGTTATTTCAGCTGATGTAAGTCTGAACATACCGGACTACAGATCCACGGAGAGAACATTCCAGCTGGTGACTCAGGTGGCAGGCAGAGCAGGCCGGGGCGACAAAAGAGGTCAGGTGATCGTGCAATCGTATACGCCTGATAACTTTGCACTGATAGCAGCTGCCAAGCACGATTATCAGGAATTCTTCAATCAGGAGATAATGATCAGAAGGTTTATGGAGTATCCGCCTTTTAGCGACCTGATAGTTGCAGAGTTCACTTCAGATGCGGAGAATATCGCAATCGAGCAAGCTGAGAGCTGCAAAGCATATTTAATGGAATGCAAGCTGCCAAACGCTGAGAAGATATTTGCTCCGAAGATATCCATGAGCTTCAAAGGACAGGATAGTTACAGGTATAACATCCTGGTCAAATGTCCTAGAGGAGAGAGGAACAGATACATACATTATCTGCGAAAGTTCGGGAATAAAATAATTGAAAATAAGATAAATTGTAATCTTACTATAGATGTTAACCCATATAGCACTTTTTAGAGGAGGAAAAGATGGCATTAAGACACGTTGTCAAAGAAGGAGACCCAATATTAAGAAAGAAATGTCGCGAGGTGACAGAGGTAAATGATCACATACGCGAGATCATGGAAGACATGGTAGAAACCATGAGAGCTGAGCTGGGCGTTGGTCTTGCCGGGCCGCAGGTCGGAATCATGAGGCGCATATTCGTCGCAGAGCCTGAGCCGGATAAGGTTTACTATATGATTAATCCTGTAATCACTGAGCAAGAAGGTTCACAGATAGGAGAAGAAGGCTGCCTCAGCGTGCCAGGATTGATCGGCACAGTTGAAAGACCGCAGAAAATAAAGATGCATGCTCTTGATCTGGATGGAAATATGCAGGAATACGAGTTTGAAGACTTTGATGCCAGGGTAATGTGCCATGAGAATGACCATTTAGATGGCATCATGTATACTGATATGGCTGAAAATGTTCATGATCCAATGGATGAAGTAGAAGAGGATCTTTAAGCATGAAGATAGTATTTATGGGTACACCGGAGTTTTCAGTGCCGGTGTTAGAAGCGATAATCAGAGCAGGCCATGATGTCGGCTACGTAGTCACACAGCCGGACAGAGCTCGCAACCGCGGAAAAGTCACATTTTCTCCAGTGAAGGAATGTGCCATTGCCGCAGGAATTGATGTGCTTCAACCAGAAAAACTTTCACAGAGCGGAGAAACCTTTGAAAAAATCAATACCTTCGCACCTGATGTTATAGTGGTGGTAGCATATGGCCAGCTTCTGAAAAAGGATATGCTGGATATACCAAAGTACGGTTGTTTCAATGTACATGGATCGCTTCTGCCTAAGCTGAGAGGAGCTTCCCCGATGCAGAGGGCTATTTTAGACGGAGAAGAAAAGACTGGAGTTACCATCATGAAAATGGCTGAAGGTCTGGATAGCGGCGATATGGTGTCCAGGGCAGAGACCTTTGTTGATCACAAAAATTTTGAGGAGATCCACGACGAACTGGCAGCGATGGGTGCAGAGCTTTTGATAAAAACTCTGCCTGAAATCGAAAGCGGGAAAGCGTCGTTAGTACCTCAGGATGGCGCGGAAGCGACTTATGCCGGCCTTATCTCAAAGGCAGACGGAAAGGTTGACTTCAACAAGAGCCCTGACCAGATTGAACAGCAGATAAGGGCATTTGACCCTTGGCCGGGTGCTTTTTGTGACATGGATGATAAGCACATTAAACTATGGTGTGCACAAAGTATAGACAAAGCATGCAATGATGCTGCAGGTACAGTAGTCGCAGTATCTAACGAGGGGATAGATGTGTCATGCGGGGGAAAGCTCCTTCGCATAACAGAGCTGCAGTTACCTGGTAAAAAACGCGTAAAGGTTAGAGATTATTTACTCGGCCACAGGCTGGAAACGGGCAGCCGTTTCTTTTGACCGGCATATAGTAATATGATATAATATCATTACCATAGAAAGGGGATCAATTAATGTTTTATTATGGATATGGACTGGATCCAACCATTATCATACTTATACCGGCTATCATTTTTGTAATGGTAGCACAGGGCATGGTGAAAAGTGCTTTCAGCAGATATTCCAGAGTGAGAAACAGGAATGGGATAACTGGGCAGCAGGCTGCCCGCAGAGTTTTAGATAATAACGGTTTGTCGGACGTTGCAATCGTTCCAATAAGTGGAAGTTTGACCGACAACTACGATCCTGGCAGCAGGACACTGCATTTATCTGCAGATGTTTATCAAACTGATTCTGTCAGCGCAGTAAGCGTCGCTTGTCATGAAGCAGGGCATGCCATCCAGCATGCGACTGGCTACGCACCTTTAAAAATAAGGAATGGGATTGTGCCCGTAGTGAATTTTGCTTCATCGATGTCATGGATATTGATAATAATAGGTATTTTCCTGTTATTCAGCGGTTCATACAGTGCCGTAGGCAACACCGTATTCGATATAGGAGTTGTGGCATTTATCATAGTGATTTTATTTCATCTGATCACGCTACCAGTTGAAATGAATGCCAGCCACAGGGCTATCCAACAGATCGAAACACTTTCTCTGGTAGCACCTGAGGATATGGTTGGAGCTAGGAAGGTCCTCAGGGCAGCGGCAATGACTTACGTGGCAGCGTTGGCACTGGCTGTTGCAAACCTATTGAGGATCCTTGCAATCAGAGACAGGTAGGAGATAAGATGGATATTAATCGCAAGACTGCATTCAATACACTCATGCGAATCGAAAAAGACGGTGCATATTCGAATCTTGAGCTCAATAGCCAGATAAACAGAGATAGGCCGGATTCACCGGCACTGGTCAGAGAAATGGTTTATGGGGTTTTAGAAAACAAAATGTATCTGGATTATTTGCTGTCACAGATGGTGAGCAAGGGATTAAAAAGCGTTAAGCTGCCAACTCTGGTTATTATGAGGATGGGCCTTTATCAGATGATTTTTATGACGTCTGTGCCAGAATATGCGGCAGTCAATGAGTCAGTAAAACTGGCAAGAAAGTTTTGTCATGGACAAGATGGCTTTGTCAACGGAGTCTTGCGAAATTATTCGCGGAAAAAAGATCAGCTTGATCAGCCTGATGTAGAAAAAGATCCATTGGCAAGGCTTTCAAATAAGTACTCTTACGACAAATGGATAGTAAAGCTGTGGATGGGCCAGTATGGTGAAGAAGCGGCTGAGAAAATGCTTGCTGCTGGCAATTTGACCAGGCCTTTGACTGTAAGAGTAAATCTTATGAAGAACGACAGAGAAAGGCTGGCAGACTCTCTTACTAAAGAAGGATATACTGTTGACCAGACAAGTTACAGCCAGCGAATGTTAAGAATCAAGGGAAGCGGCATCCTGGAAACAAAGGAATACCTTGACGGTATGTTTTCAGTCCAGGATGAAGGGTCAATATTATCTATAGAAACTCTTGCACCACAGTCTGGTGAGACGATATATGATGTTTGTGCTGCACCGGGAGGTAAATCTCTGGCAGCTGCAGAAATCATGGAGAACAGTGGCACGATAACTTCATTTGACTTTTATGGAAACAAGCTGGAACCGTTAAAGAGAGAAATGAAGAGACTGGGAATATCGATCATAGAAACCAAGGTCAGCGATGCTACACAGCTTAATGAAGAACTGATCGAAACCGCTGACAGAGTTATTTGCGATGTTCCATGCACTGGACTTGGAGTACTGGGCAAGAAACCAGAAATCAAATACAGAAAAATAGACGATGACGGCCGTTCGCTTGCAAAAAAACAGCTGAAAATATTAGAAAACTCAGCTGAATACGTAAAGCGTGGAGGCTTTATCATATACAGCACCTGCACGGTAAACAAAATCGAAAATGAACAGGTGGTAAAATCATTTTTGGGGACTCATCAGAATTTTGAGTCAATCGAAGAAAAGCAATTGATACCTGATGCCGAAGGAACCGATGGGTTCTACTTCTGCAAGATGAGAAAACTTTAACTTGAAAGGAGAACGACAGTCTATGGAAGTTGGCTTCAAAACCGACAAAGGAAGAATGCGCAGCAACAACGAAGATGCTTGCTTTGTCATGCAAAAGGATAAGGTATTCATAATAGCTGACGGAGTCGGCGGCAATAAATCTGGTGAGATAGCCAGCAGGACAGCCGTCAATGGCATTGTCAAATATATTGAAGGCAATCCACTTGAGAGCGTAAAGACGCCAAAAAAAATAAATGACTATTTTGATGAGTGCATCAAAGAGATAAATTTCAATGTTTTAGAAAGTTCTCAGCGGTTTGAAGAGAATCGTGGAATGGCGACAACTATAGTAATAGCGTACATGGTTAAGAACAAGATGTACGTTATGAATGTAGGAGACAGCAGGGCATACCTGTTCAGGAACAAGAAACTGAAGCAGATCACAGAGGACCATACTTATGTAAACAGCCTTGTTAAGGCAGGTGTAATCAGTGAAGAAGATGCTATGTATCATGAAAACAAGAACATGATAACAAGGGCTATAGGAGCTGATTACAAGGTAGAAGCTGATACATTTGTTACTACCATAAGACCTGATGATATCGTGCTTATGTGTACTGACGGGTTGTATGGAGAAATAGATGATAAGGGAATCATCAAAGAACTCTCTAAAGGGAAAAAGATGAGCGAAATGTGTGATAATTTGATTGAAAAAGCTAATAAAAACGGTGGAAATGATAATATTACAATAATCTGTTTGAAGATAACGGAGGAAGACATAGATGAGTAGTAAATTATTAGTTGGTAGATACGAACTGATTGAAAAAATCGGCGAAGGCGGTATGGCCGTCGTTTACAAATCTAGAGACAGATTGCTCAACAGATATGTAGCTATAAAAATACTGCGTCCAGAGTACACCAAGGATGCACAATTCGTCGAGAGCTTCAAGAAAGAATCACAGGCGGCTGCAGGTCTACAGCATCCTAATATAATAAGTGTTTACGATGTAGGCAGGGAAGGCAACATACATTTCATTGTTATGGAATTAATCAATGGCCAGCCTTTAAGTGACGTTATCAAAGAGCAGGCTCCTATGGATTATAAACGCGCTATTGAGATAACAAAACAGGTTGCCTCTGCTTTGAGCCTTGCTCATAAAAATAATATAATCCACAGAGATATCAAGCCTCATAATATCATGATCACAGAGAATGGTATTGCAAAGCTAGGAGATTTTGGTATCGCCAAAGCAGTAAGTGATTCGACTCTTACTGAAACGAGCAAGATCATAGGTTCAGTCCACTACTTCTCACCAGAACAGGCGAGAGGAGCATATGTAGACGAAAGATCAGATATATATTCGTTAGGTATCGTTTTGTACGAAATGCTCACAGGCGAGGTTCCGTTCGACGGAGATAATCCGGTACAGGTAGCTTTGATGCATATAAACGACGATATCACACCTCCTTCAAAGCTGGTTTCAGGAATACCGCCTGCTTTGGAAAAACTGGTAATGAAGGCTACAGATAAATTCCAGTCCAACAGATACAAGAATGCAGATGAAATGCTGGAGGATCTGGATAACATCGAATTCGTGACAAAGATGGTCGGAGATTCTGTTTTTGCTGCTGAGGATGTTAAGGAATTCAGAGAAAATAATAAGAAAAAACAAAGGACGCAGGAACCAGAAGAAGAGCAGGAGAAGCCTAAGCCGGTTGCAGCCAAGAAAGAGAAGGAAGTTTCTGAGTCAGGCGGCAAAAAGAAAAAGAAAACCTGGCTTATAGTTTTGCTGGCAGTTATCATAGCGCTGGCAGCAGCATTTGGAGTATTGTATGCGACAGGTAACCTGAGCTTCGGCAAAGTTGCTGTCCCAGATGTAACAGAAATGACTTATTCTGAAGCCAAATCAACGCTGGAGGGCGATGGATTCAAGATAGTCAAGGGTGATACCGTTACCAGTGACAGTGTTAGCAAGGGCAAGGTAGTATCGCAGGATCCTTCCGCTAACACTAAGGTAAAGAAGGGTTCTGCCGTTACGGTAACCATAAGCGGCGGAAAGGCTACTGCAGCAGTTCCGAATATTGTCGGCAAGACTTATGACAGCGACAGCATATCATCTTATTTGAAGGCCAGGAACTTCGAACTTGGTGATGTAAACTACGAAAAGAGCGACTCGTATGATAAGGGTCAGATAATCAGTCAGACACCTTCAGCCAATTCAATAAAGGCGCAGGGTTCATATGTTGACATAGTTGTCTGCTCCGGTCCGAAGACCGAGAAGGCTTCAGTGCCTACTTTGACAGGTTTGACAGTTGATGAAGCCAAGGCTGAAATCAAGGATGCAGGGTTTACTGTAGGCAGTGTTACTTATGAAGAAAGTACAGTTTACGGTGAAGGTTATGTAATGTGGCAGGAGTATGATCCGGGCACAAAGCTTAAGGCTAAAACCAGCATCAGCATCAAAGTAAGCAAGGGCTCAGGAACGGATGACAGCGGCGACAGCAGCGACAGTTCCAATTAATCTGGCGAGAATATGAAAGGATTAATAATAAAAGGAATAGGCGGCTTCTATTATGTGAAGACAGAAGCCGGAATAATACAGGCCCAGGGACGAGGTATATTCAAGAAAGACGGCACTATCCTCATGGTGGGTGATATAGTCGATGTTGAATTACTTCCAGATGGCGATGGCGTTATAAACACCATTGAAAAGCGCAAAAATACCTTTGACAGGCCGCCAATCGCTAATGTTGATGTATTTGTAATAGTATTCTCAATGAGCAAGCCAAAACCGAATTTTGACGTTGTAGATAAATTCCTGGTAATGGCAGAGAAAAATGAAGTTGAGGCTATACTTTGTATGAACAAATGTGACCTTGCTACAAAGGAGGAGCAGGAAGCCATAATCAGGAGATATGCCGGAGTATATCCCTTGATACCGACCAGTGGAAAAACCGGCAAGGGGCTGGACACTCTTCAGAGGATGATAGAAGGCAAACGTGCTGCGCTGGCAGGCCCATCGGGTGTAGGAAAATCTACTATTACCAATAGGATCATTCCGGAAGCACAAATGGAAACCGGAGATATCAGCACCAAAACATCGAGAGGCAAGCACACTACTAGACATGTGGAAATATTTGAACTGTCGCTTGGCGGTATGATATACGATACGCCGGGGTTTACATCATTTGATATTTCAGATGTGAAAGCTGATGAGCTTGGCAGCCTTTATCCCGAAATAGAGAGACTGAATGGCAGCTGTCGCTTTGATGACTGCAGACATATTAAAGAACCGGACTGTGCCGTTATTGAAGCAGTGAGAAACGGTACGATCAGCAAAGAAAGATACGATTCATACGTAAAGAATTACGAGGAACTTAAGAATCAGAAAAGGAGAAAATGATGGCAAAGTTAGCACCTTCAATTTTATCAGCCGATTTTTCACGACTGGGAGAACAGACCATGATGGTTACCAACGCTGGCGCAGACTACGTTCACGTTGATGTCATGGATGGTCACTTTGTGCCTAATATCAGCTTTGGCGCAGACGTGATGAAATGCCTGGATAGATATGATACGGCAAGCTATGACGTACATCTGATGATTGAAGATCCGGATAAGTACATACAGGACTTTGTCACCGAAAAGACTGATTATATCACAGTGCACCAGGAAGCATGTACGCATTTGAACCGTACGATACAGCACATCAAGTCTTACGGCGTTGGCGCAGGCGTTTCGATCAACCCGGCAACTCCGGTTTCGATGCTGGAGGATATACTGGATCAGGTAGATATGATTTTGATAATGTCAGTTAATCCGGGATTCGGCGGACAGTCATTCATTCCTCAGACTCTCAGGAAGGTTGAAAAACTTGTTGAAATCAGGGAAAAGATGGGTTATAATCTAGCTATCGAAATCGATGGTGGTGTAAATCTTGACAATGTGAAAGAAATCGTCGATGCCGGTGTAGATATTGTCGTAGCTGGCTCCGCGGTATTCGGAGCTGATGATATTGAAGAGAGGGTGGAGGCCTTCAAAAAGCTGATCTAAAAAAACATTCGGAGGTGTTATTATGAGAATAACCAATGGATGTGATATAGGTTTGAGAATGAAGAATTCAGATTATGTTGGGAAGAACATGGTTTTAATACTTGTATTAGCCATGTTTTTGTTTTTACTTATCGGTATCAGTGACGACCACGTCTATGGAACAAGTTCCACGGCCGCGATAAGTCAGGATACCGACGGTATTATCGTTGTCTATAAGGATGGGACAAGCAACACTAAAATCAAGTCTCAGCTAAAGTCCAATGATTCTGCCAGCAGTAAAATAGAACAGATAGGCAATGAGAACAAGTATGCTGTTGCCGATGTGCCAAGTGATCAAAGTGTAACCGAAACGATCAAAGACTACGAGAAAAGCAGCATAGTAGCTTATGCACAGCCGAACTATATCTATAAGACGATGTCAACTGGTACATCGTTCAACGATTCATTTTTCAGCAGGCTGTGGCACTTCAGCAGTATTAATGTTGCGGCTGCAGCTAGCGATTATGCAAGCGTTTCGTCGGCAACAAAGGTCAAAGTAGCTGTACTTGATACAGGAGTCTATGCATCCCATAGCGACTTGCAGGCATGTTTGGATACAGAACTTTCTGTTGATATTACCAGCAGCGATACAGGTAATTATTCAACGCTGACGAGCGACGTTGATACAACGGACAGCCATGGCACTCATGTGACAGGAATAGTTGCAGCTACGGCAAACAATGGCATAGGCGTTGCAGGAGTCGGCTCTGCAATTACAAACAACAATCTTGACGTCATAGTTGAAGGCGTATTTGATTATTATGAATCAGATATGCCAGGCGGTGGTCAGGATTTTGGTGCTACCACTGAGGATATAATCAAGGGTATTGACTACGCAATTTCTAAAAAAGTTAAGGTAATAAACATGAGCCTTGGTTATGATACGGATGGGAACGACAGCGCACTGGAATCCGCGCTTGATGAATGTGAAAGTGCAGGCATTTCAGTAGTTTGCGCAGGTGGCAATGATGGAACCACTAGAGAAGCGACGATGACTGTATATCCCGCTGATTACAGCACTTGCATTTCAGTAACGGCTACAGACAGTAACAATGAAATTACATCCTACAGCAATCATAACCAGTACAAGGATATCTCGGCTCCTGGCGGAGACGGCACAGGCACAGGTCAGATCTACAGTACTTTGAGCAGTACAGTAAACAGTACAGGCTATGGATATATGAGTGGAACTTCTATGGCAACACCGGTGGTAACGGGTGTAGTTGCGGCAATGTATTCAATTGATCCAAAACTGACTCCTGCAGAAGTGAGAAGCATATTAAAATCCACGGCCACAGATATCGGTTATAGCGGCAGTGGTTACGGCAGCGGCCTGATAAATGCATATGCGGCCGTAGATAAAGTGATCAATGATTACTTGTCAAGCAGTTCATCAGGAAGTACTTCAGATGGAACAGCTTATACAGTTACTTTTAATGCCAATGGTGGATCATCGGTAAGCACTTCATCATTAAGTGTTACTGCTGATGATACGATTTCAACTCTGCCGAATGCGGTACGCAAGGGATATGCATTTGCCGGATGGTATACGAGTGCCATCGATGGAAGTAAAGTAACGTCATCGACAGCTATAACGTCAGACATGACTTTATATGCACACTGGACAAAGGTTTCAGTGGCAAAGGCATACTTCAGCGGCGCTTATTCGAATAACAGGCGAATATATGTTACGGCTAAGTCTGTAAGCAGCGCAAAGGGTTATCAGATAAAATATTCGACCAGGAGCTCATTCAGCGGAAGCACATATAAGTCTTCTTCAACTAAGAAGATAACCAGCGGCAAGCTGACAAAGGGTAAGTACTATTATGTCAAAGTAAGGGCATATAAGTTGGATTCGTCTGGGAGCAGGGTATATGGCTCATGGAGTTCGGCAAAGAAGATAAAAATCAAAGCCTAATATGGAAGCAAATAAAAGAGCTGCACATGTGTGCGGCTCTTTTACGTGAAGTGAATTATTGACTGAACATATGACCTTTACGGTCATTAGTTTGTATGGTCCTAATTATTCGTATCATCGTCATTGTTATCCGTATTCGTATCCTCGTCGTTCTTGTTGGTCGTGTTATTGTCAGTAATCAATTCTTCCTTCGGACTTATCGGATACTTGTCCGGATCAGGATTGTGCTTATAACAGTAATACTTTGGCGGTGTTTCGCCCTTGGAAGTATCATACGTCTTCGTTTCTGTGCTTGTGCAGGAAGGCGTTGCCAGATATCCTGTCTCAGTACATATGGTTGCCTTCTTGGTAGTAGATGCCTGAGTATATGAGGAGTAACTGTATGTACCCTTGACGTAATACTCGCCATTCTTGTATTCTACATCAGATGGCATAGATTTGTATGAGCCTTTCTTTGCATTAGGGATCTGACCCATGATCTTTCCCCACAAAGCAGCTGCATATCCAGACATGCTGGACAACTGTATATTTACGTCGTTTCCAATCCAAAGTGAAGCAGTGTAGGATGGAGTGAATCCATCAAACCAGATATCATATTCACTACTTGTCGTTCCTGTCTTACCAGCAACAGTAGTGCCTGAAATCGCTGCAGCAGTACCGGTACCACCAGATACAACGCCTTTAAGCAGGTCTGTCATTATCCAGGCAACACCTTTGTCAAGCACTCTGGTTCTCTCAGCTTTGCTGTTTGATAACAAGGTTTTACCATCGCTATCTTTGACCTTAGTGTAACAAAGAGATTTTGTTGCCTTAGTGCCATTGTTAGGGAAGGTAGTATAGGCATTGGCCATATCCAATGTAGTTACACCTTTGGTCATACCGCCAAGTGCAAGAGCGGCAGCATTCTTATCATTGGTTGAACCGGTAGTAACAAGAGTGCTGATTCCGTATTTCTTGACCATTTTGACTGAGTAAGTAGTACCAACCTGAAGCCATATCTTTACAGCGCAGGTATTGATGGAATTCTTAAGAGCAGTACGCAGAGTCTGTCTGCCGCTGTATCCGCCGCTTGAGTTATATGGCCATACTTTTCCATTTACCGTAGTCTTTTCATCATATACGATGGAACCAGCCGTTATGTAGCTGCCCCAGCCACTCGTTCCCTGATTGTCTATTTTATAATTAGTGAAGGTATGTTTCTTACCAGCCTTTGCTTCCTCGGCACTCTGCTGGAGTGCTGCTGAATAAACTGCTAACGGCTTGATCGATGATCCAGGCTGTCTAGGACTTGTAGCTCTGTTGTAGAGCATGGATCCTGTAGTCTTTCTGCCTCCGACCATAGCTTTGATTTCACCGGTGGAATTCTCAACGATAGTCATTGCAGCCTGTGGCTGAATAACTCTCTGATTGAGTGTGTAGCTGGTTTTCGGAACGCTTATAGTACTGCCGCTGATATTGAAGAAACTTTTGCCTGCAGTGCTGTTCATAAACGTCTTGGAAACTACTATATCACCGTTGCTGTTCTTACTTTTATACTTCTGAGGGACATTGATATATCCGCCGGAAATTGAGTAGAGCTTACTGTTCTTAAAGACATACATAGTAGGGAATTCAATACTGTAATCAGTCTTTCCGTTTACCGTTGTCTTATATATATTCAGTCGTTTATTTGCCTTGATTACAAGTGAGCCATCTGACTTCAACGTAGCTTCACTGGATCTGAATGTGAATGTACCGTTGCTGAAGAAGTCGTTGTAATCGTACATAGCTATCTGACCTTCGCTGTTTAAAATATTGCCTGCACTATCATAGCTGATGTTCGTCGGGGAAGGGAAGTTGGAATCGTTTTTAAATTCCTTTTCTATTACCTTCTGAGCCTTTGAATCCATAGTTGAATAGATTTTTAAACCGCCTTTATATACTTTGTCCCAGGCATCATCATATGAAAGATCCTCTTTCTTCTCTAAATCGCTGATGACCTGTTCTACCAGATAATCAGTAAAGTAAGAAGAATTGCCGTTGCCTGCGTTAAAGTTAGGGTTAAGCATTTTCTTCAAGGATACTTTGATTGCCTTATCGTACTGTGATTGGGTTATATAACCTTGATCCAGCATCAGCTTCAGACAGGTTTCACGACGTGATTTGCCAGCATCGTTGATAACGTATGTGCCAACTGAAGATCTTTTCAATATATTATCATTCTTGGTACTTACTGAATCATTATCTAAAATCTGAACCAACGCATACTGGCTAGGTGACTGCGGCAATGATGCCAGTGCCACACACTGTGCCAATGAGAGCTTATCTACGCTCTTTGAGAAGTATGCCTCAGAGGCCGCTTCAACACCGTTACTGTTGAAACCCAGATAAATTGTATTCAAATATGCTTCAATAATCTGCTGCTTTGACAGGTTCTTCTCTAATTGTATAGTGTACCATGCCTCGATGATTTTTCGCTTTAGAGAGTGCTGCGACATGGTCTTCTTCAAGAAAACATTCCTTGCCAGCTGCTGCGTTATTGTACTAGTACCGCTTACGCTTCCTCCCGATGTCACTGAGTCCTTAATGGCACCCATTATTCTGACAAAGTTAAAACCGTGGTGTTTCCAGAAGGTTTTGTCCTCAAGAGCAACATAAGCGTTGATTAGATTTTTAGGCATTTTGTTGTACTTGACGTTTGTCCTGTTTTCACCAGAATAAATGGCATCCACTTGTTTCCCATTGGAATCATATATTACTGAACTCTCGGACAGTATGCTGTAAATCTTGCTTGTATCGATTTTTGGGGCAGTGGCGATTACCACAGCCGCGTAAACGAGGCAGGCAACTATCAAAGCAAGGATCACACAAAGTATCAGCTTCAAGAAATGCTTCTTGTTCCATTTATACTTTTTCTTACCTGTGCCTTTGACAGCAACTGCTGTTGAGCTACCGTTTGATGCCGCCTTATTGTCTTTTTTGTATTTGTCACTTCGCATCTTTTCTTTTCCTTTTCAATTCCTACGTGAGTTGAATATTACACTTTTCTCAAATAATATACCGTTTAATTATATCATACTTCACATTCAAAGTTAAGCAAATTATACGTTAATAGCATAATAGTAATAATTATACTAAATCCCAATTGAAATCTGGCAATTTATAGTAGTTAAAGATAGGTATTGTGGCATAACATGAAAGAAGGAACTAAACGGCAATAGCAAAGATATGCATAGGAAAAAATAATTATAGCCATCCTCGCAATGAAGTCATTGTAAAACTTGAGAAAAACGGTATAATTGTATGCAGGACTGACTTAAATGGCGCGGTCGGTATCGTAGAAAAGAAAGGCAAAATCAACGTATGTGTGCAAAAAAGGTAGAAAATAAGAGCTTTCAGGCTTTTTCAGCTGACATGAGGAATGATAATCTGAAAAAGGTCCTGTTTATGTACGGACCTGAGCAGTATCTGGTAAAGTGGGCAGTTGAAAATATAAAGAAGAAATATGTAAATCAGGCATCTGAGGTAATGGACTTTGTAGTAATAGAAGATGAGCATATCGAAGCAGAGAATATAATAGAAGCCTGCGAGACATTTTCTATGTTCTCAGAAAAACGAGTTATCTGGGTAAAGGATTATGCGCCTTTGATGACAGAGGGCATTCCACGGGGATATTCCGAGAGCAGCATAGGATCCTTGATCGAGTATGTGGAACATAGCAATGACAATGCCCTGCTGATTTTCTCATGCGAAAAGCCTAACGGTAGATCCAAGATGGTCAAGGCGATAAAGAAAGCTTCGTCATGGTATGAATTTGTCAGCCTTTCCAGACCTGAGTTGATGTCTTTTGCTGCCAAGCGGTTTCGCAGTGCAGGAGTGGAAATAAGGCCGGCTGAAATGAGCATGCTTATCAATTCAACTGGATATGAAAACAAGGAAAGTGATTACAGATTATACAACTTTGAAAACGATATCATGAAGGTAATAGCCCATACTGAGAACGGCAGGGTCACAGAAGACGATATATACACAGTCGTAGATGGTGATAACGCAACATTTGTATTTGACCTTCTCGATGGAATAAGCGGAAACAACAAGAGTGTTGCCTTTGAAATATTGGATAACAGATTTCGCGATGATTATCAGGAGGCACCGAAAATAACGGCAGCAATAGCATCTCAGATAGAGACGATGTACATTATAAAAGAGTTTGAGATGAAATCAGAGAGGCCGGTAAGCGCAAGACAGATCAACGAATACACTGGAATAAATGAATTCAGGATCAAGAAGCTCATGCGGTATGTCAACAGATATTCCATGGATAAGATAAGAGATATGCTTCATGGAATTTATGAAAGCAACAGGAACATTGTAACAGGTGTTTTGGATGGCCAAACTGCATTGGAAATGTTCATTGCTAAAATATAGGAGTTTTTATGCAGCAGATAACTAGGAAAACTGAATTAAGGGCTGATTTTATGCTCATGCTGGTAACTTTAGGCTGGGGCGTTTCATATTATGCAATGGATGTGGCGTTAACTGAAGTTGACACGTTCACACTGAATGCTTACAGATTCCTTGGCGCGTTTGCAGTTGCAGGAATATTTACTTTTAACAAGTTGAAAAGTGTAAACAGAACTACAATGATGTACAGCGTGCTTATTGGACTGGATCTGGTCATAGTTTACATAGGCGCTACCTTGGGGGTTCAATACACGACACTTTCCAATTCGGCATTTCTGTGTTCGATAACGGTAATAGTAACGCCGATTTTGGAATTGTTTATCCTCAAACATAAGCCGTCCCGCAAAATTGTAATTGCAGTTACTCTTTGTATGATAGGAATAATGTTTCTTACGTTGAAGGACGACTTCTCAATCAATACAAGTCATTTAAAGGGTGATCTATTCAGTTTAATGGCAGGCTTAGTCTATGCCCTTGAGATAATCATTACTGACAAAGCCGTAAAGAATGAAAAGGTGGATCCGTACCAGGTCGGAGTATTTGGACTGTTAGTTACAGGTTCAGTCATGCTGGTACTCGGCTTTATGTTTGAAAACCCTTCCTTGCCTTCAACCGGAAGAGTATGGGGATACATAATATTCCTGGCCTTGTTCTGCACTGGACTTGCGTTCATTGTACAGCCAATAGCACAGCAATATACAGAAGCCTCTCATGTAGGCCTGATATATGCGCTGGAGCCCGTGTTTGCCGGTGTTACAGCATTCATAATGGCAGGAGAGATACTTTCTCCTAAAGGCTATATAGGGGAGGTATTGATGATAGGCTCGCTGTTTATTATGGAAATTGATTTCAGCAGATTTACTGGAAAAAAGGAAGAATATGAACCTATAGAGGCTGGGACTGCCGGAGCGGCAGATGAGGTACCTGCGGAAATGATAGAAAACACTAAAAAAGAAGATAACTGATGCTATCTTCTTTTTATATTAATCTATTACACAAACAAGAGGTAACAGCACGTTGCCAATGGATATTACCACACATGCTGTAGCGAACATGATCCTGCCGTAGATCCCGGCAAAACCCACCGCATCGAATCTGTTTCGAATGCTGTTGATACTTATTATCATTATGGCACAGGCCAGTATGTTCCCGATACCCCAAATGTTTACAAATTCTACAAGTCCGGTTTCCAAAGCGTCCGGAAGAAGATTAGCACCAACCAGTATATTGGATACTGCACCGAAGAAAGCGCCAGGTATCATGCCCAGTGGATCGACTTCATGAACAGATGCAAGGTATAACGTGATCAATACCCATATGATGGTTGCAAACAGAGCAATAAAGCACTTTAGATAAATGCCGTAGCTGTTTCTTACCAGAACAAGTCCTGTGAACATTTCCGTTGTCATCAGTTTAGGAGAACTTATATTTTCTGCTTTGGCAACATTCTCTAATTGAGGATCACCCTGTGAATTGCTGTATTCAATAGGAGTAATTGCTACCGCATGCTTTATTACGTCAAATCCAGAAACGCTCAAGCCTGAATTGATAGTGCTGTTTTTCTTATCAAGAGTAAGCACTACCTGATCGCATCGGTACGTAGGCTCGATATATATGTGCAGCTGATGAGATTCCAAAGGAAAACGCGGAGTAGTATAATTGTGAGTCTCTGTGAAGTTTATTCTCACTTTCTGGTAGTTGACATTACCGATATGTTCATCTGCCAATAATGATTTATTAGTTATAACAGATTTATATATTCGGAAATTGTCTGCCATATCCAGATTTTTATGGCCTGTCCATTTGAACCAGACGACCATGACTGCACTGAATGAATTGTTCTTGATGTCTATATTGGAGATGTTTTCAAGATATGTGCCGGTTTTGACAAAAGCGGCACCGGCGGTTTTACCGTATGCTGTAGTCGTTGGAATAAGGTCGTCGTTCATAGTAAGAGTATTATTCCATCTTGTCTCGGCATTCAAATTATCTTTGAGCAGGTATGCACATGTAAAATACAGATAGACCGTGCTCACCAATAAATAAACAATAAGAGTTATTATCAATCTTTGCTTCTTCCAAGTTTGTAAATTTCTGATCTTTTCTAACATTTTCTCTCTTCTTTCGCAAATTTAGTAACTTTGTCGTAATTATATCACAAAAGCCACTGGAATCAACCTTTATAAAAAATCGTGCTTAAACTGATTCCAATTCGGTTCGTAAACAATATAATGAAATAACTAATGCATTATGATTGATTTTCGCAGAGATATTCAGTATAATATCTCTATATGTAGTTTAATTTTGCAACAGGAGGAATCATTCATGAGTGAAAAAAAATCTAGTGGCGCCTCCAAAGCGATGGATTTCAAGGAATTGGATCCAGTTTTGGAGCAGTACGCTAAGGTGCCTGGCAGCCTTATTACAATATTGCAGAAGGCCCAGGAAATTTATGGATATCTGTCCATAGACACTATCAACCATATTTCAGAAGCAACTGGCGTTAAACCTGCTAAAATCTACGGAGTAGCTACTTTTTACGCACAGTTCAGACTGCAGCCGATAGGTAAATACCTGATAATGCTTTGCAAAGGTACAGCATGCCATGTTAATGGAGCTGATCATATTGAAGAAGCAGTTTGCGAATATCTTGGTATCCAGGATGGAGAAACCACAGAAGACGGCGTGTTCACATTGAACAACGTTGCTTGTCTTGGTTGCTGCTCATTGGCACCAGTAATGATGGTTAGAAAAGGCAACGAAAATGAAACCTATGGTAACTTAACCAAGGACAAAGTAGTGCAGATTCTAGCTGAAATCAGAGACAGGGCTTAGGAGGTGCAGAAATGAAAGTAGTAATCGGACAAGGAAGCTGCGGAATCGCTACTGGCGCATTGAAGACAGAAGCGGAATTCAAAGAGCAGTTGAAGAAACAGAATGTCAAGGCGGACCTTGAGATCACAGGCTGCGTGGGTACATGCTATCTTGAGCCTATCGTTGATATTTACGATGATAAAGGCGAGATGACTAGATATGTCAAAGTACAGCCGGACAAAGTAGAAAAAATAGTTGAAGAGCATGTTAAGGGTGGAAAACCTGTTGAAGAATATGCTATTTCAGAAGAGGATAAGCAGTTTGTAGGAAAACAGGAAAGAGTTGTCCTGCGTCACTGCGGAGTCATCAATCCTGAGCACATAGACGAATATCTTGCTGTTGGCGGTTATGAATCAGCTAAAAAGGTAGTAACAACCATGACACAGGATGAAGTCATCGGAATCATCAAAGTCTCTAACTTAAGAGGAAGAGGCGGTGCCGGATTCCCGACATGGTTCAAATGGAACGCTGCTAAGGGTAACCCTGGCAAGGAAAAATACATCGTATGTAATGCCGACGAAGGAGATCCGGGTGCATTCATGGATAGATCAGTATTAGAGGGTGACCCTCATTCAGTTCTTGAAGGAATGATCATCGGCGGATATGCTATGGGAGCTACAGAGGGAGTAATTTACTGCCGTGCTGAGTATCCTCTGGCAATCAAGAGACTCGAGCTTGCTATGGAGCAGGCTAGAGAAAAGGGTTTCCTTGGTGATGACATATTTGGAACAGGCAGACACTTTGATATCAGGATCAAGGCTGGTGCCGGCGCATTCGTTTGCGGCGAGGAAACAGCGCTGATCGCTTCACTGGAAGGTGAAAGAGGTATGCCTAGGCTTAAGCCACCATTCCCTGCAGCAAAGGGATACTGGCAGCTGCCAACAAACATCAACAACGTTGAGACATATGCAAACGTTGCATGGATCATAGAAAACGGCGGAGAAGCATTTGCTAAACTTGGTAAAGCTCCATCAACAGGAACAAAGGTATTTGCTCTTGCTGGAAAGATCAAGAAGGGCGGACTTGTCGAGGTTCCTATGGGACTGAAGCTGAAAGACGTTATTTACGGAATCGGTGGCGGAATCAAGAACGACAGACAGTTCAAGGCTGTTCAGATGGGCGGACCTTCAGGCGGATGTATTCCTGCAGCACTTGATGACACTCCTGTAACATATGAAGATATAGTTAAGACTGGCGCTATCGTAGGTTCAGGCGGTATGATCGTTATGGACGAGGATACATGCATGGTCGACATGGCAAGATACTTCCTGGACTTCACTAAGAAAGAGTCCTGCGGCAAGTGTAACTACTGCCGTATCGGTACTAAGAGAATGCTGGAGATCCTTGAGAGAATCACTCAGGGCAAAGGCGAAGACGGAGATATCGAGAAGCTGGAAGAACTTGCTAACAAGATAAAAGACGGAGCTATGTGCGGACTTGGACAGACTGCACCTAACCCGGTACTGTCAACAATAAGATACTTCAGAAACGAGTATGAAGATCATATCTATAACCACACATGTACTGCTAAATCATGTAAGGCTCTCATTCATTATGAGATCACCGATGCATGTAAGGGATGTACTCTTTGTGCAAAGAACTGCCCGGTTAACGCTATCAGCGGCGAGGTCAAAGGACAGCATGTCATTGACCAGGATCTTTGCATCAAGTGTGGCAAGTGTGAAGAGCATTGTAACTTCAATGCAATTATCAGAAAGTAGGAGGGAGGAATTACTATGAAAAAGTTTAGAATGAACATAGACGGCAAAGAAGTATTCGGCCTTCCTGGACAGACGATTTTGGAGGTTGCAAGAGAGAATGATATATTCATTCCTACTCTTTGCTTTGATGAAAGAACAACAATTTACGGTGCATGTGGACTTTGCGTTGTAGAAGTTGAGGGAAACCCTAAACTCTGCAAAGCATGTGCAACTGATATCGCTCCTGGCATGGTCGTAAAGACAAGCACAGAAAGAGTAATCGAGTCAAGAAAGACTAATCTGGAACTTCTGATCACCAATCATAATGGCGATTGCAAGGGACCTTGCTCACTGGCATGCCCAGCAGGAACTGACTGTCAGGGATATGTTGGACTGGTTGCCAACGGAGAGTACGAGAAAGCAAATGAGCTGATTAAAGACAGGATTCCACTACCTGCAAGTATTGGACGTGTTTGTCCTCATCCTTGCGAGGATCAGTGCAGAAGAGGTCTTATCGATGAGCCTATAAGCATTGCAATGATCAAGAGGTTTGCCGGAGACATGGACCTGGCTGCAGATGAGCAGTTTGTTCCTGAAATCGATTTGCCTACTGGAAAATCAGTTGCAATCATAGGCGGAGGCCCAATGGGTCTGTCAGCTGCATATTTCCTTCGTCAGAAGGGTCACGACGTTACGATATTCGATGCAATGCCTAAATTAGGCGGTATGCTGAGATATGGTATTCCTGAGTACAGACTTCCTAAGGAAGTTCTGGATGATGAAATCGATATCATCGCTTCCATGGGTGTTGAGATCATACCTAATACAAAGGTAGGCGAGGATATTCAGTTTGAGACTATACAGGATGACTATGATGCAGTACTTCTCGGAATCGGCGCATGGGTTTCAACCGGTGTTGGATGCCCTGGCGAAGATGCAGAGGGTGTTGTTGGAGGAATTGACTTCCTGCGTAAGGTAGTTAGAAACGAGCACATCGACTTTGGTAAAAAAGTTGCCATCGTTGGAGGCGGAAACACAGCTATGGACGCTTGTAGAACTGCTGTAAGAATGGGCGCAGACGAAGTTTACAACATTTATAGAAGAACTAAAGAAGAAATGCCTGCTGATGCGATTGAAATCGAAGAAGCAGAGGAAGAGGGCGTTATCTTCAAAAACCTGACTAATCCTCTTGAGATCGTCAAGGACAAGGATGGCCACGTAAAGCAGGTAGTTCTGCAGTGCATGGAACTCGGTGAGCCTGATGAATCAGGACGTCGTCGTCCAGTACCTATCGAAGGCAAGACTGAAACTATCGAAGTCGATATGATGATCCTTGCTATTGGACAGGCAGTAGATGCAAGCATCTTTGATGTCGACAAGACTAGAAAGAATGCCATTGCTTACGATCCAGATACATTCATGACAAGCATCCCTGGCGTATTTGCCGGTGGTGACTGCGGAAATGATAAGATTTCCATCGCTGTTGAAGCTATAGCTGATGCTCAGAAGGCTGCAGGCGTTATCGATGCATATCTGGATGGCGAAGAAATCAAATACGAGAAGCCATACTTTGTTGAAAGAGAAGACGTCACAGAGAAGACGTTTGAAGACAGAGAAAGACTTTGCAGAGAGAAAGCTGATCAGCTGACTGCTGCGGAAAGAAAAGACAACTTCTCAGAAGTAGTATTCGACGGATACACAGAAGAGCAGGCGGTTGCAGAAGCATCAAGATGTCTTGAATGCGGATGCCATGACTTCTACGAGTGCAAACTTGTTGAATACGCTAATGAATATAATGTACATCCAGAGAGATTTGCAGGCGACAAGAACCTGACTGAGTTCGAGGATGATCATCCATTTATCGTAAGAGATCCGGATAAATGCATACTTTGCGGACTCTGCGTAAGAGTTTGTGATGAAGTAATGGGCGTTGGAGCTCTTGGACTGGTACACAGAGGATTCGATACAGTAGTTAAACCTACACTTGAGAAACCGCTAGCTGAGTCAGGATGCGAATCCTGCGGTCAGTGCGTAAGCTGCTGTCCAACAGGCGCTCTTCAGGAGAGACTTACTATACAGAAGGAAGTACCTCTTGATACAGAGATCACTTACACTACATGCTCATACTGTTCAGTAGGATGTTCACTGGAGCTTGAGTCATATGGAGACATGCTTATCAAAGCTAATCCTGACAAGGAAGGCTATGTAAATGCAGGAATCTGCTGTGCCAAAGGTAAATGGGGATTTGATGCTTCATTACTCGAGGGCAAAGTAGTTGATCCTATGGTTCGCGAGGGTGATGACTTCAGAACTACTAACTATCATGAAGCATTCGTAATGGCTGCTAAGAAACTTGAGGCTGTAAAAGTTAGACATGGCGCAGGCGCAATAGCAGTTGCTATTTCAGACAGATATACTAATGAAGAAGCTTATGCTATGAAGAAGTTCGCTGATACTATCGGTGCTAAGACTTTCTGCTTCAATAAGAGACAGAGCGGCATCAATGAAGTACTGGGACTTGGCTATGATGCTTCTCCTAATACTATCGATGAGCTGATTTCAACTAACCTGATCATAGTTCCTGGATTCATCAAGAACAAGAATGCTGTAATCTGGAACAAAATCAAGCAGGCATCTGAGAATGGTGCACAGGTAGTCGTAATCAACACACCAGAAGCAAATGCAAGATTTGACTTTGCAACAAAGGTAATCGACACTGATAACAGTGTGGCATTCCTGAAGGGCTTGGCCAATGCATTGATCGGTATGGGTAAAAAGAGCGATGCTCCGGGATTTGACGAATTCGCCAAGTCTGTTGCAGATGCTAAAATCTGTGATGAGATCAAAGCAGTAGCTGAAATGTATGCAAATGCAAAGAAGGCTATGATAGTCTTCCAGCAGAATGTCCTTACATTTGAAGCTGCTGAGCTAATAGGTGAAATTGCAATGATATCCGGGCATATCGGTACTCCTAGAGATGGAATCTTAGAGATCAAGCCTAAGAACAATTCTCAGGGTCTGGTAGACATGGGAATCAACGCAGGTGCTGAAGCAATGGAGGGCATCAAGGGCCTGTTCATCTTCGGTGAAGATCCAAAGGCAATCAATGTCAAAGACCTTGAATTCTTAGGAGTTTCAGACATATTCCTGACTGACACAGCTAAGAAAGCCGACGTATTTATTCCTGGAACCGGCTTTGCCAGCACACAGGGTACGTACACCAACACAGAACGTCGTCTGATGCCTGTTGAAAAGGCTATTGATGAAGAAGTTGGATTCAGTAACTGGGAGATCGCAGCTGAGCTTGCTCATGTATTTGAGGAAGAATTCGACTTCGAGGATGAATTCGATATTTCAGAAGAGATGAACGACGCACTTCCAATGTATAAATATGCTGAGGAAGGCGAAGTACTCGGAGGAGTATTCAAGCCATACGAGCCTAAGTTCGTAGCTGCTAAGGATTCCAAGATGGTTGACGAACAGCCTTGCACAGATGTTCTGATGAACATGATGTCAGAGAGAATACCAACTCCTGCAAAGTTCACAGAGTAATATAAAAGACAGACTTCATGTCAAGAATGGAATGGAGCACAATTCAATAAAAAATGATATTTTCCAGAAGGCAGTTTTGCCTTCTGGTTTTTCGTATAATTACTTATGGATTAAATTATCATTTACAAAGATTTGTATTAATTATATAATTAATACAAATTAAGGTATAAGTATATATCGGCTCAAGAAAAGAGGTGGAGGATATGAAAGTTTTTACTGGTCATAGTGATTGCAGGGATATTGACAAAGCTATAGAAACGGCATGCAAAGATTTTGTGGATGCAAAACCTGAACTTGTGATTTTCTTTTCAGACAGTGACAGATTTGAGGACTTCAGTAGAAAGCTAAATATCAAATTCCCAGGTAGTACTGTTCTGGGGTCGTCCACATTTGCTTCTTTTTCAAAGGAAGGCTACAGCAGGGCTGCAATAAATATTGCAGCCATTTCAGAAGGCATAAGAGTCAGTGCTGGCCTAATAAGAGATATCAGTCGTAGTTTAAGCGGCATATATCAGGTAGAGATCGTTGAGGCACTCGAGAAGATAGGCTTTGATGATATAAGTAAAGACAATACCTGCTGCTTTATTTTGAATCCAGCCGGCACATCCAGTGAGGAAAGAGTGCTGGATGCTGTAACTGCCAGCTTGAGAAACTACAATATACCTGTAGTAGGCGGCTCTGCCAGTTCAGAGATTTGTTTGAGCGGTGCAGTAAGTTATAATGGAGACGTTTTTGTCAACAGCAGCATATATGCCATGATACATTTGGAAGAAGGTTCTATAAACATTGTACTTGAGAATATATTCCAGCCTATGGGACATGAGCATATAGTAACGAAAACCGATATAGAGAACAGGGTATTATACGAACTTGATAATGAACCAGCTTGCGATGTGCTCTGCAGGGATCTCAACGTGTCAAGGGAAGGCCTGGCTGATGCACTTGCATTACACCCATTTGGCAGGATACCGAAGGGCAAGCTGTTCATAGATGAAGTAGAGAAGATAAATGAGGATGGCGGCATATCTACTTATTGTCGTATTCTGGACAGGTCAAAGCTGGTGCTCCTGGAACCTTGCAATCTTGAAAAGACCATGGCCGATACTAGAAAAAGGCTTAGGGAGACTATGGGGCAAGTTGATTTCAGCATAATCGTAAACTGCTACAGCAGAACTCAGTTGTACCTCAATAATGGTTGGATGGATAAGTTTACAAAAGGAATGAATGAAACCCTTGGAACTTATATAGGCTTTACGAGTCATGGAGAATTGTTAGATGACTTTCTTTTGAATCTGTCTTTGATAATGATTTCATTTGGCTCTAGGGGAAAATGACCTGGCAAACAGGCATTAAATGGTGATAGATATGAATGACAATTTAGAGGTTAATAAAATACCTACTCCATATTGTTTAATAAAAATAGAAGATGGTATTTCAATGCCGGTTTTTCTGTCAGATGAGGCAATTGACCTCGTAGGCTATGATCTGGAATCATTTTCGGAAATATATGCAAGAAATCCGGAGACGATTTTTTGCGGTACAGATTTTAAAAAGGCAAAGGATGCTTTTGATTTTGCAGACAGTCATCCAGGCATGAAGTTTGACTTTGATGGTGAAATAATAAAAGCCAGCAGCATGCCTATCACATTGAATTTCTGGGGTGAAACTGTAAGGGACGGAGAAAATACCCTGTACCGTTATGTATTCTTTAAAGAGAGTAATAACGGTGCTGGTAAAGTAGACTATGAGGAATACCTATATTCGCTAAGACTTTATGATGCTTTAATGGAGTCTTCGGACATAGGTATCATAAGATTTGATGTAGGAAATGAAATCAAAGTCAACTGGTGCAATGAAGCAGCCTTAAGAATGATCAAATGTTCAAGGTTCGAATACATTAGAGATTATAGCGGGGATCTTAAGAAATTCTTTGCTGGCAACATGGATGAATTCAACAGGATCAGCAATGAGATAATAAGTGCAAAGTCTAGTGGATTAAAAAAATTCGATATTACTGCCAGGCTTCTTCCAAAGGGCAAATCCGTTTGGCTGCAGGGCACGATGACTTTTATTGACGGGAAATCCATGGCAGAGAACGAAGCTAGTATCTACTTCGCTTTTACAGATATCACCAGCAGCGTGGAGAAAAACGAGGAGCTGGCAGCGGCCAAGCTGGCTGCAGACGCTGCAAACAGTGCAAAATCCGATTTTTTATCGCGAATGAGTCACGATATACGCACGCCGCTCAACGGTATAATCGGTTTTACAGACTTAGCTATAAAGGAGGAAAACAATGCCAAGAAAGACGAATATCTTGGAAAAATCAGGACATCAGGAAAATTGCTCTCTGAGCTGGTAGACGATATTCTGGAGTTGTCTCGTATTGAGAGTGGGAAAATGACATTGGATCGTGAAGCAGTAGATGGAGTTGAATTGGGTGCGCTGGTCATAAATGCAGTTTCACAAGAAGCAGAAAGCAGAGGTATAAGGCTAAATGCAGACACAGCCACTTATCCGAATGAAACTGTACTTGTAGACAAGTTGAAATTCCAGAAAATAATGTTGAACCTACTTTCCAATGCAATCAAATACACAGAACCTGGCGGAACTGTGTCAATGACAGTCAGCATACTAGATCCTCCTGTAGAAGGAAGAAACCGCAGGATCGTAGTAGAAGATACTGGAATCGGCATGAACCGGGAATTTTTGGACAAGATATTTGAACCATTTACACAAGAAAATCGACCGGAGGCCAATCATGTTCAGGGAACAGGCCTGGGACTATCAATTGTCAAGAAGATAGTTGATCGCATGGAAGGTCAAATAACCGTCGAAAGTGAAATAGGAAAGGGAAGCAAGTTTACTGTAGATTTGCCTGTGGAAGTCGTCGAGAAATCATCGTATAGTCAGAAAAAAAATACTGTATCAGCCACAGTTGATTTTACGGGTGTCAGGATACTATTATGTGAAGATAATGAGCTCAATAGAGAAATAGCAACGGTACTTCTCGAAGAAAGAGGAATAGAACTTCATTCTGCTAAAGACGGGGCAGAGGGCGTTAAACTATTCAGCGAGTCTGAATCAGGATACTATGATATGATACTTATGGACATTCGCATGCCTGTAATGGATGGCTTTGAGGCTATAAGTGCCATTAGAAATATGAATAGAGATGATGCCAAAGTCATACCTGTAATAGCCATGACGGCAGATGCGTTTTCAGAGAATATTACGAAATCCGAATCATATGGCATGAACGGATATATTACCAAACCAATAGATCCGATTCTCATGTTTAAAACGATTTCAGAGCATATAAAAAAGAGATGATAATAATATCGTCTCTTTTTTCATACTTATTTGTTCTCTATCAGTTCCCTGGCACTATTCAATGTGTTTTCTGTAATATGATCACCGCCGAGAAGTCTAGCGATTTCTGCTACTTTCTCTTCTGTAGTCAATCTGTCCACATGCGTATATGTGCTTGATTCATCAGAATCCTTATATATCCGGTAATTAGCATCCCCAGTCGCCGCAATTTGAGGTAAATGGGTTATACAGATGATCTGATGATCCTTTGATATAGATTTTAATTTTCTGGCAACAATGCTTGCAGTCACGCCGCTGATTCCGGCATCGATTTCATCGAATATCATAGTTGGAATACTGTCATAACTTCCTGTGACATTTTTGATGGCCAGCATGATCCTGGATATTTCTCCGCCAGATGCTATTTTAGTCAAAGGCTTAAGCGGTTCTCCGCGATTAGTCGTCATCATGATCTCGCAGTAATCACCTCCATCAGGGCCTATAGCTTCAGCAGGCATAACATCAATAGAGATACTGGCATCCTGAAAATTCAGATCCAGAAGTTCTTTCTCGATGGCCTGACCGAGTTCTTCGGCACTGGATTTCCTCACTTCCGTCAAATCAGCAGTTCTATGTCTCAAAACTGCCAAAGCAGATTTTGCTTCAGCTTCAAGCTCAGCCTTTATCTCATCAAAGTTCTCGATTTGCGAAAGCTCGTCGGATATCTTATCACGGTATTCCAAAATCGCTTCTATGGAGCCGCCATACTTCTTCTTTAGTCCCTCAATCGTGTCCAGTCTGGAAATAGTATTATCTAACTCGCCGGGGCTAAAGGTCAGACTTTCTCTGATCCCGTTCAAAGCAGTAGATATATCCTGGAGATTATATACAGCCTCGTCAGTTTGCGACGAAATATCTGAAAGGTCTTTGGAATAGTCTTTGATGTTCTGCAGAGATACCTGTACGTTTCCAAGCGCCGATAATATATTCTGATCACCGTCGTCGAGCAGGGCATAAGCGGATTCGATGTTCTCGAATATTTTCTCGCTGTTCTGCAAGACGGAAATGCGGTCGAAGAGATCATCATCCTCGCCAACAACAGGTGAGGCTGCATCTATTTCAGCCTTTTCAAATTCGTAATAATCTTTTTTACGCTTTGACTCCTGTTCCGTTGCCAGAAGTTTATCAAACTTGCCCTTTGATAGCTTATATGAATCGTAAGCAGCCTTGAAAGCACTCTTGACAGGGGAGATAACACTTTGATGATAACTGTCGATCAGCTCGACGTGCTTTGCCGGGTCCAGCAATGACTGATTGTCATATTGGCCATGGATATCTGCCAGTTTCTTTGCAAGTGTTGATATTTCTCCTAAAGTAACAAGCTGCCCGTTAAGCCGGCAGAGATTTTTGCCGCTGGCGGATACTTCTCGAGAAATAACATAATCTTCGCCATCAATGGTTGCTGCCAGCTGTACGATGGCTTTGTCAGCTCCATGACGCACAAAAGACGAGTCTGCCCGGCTGCCAAGAGCAAGGCTGACAGCTTCAATTACAATTGATTTGCCAGCGCCCGTTTCTCCGGTAATAACGTTCAGACCGTCTTCGAAATCTATTTCTGTATTCTCTATTATTGCGAAATTGCGTATACTAATGTGATCAATCATTATTGTTGTTATTATTCTTATTTCTCATTATTAGCATATTATTGAAGATTGAAAGGATATCTTCAACATTTTCTTCTTTGTCTACTATCAATAGCAGTGTATTATCACCTGCAACTGAGCCAACGACATGTGGTAGATCAATACAATCTACGGCTTCTCCAGCAGCAGGTCCGCAGCCAGATAATGTCTTAATGACTATAAGGTTTTGTGCCGAAGCAAAGGAAACAATAGTCTCTCTGAAAATCTTCACGAATCTGTCCGATATTGGAGCATCGTGACGAGTACTAACTGCATACTTATACTTTCCTGATGCAGAAAGCACCTTGATAAGCTGTAGCTCTTTAATGTCTCTTGAAATTGTAGCCTGTGTTACTTCAAAGCCTTCTTCGCGTAACATGGCAGCTAACTTATCCTGCGTCTCAATCTCATTGTTTGCAATGAGTTCGAGAATCTTGTTCTGTCTTGAATAACGCATATTACCCTCCCGTAATACTTGTCGGCAAATGCCGATATTTTCGATCGATACCTTCATGCATTATTATACCATAATATTCACAAAATGAGTATTAATTATTTTAGTACTATTTTGACATTTTTCGACATATAGACAAACAAATGTTCTTATGGTATAATTTATGAAGTTATTTTAGATGTAGTAAATCAGTGAGGTATGAAATGCGAATACTTGGCATAGATCCGGGATATGCGATTATGGGATGGGCTGTACTTGACCTAAAGGGAAATCACTTTTCAGTAGTTGATTATGGGTCAGTTACAACGGATTCCAAGATGGCCATGCCGGACAGACTTGGACATTTATATTCAGAACTTACAAGTATCATTCAGGAATACAATCCGCAAGAAGCTTCAATTGAGGAACTGTTCTTTAACAATAATGCAAAAACTGTAATTCATGTAGGCGAGGCGAGAGGTGTTGCTATATTAGCTTGTGTCAATGGAGGGCTGGTAGTAAACGAATACACGCCGCTGCAGATCAAGCAGGCTCTCGTAGGCTATGGCAGGGCTGATAAAAAACAAGTCCAGGCTATGGTCAAGGCGATTTTGAATTTGAATGAAGTACCTAAACCGGATGATACAGCAGATGCAGTGGCAGCTGCCATTTGTCATGGGCATTCATCTGGAAATAAACTCAGGGAAAAGAGAGGTATAAGCGGTAGATGATAAGATTTATCAAAGGTAAATTCCATCCTGGAACGGATGGTACGGCTGTAATAGAAACTGAATCGGGAATTGGCTTCCTGGTGAATCTGCCAGCCAACTCACCTTTATATAAGAATTTCGAAGGTGATGATGTAAAAGTTTATACTGCAATGATAGTACGAGAAGATGATATGAGCCTTTACGGCTTCGATGATAAGGACAGCCTGGATCTTTTTAAGCTGCTGATAACAGTAAGCGGCGTTGGTGCTAAGGCCGGAATGGCTATTATGAGCGTATTACCGCCTACGGAACTGAAGAGAGCCATAGGCACAGGTGATGTTGCTGCAATTTCAGCTGCCAGCGGTGTCGGAAAAAAGACGGCAGAACGTGTGATACTGGAGTTGAAAGATAAAGTAGGCGAATTTGATGATACTTCAGCATCTAACGGAGAAGTCACAGGAGTGTTCACAACGGAAAGAAGCGAGGCTGTAAGCGGCCTTATGACATTAGGATACACTAAGAGTGAGGCTGAATCAGCTGTCGGTAAGGTAGCTGATGATGATCTTTCTTGTGAGGAATATATTAAACGCGCACTAAAGAATTTGTTTTAATAGAGGATAATGATGGAAGACGAAAGAATAACACAGTCAAGTGCAGGGCCGGTAGAAGCCAGGCAGGAAGTCGTATTGAGGCCTCAGAAGCTCGATGATTTTATAGGACAGAGTAACGTCAAAGATAATCTAAAGGTCTTTATCGAAGCAGCAAAACTGCGCGGTGAGCCGCTGGATCATGTTTTGTTCTATGGCCCTCCAGGCCTTGGAAAGACAACACTTGCCGGTATCATAGCTAATGAACTGGGAGTCGACATTAAAATCACGTCAGGTCCGGCAATTGAGCGTGCAGGTGATTTAGCAGCGATCTTGACTAACCTGAATGACAACGATGTTTTATTTATAGATGAAATACACAGATTGAACAGATCTGTTGAGGAAGTACTTTACTCAGCGATGGAGGACTATGCCCTGGATATTATCATTGGAAAGGGCCCATCGGCCAGATCTATCAGGCTTGATATAGCAAAGTTTACTTTGATAGGTGCAACCACGAGAGCAGGAAGTCTTTCTGCGCCTTTGCGTGACAGATTTGGCGTAATAAGCAAATTTGAAATGTATGATCAGATGGACTTGTCTGAAATCATCAGAAGGTCAGCGAAATTAATGGATATAGAGGCTGATGAAGAGTCTATGAAGCTGATGGCGCAGTGCTCAAGGGGGACACCTCGTGTGGCAAATCGTCTTCTAAAACGAATTAGAGACTTTTCTATGGTCAAAGGAAATGGTAAGATAGATATTGATATAACAAAGACAGGGCTAGAGGCTTTAGGCGTCGATAAGCTCGGCCTTGAAAAACTCGATAGAGACATTTTGGCTACTATTATCAACAGATTCAATGGTGGACCTGTTGGAATAGATACTATAGCTGCAGCAATCGGCGAAGAACGAGTTACAATTGAAGATGCGTATGAACCATATTTGATCCAGGCAGGATTGCTGTTCAGGACTCAAAAGGGCAGGATGGTCTCGAGAGAAGGCTATCTGCATATGGGAATAGAGTATCCATTTGATGACAATAGAGATGCAGAAGCAGATGATGACGATGAGAAGAATGAGAACGATGCACAAATAAAATTACTTTAATGGAGAATTTAATGAAAATAGAAGATTTTGATTATGAGCTACCGAAGGAACTTATAGCGCAGACACCTGCAGAGCAGAGAGACAGCTGCAGGCTGATGGTCCTTGACAGGGAAGCTGGAACTATAGAACATAAGCATTTTTATGACATATTAGATTATCTGGAGCCCACCGATTGCCTGGTATTGAACGATTCCAAGGTTATTCCGGCAAGGCTTTTTGGTGTTAAAGAAGGAACTGGAGCAAATATAGAATTTCTTTTAAGCAAAAGAATCGAAGGAGATACCTGGGAGTCGATGGTTAGACCAGGGCGCAGGCTGAAGCCTGGAGACAGAGTGTCATTTGGAGATGGAAAGCTCAAAGCAGATATAATAGGATTCGGCAGTGATGGAACGAGAAAGGTCAAATTCATATATGACGGCATTTTTATGGAACGTTTGGAAGAACTGGGTAAGATGCCGCTGCCACCTTATATCGAGCGTGAAAGCAATGAAGAAGACAAGGACATGTATCAAACCGTATACTGCCGCGAGGAAGGCTCAGTTGCCGCTCCTACGGCCGGTTTGCACTTTACCGAGGAATTGCTCGCAAAAGCACAGGAAAAGGGTGTGAAGCTCGCTTATGTAACATTACATGTAGGCATTGGCACATTCAGACCTGTTAAATGTGAAAACATAGAAGAACATCATATGCACTTTGAGGAATATGAAGTAAGTGAAGAAACAGCAAAAACTATAAATGATACGGTCAAGGCCGGTGGTCGTATAGTATCGGTAGGTACTACATCGACCAGGACCGTTGAAAGTGCAGCATATCTGGACGAAGAAAGCGGAAAATATCTCGTTGCTGCTGGTCATGGAAATACTGGAATATTTATTTATCCTGGATATGAATACAAGATCATAGGCGCGTTGATAACAAATTTCCATCTGCCGAAATCGACTCTTGTCATGCTGGTTTCAGCTTTGTACGACAGGGAGAAGATATTAGAAGCGTATAATGTCGCGGTCAAGGAAAAGTACAGATTCTTCAGCTATGGCGATGCGATGCTGATTAAATAACAGGAGGGTATTATGGTAATTGACTTTAATCACATGGAAGAAGTGGCAATCCCTGAATTTAAGGGAGGAAAGAAGGAAATAATATCAAGGACATTCTTAGATGACATTAACAGGATTATGGTATCCAAACTGGAGCCTGGTGCTTCCATAGGATATCATCTTCACGACAAGGGCAGCGAGATAATATTTATACTTGAAGGTACTGGAACTGCTTTGTATGATGGAAAAGAAGAAATCGTATCTGCAGGCATGTGCCAATACTGCCCAAAAGGACATTCCCATGGTTTAGAGAACAAAGGTGAGGAAGATCTTGTATTCTTCGCTGTTGTTCCAGTTCAATAGGAGTTAGATATGCTTACGAAAAATGAAGAGAGAATAATCAACAAGTTAGAGTCGGACATAAGAGTTGGCAGTTTGAAACCGTTTCATACTTTGAACTTCATTGGTATGAAGCCTGATGCAGTATTTTGTGATATAGGTGCTGGCTCTGGACTATTTGTCGATGCCGCACTGAAATTAACGACTGGCAATATCTTTGCAGTAGACATTTCTGATGATATGAGAAGCATATTGGAGAAAAGATTTGCTGATGAAAACGTTAAAATATTAAAGGATACCAGTACCATAGAAGATAATTCATGCGATCTGATTCTGTTAAGTACTGTCATGCATGAACTGGATGATGTGCAGGCTATGAATTCTGAAGTATTCAGGATAATGGCACCTGGCGGGAGAGTAGTGATAATTGAATTCTTTGGCGATAGAACAGACTTTGGACCACCGCTTGAGGAAAGATTGAGCAAGATAAAGCTCAAAGATATTATGTCTGCCGGCGGTTTTACATTTGAGAGCGGCTTTGACCTGAATGAATACCTGTATTGCCAGGTATATTACGACAAATAGGAGATTGTAATGGAAAAGAAGATATTACTTTTAGGAGATCCCAGACTTTATGAGATAAGCAAGGAAGTTACAAAGGACGAACTGGAAGACGCTTTGAAAGTAAAGCAGGACCTGCTGGATACATTAATAGCATTCAGGACAAAGTACGGTGTTGGTAGAGCTATTGCAGCTCCGCAGATCGGTGTGAAGAAGAGAATCATCTACAGACATCTGGATTCGCCGATTTTGTTTATCAATCCAAGACTTGAGTTCCCAGATGATGAAATGATAGAAATCAGAGATGATTGCATGTCATTTCCAGGACTGTATGTCAGAGTAATGAGGCATAAAAACGTAGTTGTAAAATATAAGAATGAGGACTGGAACGATTGTGAAATGCCATTATCGGGCGATATGGCTGAATTGATACAGCATGAATATGACCATCTTGATGGCATTCTTGCCACGATGAGAGCAATCGACAGTAAAGCCTTTGCAATGAAGGAAAAGGAATAGATGAAAAACGCGATTACTTACGAATTGTTACATAGAGATAAGAAAACCGGAGCCCGCCGCGGAGTTATACATACTCCACACGGCGATATACAGACGCCGGTTTTTATGCCTGTAGGAACACAGGCGGCAGTAAAAGCCATGAGGCCTGAGCAGGTAGCAGATATGGGAGCTGAGATCATTCTGGCAAATACGTATCATCTGTATTTGAGACCTGGACATGAAATAGTAAAGGAAGCAGGCGGACTCCACAAGTTTATGAATTGGGACCGTGCCATTCTTACAGATAGCGGCGGATTTCAGGTTTTTTCCCTGGGTCAGCTGAGAAAAATTACTGAAGAAGGCGTGAAATTTCAAAGCCATATAGACGGTTCGCGTCATATTTTAACGCCAGAAAAGGCGGTCGAGATACAAAACGCGCTGGGATCGGATATCATCATGGCTTTTGATGAGTGCGCTCCTTATCCTGCAGAATACGAGTATATCAAGGATTCCATGGAGAGAACATGCAGATGGCTTGAAAGGTGCAAAGCGGCCCATAAGGATGTTGAGAGGCAGTCGCTTTTCGGTATCATGCAGGGTGGCATGTACAAAGACTTGCGTCATGAAAGTGCCAAACGCATAGTTGATCTTGATTTGCCAGGCTATTCAATAGGTGGCCTTTCAGTCGGTGAACCTAAGGAAATAATGCTGGATATGCTTGATGACTGCGTCGAGCTGCTTCCTGCAGATAAACCTAGATATCTTATGGGAGTAGGAACTCCTGACTATCTCTTTGAGGGCGTTGAACGCGGCCTGGACATGTTCGACTGCGTAGAGCCAACGAGAATAGCCAGACATGGATTAGCAACCACCAGCCACGGAAGGATCAACATTAAAAACGCCAGGTTTGAGCGTGATTTTACACCGTTAGATTCAGAGTGTGACTGCTACACCTGTCAGCATTACAGCAAAGCATACATACGCCATATGTTCAAATCCGGGGAAATGATGGCAGCAATGCTGCTTTCTAATCACAATCTTCATTTCCTGATCAATATGATGGCGGGAATCAGACAGTCAATTGAAGAAGATAGATTTACAGAGTTCAAAAAGGAGTTTTACGATAAATATGGATTTTAGTACGTGTAAGCATGCGGAATTTTGTGGAGGCTGTGCTCATCAGGGAATAGCTTATAATGAGCAGTTGGCCACAAAGGAGCAGGAAGTCAGAGAATTATTCGATAGCGCGGAAATAGCGCCTGTAAAATTTGATCATATCGAAGGCTGTCCGGAAGAGCACAGGTACGCGTATCGAAACAAAATGGAATATACCTTTGGTGATATGACAAAGGGTGGTCCTTTGTGCCTTGGAATGCACCAGCTGGGGCGTTTCATGTCAGTAGTTACTGTAGATGAATGCCAGATAGTGGATGATGATTTTAATAAGATATTGCGTTACACACTGGATTTTGTAGTCGATAAGGGTTACGTAAAGTATCATAAGAGAAAGCATCAGGGACTTTTGCGGAATCTCGTAGTTAGAAAAGGCGAGAGAACCGGCGAAATGCTCGTAAACATCGTAACATCCACACAGGGAGAGTTTGCAGAAGATGAATGGACGACGGGACTTCTGGCATTGCCTTTGAAGAACGAAATAGTTGGCGTCATGCACACGTTTGATGACAATGTGGCGGATGCGGTCAAGTGTGAAGAATTAAAGCTGCTCTATGGCAGAGATTATTATATGGAAGAGATATTCGGTCTGAAATTCAAGGTCCACGAGTTTTCTTTCTTCCAGACAAATGTAGAAGCCATCGAGAGACTTTATAGTGAAGCCATCGACCTGATCGATGATTTTAATGGTAAAAATGTGTTTGACCTTTACTGCGGTACAGGAACTATCAGCCAGGTAATGGCGCTAAAGGCTGCCCATGTGCTGGGAGTTGAAATAGTAGAGGAAAGCGTTGCAGCGGCTAAGGAAAACGCTGAAATGAACCACTTGGAAAATTGCGAATTCGTTTGCGGTGATGTTTTCAAAGTATTAGAGACTAGATTAGAGAAGCCTGACGTAATAGTGGTTGATCCACCGCGGGTGGGAATGAGTGTAGAAGCTGTGGAGAAGATAGCAAAGTATGGCGTACCACAGATTGTTTACATATCATGCAATCCAAAGACACTGGTGAAGAATCTCGTACAGTTTCAGGAGTGTGGATATGAAGTGAGCTATGTAAAGCCATTTGACAATTTCCCAATGACCATGCATGTTGAGACGGTAGTATTGATGTCAAGGGTCGAAGGGAAATAGCCGCGAAAGTCCAGTAATACTGCGGTTTCTGGCAATCGGGCAAATTTGGCATCGGGCATACAAAACGCTTCTCGGTAACTTATCCAAGGGCAAATCAGGAAAAAAAGAGTGAGGGTTGAGTTGCCTTGATAGATGTCACTATGTTGAGTTGCCGAGTTAGATGTCGGGGAGTTGTGGCTGTAAGATAGACGTCAGAGACGTTGAGATAAAATAGCATTCGGGGGTATCTCGTTATGAGCAAAAAAGAAAAAGACACATATGTCAAAAAGAAGAAGGACATGAATTTCCAGAGCGTGGAATCCATGCAGTCAGTTGTTAATGTTGTAAACGAGGCTGCAGCGGCTCTGAATGATAAGAATCGTACCATTAAAGAAAGTGCAATTCCAGAAGTTTTGGCTGGTGCTCTGGGAGCCGGTATTGGTGTCGTAGGTTCTTTTGCGGCTCTTTACGGTCTTGGCGTTGTTGGATTATCTGCTGCTGGTATCACATCTGGTCTTGCTACAGCAGGTGCATTAATTGGTGGTGGTATGGTCGCCGGAGTATTTGTTCTTGCAGCTCCGGTCGCAGGCCTTGCTGCCGCGGGGGTGGGTGTTGCCTCTCATCTGAAGAATAAACAGTTACGGCAGGAAAAGGAACGTTTATACAAAGAAGCCTTGAAGAAGCATGAGGCTATAATTAAGGCAATGAAGACAGAAGCCGATGCAGGCAAGGAGAGAATGGATTATTTGCAGAGCCTCAATATTCTATTGCAACAGGCTATAAAGGATCTACAGAAAGATCTGTGGATTGCTTCATGAGTAAACATGAGTAAATATAACTATAGTGAAGTTGAAAAACAGATTAATACCGTTCTCGCCCATCAGGAAAAGGAATTATTCGAAATACATCGTCCCTCAATATCCGCTGTAAATGATAGGATTTCTGAAAGTGAAGCTCTTTTGCAGAACCTCGGATATGGCAGACAACTTTCAGAGTTGAGAGCAGCGGCTCGAAATGTGCCAGCAGAAGTACCGAGAAAGGTTATGCTTGTTCCATCATGGGAGAATCTTTGCCTTGAAGCAGAAAGAAGCGTGGGGACAGGCAGCGAACTGGAAGATATATTTACTCCTGAAGAACTGGCCAATAACAATAGAGCAATTCGGCAGTTAAATAAAGAGTACAATGTATTACATCATCTGGACAAATATGATATTGCAATAAGTGCGGCAGCAGGATTGCTCGGCGCAGCCATAGATATTTTGCTGGTGGGTATTCCGCAGAAGACACCTGAAGGTCTTAAAGGCGGGACTCTTGCGAATTACGTCAGGGACTGGTTTGACAAGAAATTCCCGGAAGAAGAGATGGAAAAACTGGCTAATTCCAAGGTCAGTAAGGTTCCCTTTGATGCACAGGATAATCGTAATACAACGGTACGTGTTGAAGGGTTGTCTGCATATTATCATCGACTTCTTTCTCTTGGGCATGATCCTTTGCTTGGTCTAATATTTGGAGTGGCGGATATTCTAACAGGAAAAATGACCACGATCGATAAGACCGGTAAAATTGTGTCTCAGGTTATGGAAAACTATGCTGATCGAAAAGAAACAGATATCTTTGCAGCAATCGCAAAACAGATAATTCATTTCAAATCAGATATCACAACATCGATGGGACTTCCTGCTCCATTGATGGGATTATTCAATCTTTTGCAGGTTGGTGAAATTGGAGAATATGATCAGACCATTGCAGAGATTGTGCAGGGCATGTATTACGAGGGGTACGATTTCATACATTTCTGTACGCTGTCCATACCGGTCATGATTGTTGAAGTGGTAACAAGGATAGGGTATGCTTTCAAGCGAATTAAGGAAGGGTACTCTATCAAAGAATCCATTCCTTTTTCACTTGGTCGGGCGAAGCATCCAAAGTTGGCGACCATGCTGTTCATCGGGCATTCTGCGGCAACTGCTGTTAATGCTGGAAAAGTGTATTTTACGCAGAATCCAATGGCAATCAATTATCCACAATGGATAGCTTTTGCAAAGTATTCATATCAGCAACTGAAATGGGTGTTAATAGAAAAACCGAGTGTGCGTGACGATTATGTTAGAGGAATAATAAACGAGCAACTTGCTGAGATATTTGAAGATGTAGATTCTACTTTTGATGAAATCTCCGCAGATTATATTGTAGTATTTGAGTAAAAACAAACAGACCAAGGCTCCCACATTACCATCATTGGTAGTAAGGGAGCCTCGTTTTATGCTTCGATTTCGATTATGATCCCTGACTTGAATTCCACGGTGAAGTGGTCGGCGAAGACGTTGATTTTGTCGATGAGCTTTTTGACCAGAGCCTCATCAAATTCTGTGATGTCGGTTTCCTGCCCGGCGATGAAGTCCTGCAGCTCGGCGATGCGCTTCCGGGTCTCCTCGCGGCTGCGGGTGTCTGCCTCGGCCTGTGATTTCTGCCCGCGCAGCGTAAAGATTTCATCGGCGATGGCATCGTAGTCCTGTTTGTTATTTGCCTTTTTGATGAGCTCCTTCTGCAGCTCGTCGAGCCGTGCCTGGATACCGTCCGGGCTCATCGTGTCGGCGGCCATTATAGCTTTTGCTATGTTCTCCTGCATCTGCCGGAGGAAACCGTCGCTATCGGTGAGTATCCGATTGAAGGCCTTGACCGTGACCTCTTGCAATAGGTCTTCCTTGACGGTTCGGCTGATGCAGTTCATGGCGGCGCGGCTGGGTTCAAGGCGGCTGATGCATCGCCAGACGATGCTCTTGCAGCCGTGGTTATTCCAGTGGACGCGCCGGTAGAGCTCGCCGCATTCTCCGCAGACGACCATCTGAGAGAAGCAGTTGTTGCCGGAGTAGATGCGCTTCTGGCCGTTCGGCCCAGTGTGAACCTTCCTGCGTCGCACAAGCTCCGCCTGCACCTGCATGAAGATTTCCTTCGGAATGATGGCTTCATGGTCATCTTCCACATAGTATTGCGGCAGGGCACCGGAGTTGCGTACGCGTTTCTTGGTGAGAAAGTCCGTGGTTACGGTTTTCTGAAGCAGGGCGTCGCCCATGTATTTCTCGTTTCGGAGGATTTTGTTGATGGTGGAGTCGTACCATTTTGTCTTGCCCGCGCCGGTGAGGATGCCGTCCTGCTCCAGTCCTTCGGCGATCTTCTTCATGGAGAGCCCTTCAAGGTATTCCCGGTAGATGCGCTTTACGATTTCTGCCTGCTCCGGATCGATGATCAGGTGCCCGTTGTCATCCTTGGTGTATCCGAGGAAGCGATTGTGATTGACCTGAACCTTACCTTGCTGGTAGCGGTATTGAAGTCCCAGCTTGATGTTCTGGCTCATTGACTGGCTTTCCTGCTGGGCAAGGCTCGCCATGATCGTGATCAGCACCTCGCCTTTAGCGTCCAGCGTGTTGATGGCTCCTTTTCGAAGTAAACCGGGATATTCTTGTCCTTGAGCTGCCGGATGTATTGCAGGCAGTCAAGAGTATTGCGGGCGAACCGACTGATGGATTTTGTGATGATCATGTCAATGTTTCCGGCCATG
>Ga0183095_10659_pt1 | contig 76134 bp, 80 predicted proteins | sample BioMet4_FD_130346 | JGI IMG/M metagenome (GOLD analysis project Ga0183095, IMG submission 130346) | Microbial communities from bioreactor (seeded with sewage sludge) at LBNL, California, USA - Biofuel metagenome 4 (v2) (version 3) | ecosystem: Engineered > Bioreactor > Anaerobic > Unclassified ... | reverse complement strand
CAGGCGGGTGATTCACGTTGCACCTTGTGTAGATGGCTTCGAGATCGTTGGTGTCAAGCTGCCCGTCATAGGCGACCCGGTAATGCTCCCGGGACGGCTCTCCAAACTGCCGCACCGTTTCCTCATAAGAGATAAACTTCCTATACACATCCGTTTCCGGCTTCAGCTGCCAGACGCGCACATTTTTCAGCGGTGCGGCGGACTCATTCATGCCGCCCATTCGTTCCCCCGCGGCAAGCCGTTCCATCACGCCGTCCGTCCACTGCGGGGTCAGGCTGCGGCTTTTGAGCCATGCGGTCAGCTCGTCATTTTGAAAGATGCTGTCCACCACCGCTTTTTCTTTTTCTGTATATCCGGCCGGGTTTCCGTAGTAGGAAATGAGGCCGTTCTTCAGGGTGATTCCCGGCATATGCTCACCTCCCGGATTGTGTGTTGGGAATCCAAGACAGGTTAGTTGCCGTAGATGATGCTGTCCAGCATAATCAGCTCATCCAGCTCCGCAAGGCACACGCCGCTTTGGGCCAGCACGGCGAGAATACCGGGCGGCACATCGGTAATATCCTGCTGGATATCGTCCTCCACCACCGTGATTTCGCCGCTGTCCTCGTCCGTATAGGCTTCCAGCTTGGCGTCGGCGGGGATACCCGCTTCCTCCAGCAGATAGCCGGGGATGCGGACAGTCTGGCTTTCATCCAGCAGATCATGGCAAAGAGAGCAAGCGGAAACGCATCCGGCAGGGCAGTCATCTGCGCAGCCCTCGCCGCAGTTGTCGCACAGTCCGCAGGCGGAGGCGAGAACGACGGTCAGATCGGCGGCAAGGGCGCTGAGACTCTGGATGGCGTTCGCCACCTCCAGCGCCGTCATTTTGTCCTTCATAAATACAAGGGCGTTCTGTCCGGCATGAAGCTCCAGCGTATCCTTGTCGGTGAAGCCGGACCGTTCACAGGCATCGGCCGGTAGGCCGATTTGGGGCATTTGATTCTTTTTCATAAAAAAGGGTTCCTCCAATCAAGTATTAATTTTGTTTTTCACGCAAGGCTGTGCCAAGGGCGCTTTTTCTACTCCATGAAGCCTCCTTCCCCAAACAGATTCAGCTGTGATGGGGCGTTTTTCTCACGCTCATGCAGATCGTAGTTGGCAATGAGGATTTCAGGAAACTGCGCCCCATTGTCATAACGCTGCTTGATGTTGTTAATGCGGGTAAAGGCTTCCGTCTGGATGCCCGGTGCGTCATAGAGGCTGCGGATAAATTCACAGTCGTTGTAGGACAGCAGAAATTTGCCGCCGATCTGCAGCAGGGCATCCCGCAGGCGGATATGGTCTTTTTCCGTGAAGCCGTCCTCGCCCACGTTTTTGTAATAGCTTTCGGTTTCAAAATACGGCGGGTCGCAGTAGAAAAAGCTGACAGGGCGGTCATACTGCCCGATGAGCTTCTCAAAGTCCTTGTTTTCGATGACCACCTTGGCAAGCCGCCGGTGGGCTTGCTCGATGAGAGGGAAATTGCTGCGGATATCATGGGGCTGGCTACCGTAGCTGGTTAGCCCCGACGCATAGCTGTAGCGGATAAGCTGGTAAACCCACGCCGCTTTTTGCACATCCGATGCGGGAGAATCGCGGGCGAGGGCGTTTTTCACAAGCTCGAAATCCGCGCGGGAGTTGAGGCAGTAGGCAAGCGCCGCCATTAGCTCCTGCGGCTTCTCCCGCACACAGCGGTAGAGGTTCACCAGCAGACCGTTGAAGTCATTGTAGACCTCAAAATCGTTGCCGGGCAGCTTGTGGAAAAGCACCCAGCCGCCTCCGCCGAACACCTCAATGTACCGCTCATAATAGAGGGGAAACAGGGTGACAATCAGCTCACGCAAGGATTTCTTGCCGCCGATCCAGGACATGAAGCTGTTCAGGAGTCATCACCTCCTTCCAGCGGCAGACGTATCTGCGTATCGTCAAAGGCTGCAAGGGAACGCCGAAGGCCGGTGATGGCAGCACTGATTCCGCTGATGCGGTTTCTCATATGCCGGATGGTCAGGCGTACCTCGGCTTCGGTTTTCGCGTAAAAGTACCCGTTCTGGTCGCTGGCAATGGGAACACCCTCCCGGCGCAGGGCATTGACCTGATCCCGCAGCTCCTTGCCGGAAACGTGGAAGGTACATTCCAGCTCACGGCTGATGACCGCGTTTTCCGCACCGCGGTGATACCGGCGCAGATGCTCTGCAAGCTGTTCTTTCTGCATGGGTCCTCCTTTCCGGCCGTTTCCCCAGAAAGGCAAAAAAGGGCGCAAAAAAACAGGGCCGCCTCCTGTTGGGGAAACGGCCCTGTTTTAATGTGGGGTCTAAAAAAGCGCAGGCGTCTCTGCCTGCGCTACTTGATTACGCCAAGCTCTCTTAACACTGCCACGCAGTCCTTGGCGCCCTGAATGTACAGATGCTTTTGAAACGTTACCTCTAAATCCGAATTTTGACTCAGATAATACTCAATTCTGTCTTTTATACCTTGACTGATTTCAAAGCTGTTCTGGATGCTGTCACTGAGCGAAATTAGTTCCTGTGCCAGTTTCTCCGCCTGAGGGTCTGATTCACGCAGGGCGGAATATACAAGCTGAAACCGCTCCGCCAGAGCCATATCCAGCAAGTCCATGAGCTTCTCGTCCATCTTCTTCGCCTCCCTTCAGCACAACACAATGCCACAGCTTCATGAGAATAGCTATACCAAAACCCAACAAAGATTTGCTATTTCATTTCCATGCCAAGACTCTGTCCGGGGCGGTTGAGGCATTGGTCCACCGTCATGCCGTTCTGCGGCTCCAGCAGCCCGTATTCGGTTTCGGCAGTGGCACGCTGCTCCAAAAGATACCGCCCGTAGTTATCCAGATTACAGAACAGGCTCAGTCCGTTATCACCTGCCAAAGAAAGCATTCGCTGGATTTCCACTTTTGCGTACTCAGCGGGAGAGGCAGTATCAGTCAAAAGCTCAAATTCCTCTGTCATAAACGCAAGGTCAAGGGCTTCTTCCAAAGATATATCACCGGGAGCTTCCGCCAGCATTGCCTTGTAGGTCAGCAGATGGTTGTCCGTTTCAAGCTGCCGGAGCTGCTCTGCCAGCTCATTCACCAGCCCATAGCAGTCGCCCTCAGATGCATACAGAACGTCGCTGATTTTTTCAGTGAGGCTTGGCGCCATGCAGTCCTCCGCCGAAAATGCACATTCCTCCGGGGAGGCGGCTCCGACAGCATCAACCGCCTGCAAAAGCGCCGCATCCCCGGCAGGGAGCTTGAGGAAGACAACCGTTTCGTTGTCATAGGCGGGATCATTAAAATGCCCCTTGGTTACTTGGAGAAGCACGGCATAATCCGGCTTGTCAAGGGTTCTGGTATCGACGCTGTGGTATTCGGAGGCAATCTCGCCGTTCTGCACTACATAGCCATGGGGCGTGAACACGCCGCCCTCACCCTCGCGCATCTCTCTGCCGATTTTGGCGAAGTCCAGATATTCGTAGACTTCATCCGATACCCTTTCCAGTGCCGGTACAAAATCATTATCCGCATAAAATTTGCCGAGAGACGGATCGTCATGAGCTTCATAGGCAATCTGGCAATGCTCGGTGCTGTGTGTCATATTGATGAGCCGCTCCACTGATATGGGAGCGTATTGAGTCTGAACGGCATCCATCATCACCATGCCCTCGAAGCAGTCCAGTTCCCATGCACTTAGGGAAGACAGCCGCTGGGCGAGGTGATTCAGCTCATACAGATTGATATCGGGGGCGATAAATTGCGGCAGATAGTCCAGCTTGCAGCTTAAAACCCCCGCGGAATAGACGGTATCTCCGGTAATTCTTGCTTTTTCCAACGCATCCGCCAGCTCATAGGGTGTGGCGGGGAGTGCGATTTGTGCCGACGGATTTGCACCGGAAGGGTTCCACCGGCTGAGTTCTACTTCAAAGATTTTTCCTTTATCCAAGTGTCATTCCTCCCATCTTCACGCCTGACTCATCTGGATTGGATAATTCGGATGCGAGAGTGATTTTGTGCTCATCACAGAAGTCTGCGAGAGTCAGGGACTCACCGAGGAAATTGATGTTGTCCCGCAGCCTGCGGAAACCCTCCTTGGAGATAGTGACCGGCTCCGGTGTCAAAACGGCTCCGGCGTGGTTAACGGTAACCTTATTTTCTATGCTCACCGGCCTGCCTGGATCATAGTCGGAGCCGCGCAAATCGTAGCAGTAAAAGCCCTCCGGCACCGTGGTTCGGTCGATGCGGGAATTGGTGAAAAGTGCTGGCTTTCCAAACAATTCTATGTGTTCATATTCTTCTTCTCTGGCGTTAACGCTCATTTGAATACCTCCCTGTAAATATTGGTTTGTGATTACACAAAAACAGCTCCGTCGCACCACTTTTTCATGGCGTTATACAGCAGCAGTACCTTGGTTTGATCCGATACCTCTTTGTTAAATCAGTTTCCATGTTTCATCTTGCACCTTCCTTTCTGCGTTTTGCAGTTTTTTGCATATCCGTTCTAAGGCAATCTCCCTCAGCGCTGTAGCAGATGAAGCCGTGGGACGGGTATGGGCAGCCGCCACAGCTTTGGAATGGACCGCATGGCCGTTCAGCCGGGGGTATTCTACCTACAGTGGAGAGATTGTTTGAATCGTAGCAGGCGGTTTGTTTATTTCTTTTATAGTGTACCAGCATGACCTTTCCTTTCCAGAAAACAAAAAAGCCGGAGAATAAAAGTGCATTCCTGCACTCCGATTCTCCGGCTTTCCGATGCTTTCAATTTTAATGTGATTTTGGTGTATATATAAAAAAAGGGCGCTAACTTTATCGGCTTTCAATCAGCCTTAAAAATCGGCGCCCTTTTTGATTTCAGCTTGTTCATCTGATTGTATTTTGAGTGGTGCCCTTTTTCATTTCGCTCTGTACTAAAAAGGGCGCTGCTCATGAATGTTTTTCCTTGTAGGTTTGAGTCCTGTCAGAGTGAAGCTTTTACCCCAATAAATCTACGAAAAAAGAGCTTCCACTTTTCATCGTGGAAGCTCTTGAAAGGCTTGGATTTACTGGCTTTGTAAGCAATAAATCTTTTTTACCTTTTGTTTTTGGTGCGGATGAAGGGACTTGAACCCATATGAAGTTGCCCTCACTAGAACCTGAATCTAGCGCGTCTGCCAATTCCGCCACATCCGCAAATCCGTCACACAAGGTCGTTACCTCTCTTGGCGACGTTATTTATTCTACCAAAAACACGGCGCTTTGTCAACGGTTAAATTCAGCTTTTTTCAAAAAACTTTATCGACAGGGGATACACCCCAAAAGCCCGTGCTGCAGGGCTCATTCAGCCGCCATTTTTGGCAAAATAGGCATCGCGCTCGGCAAGGTAACACTCCGCGCAAAGCGCTTCGTACTTCACGCCGCCTTCTTCGTCAATGGCAACCTGGCTGCCCTCAAATACAAACTGCCCGCCAACTTTGCGCGCATTAAACAGCGCTTTATGCCCACAGCGGCAGATGGTTTTCATCTCTTCAATATTATGTGCAAGCTCTAAAAGGCGAATACTGCCCTCAAAACCGTTCATCAAAAAGTCGGCACGCAAGCCATATGCAATCACCGGCACATGCAACTTTACGGTGACATACAGCAGCTGGTCCACCTGCCCGCGCGCGAGAAACTGGCTTTCATCCACCAGCACACAGGCAAGCGGGCCATGCTTTGCAATATCATCCTGTACGGCGGCGTATAAGTCCATTTGCGGGGTCACAGAGACATCCACCTTGCGGGAGAGCCCCAGCCTGCTGATGACGCTACTGCCGCCCTTGGTGTCGATTTGGGGCTTTAGCAGCAATACACGCATGCCGCGCTCTTCGTAATTGTGGGCAACCTGCATCAGCGCGGTGGATTTGCCGCTGTTCATGGCGCCATAGCGAAAATATAGTTTTGCCACAAGAATTCCTCTTTCAAATTGAGATAATAAAAAGGGATTGAAAAAACCGCCCCGCACAAACTGGCTGCGGGGCGGAGGATGCCTTGCAAAAGGGGGTTAACTGTTATTGACCTCGTAGCTCAGGGTGGAAAGGCTGTCGCTGAGGTGAACGTTTTCTACCACGACATCCGGGTAATCGATGGAAAAATCGTAATGACTGAAATTCCAAAAAGCGCGGATGCCAAGGTCGATCAGCTGGCGCGCCACCTTTTTGGCAGAATCGCGCGGCACGCAGATCACTGCGACGCGGGAGTTGTGCTCGGCGCAAAAAGCGCCCAGTTCGCCCATATCGCGAATCAGTACACCGCACAGCGTGAGGCCAATCATTTCCGGCTTTACGTCAAACGCGCCCTGCAATTCAAAGCCGCGTTTGTCCTCCACAAGATAATTTGCCATAGCATGGCCCAAATTGCCCGCGCCAATCAAAATGGTGGGGATGGGCTGGCGGGCAAAAATCAACTTGCCCAGTTCTTCGCGCAGCAGTTTAACATTATAACCAATGCCCTGCTGGCCAAAGCCGCCGAAGCAGTTGAAGTCCTGCCGGACTTGAGAGGCGGTCGTGCCCATGACATGGGCAAGTTCAGAAGAGGACACCTTAACAATTCCCTCTTTTTCCATTTCGCCGAGATAGCGGTAATACCGCGGCAGCCGTTTAATTACCGGCAGGGAAGGTTTGTTTTGGCTGGTCATTGTGTCGTCACCTTGTATTCTCTAAAATTTTGAAGGGTCCATTCGTTAAGCGTTTTGTTCTACGGTCTGCATGACATAGTTACCAAACTCTTCACAGGTGCAGCCGGTGTCGCGCCCGGTAATTGTCAGCTTTTTCTCCTCAAACATGCAAATATCCAGCGCGCGTTCCAGTGCGGCGGCCTGTTTTGCATACCCGATATGGGTCAGCAACATCCCGGTGGCGCGCAGCATGCTGCACGGGTCGGCATATTTGTCGCGACCTTCGGCCACCATGCGCGGGGCCGAGCCGTGAATTGCCTCAAACATCGCATAGCGCTTGCCAAGGTTGGCGCTGCCTGCGGTGCCAACACCACCCTGCATCTCGGCGGCTTCGTCGGTCACGATATCACCGTACAGGTTGGGCAGTACCAAAACCTGAAAATCGCCGCGGCGTTTCGGGTCGATCAGCTTTGCGGTCAAAATATCGATGTACCAGTCGTCGGTCGTGATGTCCGGGTACTGTTTGCCAACTTCCTGGCACAGTTTCAAAAACTTGCCGTCGGTCGTTTTGATGACATTGGCCTTTGTAATAACAGAAACGCGTTTTTTGCCGTTTTTGTGTGCAAAGTCGTATGCCAGCTCGGCAATGCGCTGCGAGCCCTCGGTGGTGGTCACGGTAAAATCAATGGCAACACCGTCGTCGAGCTCCAGCCCTTGGCTGCCCAGCGCATAACCACCCTCGGTGTTCTCACGGAAGAAAGTCCAGTCGATGCCCTCTTCCGGGATGCGCACCGGGCGCACATTGGCAAACAGGTCCAGCGCTTTGCGCATGGCAACGTTGGCGCTCTCAATGTTGGGCATGCCGTCGCCCGCGCGCGGGGTCGTGGTGGGGCCCTTTAAAATAACATGGCATGCTTTTAACTCTTGCAGCACATCATCCGGGATGGCTTTGCCGCAGGCAATGCGGTTTTCAATGGTCAGGCCGTCGATCTGCCGAAACTCCACTTTGCCGGCCTCTACTTCGCCAGCCAGCAAAAAGCGCAACACGCGCTCTGCTTCGTGGGTGATCACCGGGCCAATGCCGTCGCCGCCGCAAATGCCAATGATGATGGTGGGCAGCGCACTGTAATCGACAAAATCCTTTTGTTCGCGCATCATGGCCGCGCGCTGTTGCTGGCTTTCAAGCAGAGCCTTAAAATGGGCAAGCGCCAAAGAGACATCCATTCACTGTTCCTCGCTTTTCTGTTTCGTGTAGTTCAGCAGGCCACCGGCCAGAATCATATCACACTGGCGGGCAGAAAGCTTGCAGCTTAGTTCATACTGCTCGTTTTTGGTGCGGTTTACGAGGGTCAGTGTGCCCTCGCGGATCCCCGCGATCAGGCCGGAAAGCTCAATTTCATCGCCCTGTGCAAGTTTTTCGTAATCGGCGGCATCGGTGAACTCCAGCGGCAAAATACCGGCGTTCACAAGGTTTGCCTTGTGGATGCGGGCAAAGCTGACTGCAATAACGGCGCGAATGCCAAGATACAACGGCACCAGTGCGGCGTGCTCGCGGCTGGAACCCTGCCCATAGTTGGCGCCGCCCACGATCACACCGCCGTTTGCGGCAAGTGCGCGGTCGTGGAAAGTAGGGTCATTCTTTTCAAAGCAGAAAGTCGCAATTTTGGGGATATTGCTGCGGAACGGCAGCACCTTGGCGCCCGCGGGCATAATGTGGTCGGTCGTGATGTTGTCGCCCACTTTCAGCAGCACTGGCAGCATCATGTGATCTTCGGGTTTCAGTGCTTTGGGCAGCGGCTTGATGTTGGGCCCGCGCAGCACTTCGACACTCTTGTAATCGTCTGCCGGGGCAGGCAGTTCGATCATATTATCGCGGATCAGGTAATGCTCCGGCAGTTCGGCGCGCTGCATCGGGGGCAGGGTCGTCGGGTCGGTGAAGTAGCCGGAAAGTGCACTGGCTGCCGCGGTTTCGGGGCTTACAAGGTAAACGCTGGCATCCTGTGTGCCGCTGCGGCCCTCAAAGTTGCGGTTAAACGTGCGCAGCGAAACGCCCTTGCTGGGAGGCGAAAAGCCCATGCCGATGCAGGGGCCGCAGGCGGACTCCAAAATGCGGGCACCGGCATCGATCAAATCGGTCAGCGCGCCGTCGGCTGCCAGCATGGCCAATACCTGCTTCGAGCCCGGGCTGATCGAAAGCTCAAGGTCCGGCGCAATGGTGCGGCCTTTCAGCATCTGCGCCACAGTCAGCAGGTCGGCAAGGCTGGAGTTGGTGCAGCTGCCGATGCAAACCTGATCGACCTTGATCATGCCAAGCGAGCGCACCGGCTTTACATTGTCGGGGCTGTGCGGGCAGGCGGCCAGCGGCACCAGTTTAGACAGGTCAATATCGATCACCTGGCTGTACTGCGCGTCGGGGTCTGCCTGCAACGGGGTGTAAGAATCCTCACGCCCCTGCGCCGCCAAAAAGCGGCGGGTCTGCTCATCTGACGGGAAAATACTGGTCGTCGCGCCCAGCTCTGCGCCCATGTTGGTGATGGTCGAGCGCTCCGGCACCGAAAGTGTCGCCACGCCCTCGCCGCCGTATTCCACAATTTTGCCCACGCCCCCCTTGACGGAAAGGATGCGCAACAACTCCAAGATAACGTCCTTGGCGCTGACATACGGCGAAAGGCGGCCGGTGAGGTTGACGTGAATGATTTCGGGGGTGGGGATGTAATAAGCGCCGCCACCCATGGCAACGGCAACATCCAGCCCGCCCGCGCCGATGGCAAGGCAGCCAATACCGCCCGCAGTGGGGGTGTGGCTGTCGCTGCCGATCAGCGTTTTGCCGGGGATGGCAAAACGCTCAAGGTGTACCTGATGGCAAATGCCGTTGCCGGGGCGAGAATACCGCACGCCGATGCGTTTTGCGATCGTGCGGATAAAGTTGTGGTCGTCGGCATTTTCAAAACCACTTTGCAGCGTATTATGGTCGATATACGCCACGGAAAGTTCGGTTTTAACTCGGGGTATGCCCATTGCCTCAAACTCAAGGTATGCCATGGTACCGGTGGCATCCTGTGTGAGTGTCTGGTCGATGCGAAGGCCGATTTCCCCACCGGGGGTCATCTCGCCATCCACGAGGTGGGCAGCAATAATTTTTTGTGCAATGCTTTTAGCCATAAATATTCCCTCGTATATCTCCTTATTTTACTCTTATTTATAGTATCTGTTTTGTGACAGATTGTCAACGCATTAACAGTGGCGAATACGCGCGCTAAATGCAGAAAAATGCAGAAAAAAGGCGCAGTACCCAGTCACGTTTTTGCTGTTTTGCCCATAAAAAGCCCGCAGTGTGTGGGTGTGAAACACATAGTGGGTAAAGTGGACACAAAATAGTGAAAATGTGAAAAAAACGGCCGGGGGGCGTCGTTGTAACAATGTACAAGTGCGATTCGTGGCAGCCGGGAACAAAAAAGGCACGGCGCCAAGGCCGTGCCCGGCAGCAAAACCACTGCCTGTTTTTGTGCTTATTTAGCAGAAGGCAAAAACCGTTGCAGCGAGCCCGCGACTGCCGAGATCGGCATCGTTTGCAAGATCACCCGGCCCGGCCCGGAAACGACGGTGTTGAACACACCCTCGCCGCCAAACAGCATGTTTTTGACCCCCGGTACCGATACGACATCCATCGAGCAGGTGGCATCCATGGCGGCAAGGTAACCGGTATCCACAATGATCTGCTGCCCGGCCGCAAGGGTGTACTCCATTGCGTGGCCGTCAATTTCCACAAAAGCGGTGCCGGTGCCGGTCAGCTTTTGCATAATGAAGCCCTCGCCGCCAAACAGGCCTGCACCAAGCTTTTTTTGAAAAAAGACCGAAAGCTCCACCCCAACCTCGCTGGCGAGGAACGCACTTTTTTGTACGATCATCGGCTGAGAGGGGGTGATGTCAAAGGCGCGGATCGAGCCGGGGAAGCTGGACGCAAAGGCAATCATGCCCGGCCCCCCTTGTGCGGTGTAAAGGTTTTGGAAGAACGATTCGCCCGAAAACATGCGGCCAAACGCTTTGCCAATACCGCCGTTAGAGGTGGTCTCCATCTTCATGTTGGGGCTCATCCAGCTCATGCTGCCGCGCTCGGTGATCATTTGCTCGCCCGACTGCAGGTCACAGACAACAACGGGCAATGGGGCACCCTCTACTTTGTACTGCATAAACAACACTCCTTTTCAGTTTAATCAAATAGTAACCCAACGAAACGATACTATCTTTATTTCATTTTACGGAAAATTGTACCAAAACACAAGCGCTTTACAAATGCTTTGCAACGGCCATACGCGGCCGGGGGTGAAGGAATGCTTTGTAATGCGGTAACATAGTTCAAAAAACCACTGTGTGGCAAAGTAACATCTGTGCGTTACATGGCAGGAAGCATTTTACAAGTACCGGGTTTAGTGATAAAATAAGATGTCTAAAGTCGCCTTCGCTTTTAGTACGGTTTTCACAGGCCGGGCGGCACGACATCAAGAAAGCGGAGGACATACAATGACCATTTGGGACGGCCTTTTTCAAGGCATTATTCAGGGAGCGACCGAGTTTTTGCCGGTTTCAAGTGACGGGCACCTGACGCTGTACCAGCACTTGACCGGGAACTCCGGTCAGGGGGCGCTGTTTTTTAATTTAATGCTGCACCTTGGCACACTGCTGGCCGTATTTATTGTCTATTACAAAGACATCTGGCAGTTGATCTGTGCGTTTTTTAAAATGCTGGGCGAAGTATTTACCGGCAAATTTCATTTTAAAACGCAGGATGAAAACCGCCGCATGATCTACATGCTGTTTTTGGCCTGCCTGCCGTTGCTTGGCTTTGTATTGCTGAAAGACTGGGTGACGATGATCACCGAGGACGACGACATTGTGGTGGAGGGCTTTTGCTTTTTGTGGACTGCGGTGCTGCTGTTTCTGGCATCCCGCACGGCCAAGGGGCAAAAAACGGCAAAGCAGATGCGGGTGCGCGACGCGCTGCTGGTTGGGGTGTTTCAGGGCACGGCCATCATGCCGGGCATCTCGCGCTCCGGCTCTACGATTTCCAGCGGGCTGCTTTTGGGTTATTCGAAAGAGTTTTGTGTGAAATTCAGCTTTATCCTTGGCATCCCGGCTATTTTGGGGGCCAGCGTGTTTGAGGCAAAAGACGCAATTTCCAGCGGGCAGGCCATTGAATGGGCCCCGGTGCTGGTGGGTATCATCGCGGCGGCGGTCGTGGGGTATTTCTGCATTCGCCTCATCCGTTACCTTGTGGTCAGCGATAAGTTTATTGTGTTTTCGTACTACACCGGTGTCTTGGGTGTTTTAACGCTCGTCGCCGGCATTTTAGAACATGTATGGGGCAGCAACATCACCGAGCTGGTTTCCCGTTTGCTGTGACGATGAGTGCACAGCGGGTGGCCCGCCGGCAATAAATTGTAAGGCAGGGCTTTGAAGAATGGCAGTAAAAAACCAGAAAAACAGCACAACGGGCAAGCGGCGCGGGCGACCACCCAAGCAAAAGCAACCCGAAATCAACAAGTCGTGGAGCATTCTGCTCTTCGGCCTTGGTGCCGTTTTGCTTGCCCTGACCTTTGTAAAGGGTGCCCCGCTGTGGAACCAGCTCAGCGGCTGGCTGTTTGGGCTGTTTGGCGTCATCACCTATGTGGTGGGGGCGCTGGTCTTGTATCTGGCCTTTTTAATTGCGGCAGGGCGCCCGGCAAAGGCAAAGTTTACCGAGGCAGCACTGCTGCTTTGTTTTGCCACGGCCCTTGCACTGATTTTCTCCCGCCTTGATTTGAGTGGCGGGCATTTTTGGGATACCCTGTTTGCGCTGGGCACGGCGGGGCAGCAGTTGCGCGGCGGCGGGCTGCTTTCGGCGCTCATCGGCTGGCCGCTATTGGCCTTTTGTGGCCGCCCGGCGGCAAATGTCATCATCGTGCTGCTTGTTGTGGTGTTTTTTATGCTGCTTACGGCAACGACCCCGGTGGATATCTACCGGGCAGTGCAGGCCAAGGCAGGGGGCGCCAAAGAAAAACTGGGCGAGTACGAGCGCAATGCCGCCGCCGCCCGTGCGGCAAGGCAAGAGCGCCGCAGGCAGGAATATGAAGAGGCACAGGCCGAAATTGAGGCCGAAGAGCAGGCACTTGCAGGCCAGCCGGAAATTGATGTGCCGCTGGGTGCCGGGCCCAAGGTGCCGGGCGCTTCGATTTTTGACGAGCCGCAGATCGACCTTTCGCTGGATGACGAACCGGCGGCCCCGCATGATTATGGGTCGCCGCCGCCCCCACCGGGCATTAATATGAGCGCGCCATTTGTGGCGGCATCTGCCGTTGCACCGGCGGAGCAGGCGGCAGCGCCGGGCCCGCGTGCCCCGTTTGACATTGACCTTGGCCCGCAAGCGGCACCCGTGGCCCCACCCGTCGCAGTGCCCCCGCAGCCGGAAGTACCCAGTGAACATGGGGTGCCGGTGCGGGTGTCGGAGGATGCCTTTGGCCAAACCATGCTGACACCCGGCGCGTCGGGGAAAACCGCTTATCATTACCCCCCGCTGTCTCTGTTTGAGCGCAGCAAAGTAACGCAGACGGGTGGGGATGAGACCGAGCTGCGCCACAATGCGGAATTGCTGGTCAATACGCTTGCCAGTTTTGGCGTGCAGACCAAGCTGATGGATATCAGCCGTGGCCCGGCCGTGACGCGGTACGAGTTGCAGCCCGCCGCCGGCGTAAAAATCAGCCGCATCACCGGTCTTGCAGACGATATTGCACTAAACCTTGCGGCCGCGGGGGTGCGTATTGAAGCGCCGATCCCCGGCAAGGCTGCAGTGGGCATTGAGGTGCCCAACAAGCAGGCCAGCGCGGTGGATATGTACAGCATTTTAAGTGCTGCCGAGTTTAAAACCAGCAAAAGCCCAATTGTGATCCCACTGGGCAAGGACATTGCAGGCAGTGTGCAGGTGGCGGACCTCACTAAAATGCCGCATCTGCTGATTGCGGGTTCTACCGGCAGCGGTAAATCGGTGTGTATCAATGCCATTATTGTCAGCATCCTGTACCGTTGCAGCCCCGAAGAAGTAAAAATGCTATTGATCGACCCCAAGGTCGTCGAGCTTTCAGATTATAACGGTGTGCCGCATTTGATCATGCCGGTCGTCACCGAGCCGCGCAAGGCCAGCGGTGCGCTGGGCAGCGCGGTGGCCGAAATGGAAAAACGATATCAGCTGTTTGCACAGCACAATGTGCGGGATATCAAAAGCTACAACCGGCTTGCGGCGGGCGATGAAGAGCTGGAAAAACTGCCCTATATCGCGATCGTGATCGACGAGCTGGCGGATTTGATGATGGTCTGCGGCAAAGAGGTGGAGGATTATATCTGCCGCATTGCCCAAAAGGCGCGCGCGGCGGGCATGCATTTGATCGTTGCCACCCAGCGCCCCAGCGTGGATGTCATCACCGGTTTAATCAAGGCCAACATCCCCAGCCGCATTGCGTTTGCGGTTTCCAGCCAGGTGGACAGCCGCACCATTTTAGACGGTGCGGGTGCTGAAAAACTGCTTGGCATGGGCGACATGCTGTTTATGCCGGTGGGTGCCAACAAGCCTTTGCGCATTCAGGGCACTTATGTCAAGGACGCTGAAATTTTGTCGGTGATCAACTATGTCAAGCAGAGTGGCGATGCCCAGTACGATGAAACCATGATTGCAGATATGGAAAAATTGACTTCAGAAGAAAAGGGCAAAGGCGGCGGTGCCGGTGGGGATAGCAGCGATTACGACCCGATGTTGCAAACCGCGATTGAAACCGTGATTGAAGCCAACATGGCTTCCACCTCATTGCTGCAGCGCAAGCTGAAACTGGGGTATGCACGTGCTGCGCGCATTATGGATAGTATGGAAGAACTGCACGTGATTGGCCCGTACGAGGGGTCCAAGCCCCGCGCGGTACTGATCGGCCGCCAGCAGTTTATTGAAATGTTTACAAACGGCGTAGGGCAAGCCGGTAGTGAAGAGGAATAATTCAGTTTAGTGGCGCTCAAGGCAGGCAGCGGGGGGGGACGCGGCCCGCTTTGAGGCTGGGTAAATTAAGGGGAGGGCTTTTTTTGGCGGCAACACGGCGCAGGGGGCAAAGCCGCAAAAAGCAAAACCGCATTGTCTTTTGGGCGGCGGCTTTGTTTTTTGTGTTTTGCTGTGTCATTACGGCGGGGGAGGCCTATGGCTGGCATACCCCGCGCTGGGCGGATATCGAGGCGGCACTGGGGGTCGCCCCCGCACCGGCAACAACGACCGATGGGCAGACGGAAATCCATTTTATTGATGTGGGGCAGGCGGATGCCACGCTGATACGACAGAACGACGAGTATTGTCTGATCGACGCGGGCGACGTTGGCACTGCCGACCAGTTGGTGGCCTATTTAAAAAGCGCCGGGGTGACTAAGCTGCGGTGCGTGGTGATGACCCACCCGCACGCCGACCATATTGGCGGCATGCCCGCCGTGCTGCAAAATTTTACGGTGGATGAATTTATTTTGCCGGACTTTACAAAGTTGTCGTTTGAGCCCACCAGCAGCATCCTTGCCAGCACCTTGCAGGAGTTGCAAACGCAAAAGCAAAACGGCTGTAAGGTGGTAACGGCAGAGCGCGGGCAAGAGGTTGCCATTGGCGATGGCACGCTGCGGGTGCTACTTGCAGGGGTGAAAACAGACAACACGAACAACCTTTCGGTTTGCACTAAATTTACGGCGGGGTCTTTTTCGTGCCTGTTTACCGGCGACGGCGAAGCGGCGGTAGAAAAAGAGCTGCTTGCAGTAGAGCCAGACCTGCGTGCGACGCTGTTTCACGCCGCGCACCACGGCAGCAGTACCAGCAATACGGCAAAACTGCTTGCCGCGGTGAAACCCGGTTATATTATCATCTCGTGCGGGCTGGACAACAGCTACGGGCACCCGCACGCTGAAATTTTAAAGCGGTTTCAACAAAGCGGCGCGGCCATTTACCGCACCGACCACAACGGCAGTATCGTGGTTTCCGTGTCGCCGGGCGGTGAGATCAGTGTGCACCCGACAACAGAAAGTGAGGCAGCATAAACAAGATGTTTTGGACCATTGATCGCATTGAAGACGGGGTAGCGGTGTTGCTGTCAGAAGACGGGCAGGCGGTTTCGCTGCCGGCAGAACTATTGCCGGACGGTGCAGGCGAGGGAGACTGGGGCAGGCTTGCCGGTGAAATTTTTATGCCGGATGCAGTAGAAACGCAAAAGCGCCGCCAACGGTTAAGGGGCCTGCTGGAAGACCTGTTGCGGTGACCCGCTGTCAGCGCAGGTTGCAAAAGGCTGCCGCACAAAGTATAAAAAAGTAAATCACCGGGCGGTTGCCCGGTGATTTTTTAGTACAGCCAGCAGGTTGTATTACGGCCTTAAATTGTTATAATAAAATAAAAGCATGACAAAAAGGGGTGGGAACATGCCTTCACAGGAGATCGACAACTTGCTGGCGCAGCGGCAAAATGCGCGGCAAAAAAACAAAAAAAGCCAGACGCCATATGCCGTGGGCCTGCTTGTCTTTTTGGTAGCAGCCGGGGTGCTGCTTTGGACACAGGATGCCCGTTACCCGGTGTTTTGGGGCGTGGGCATCGCGCTGGGGTTTGTGTTGCGCTCGTCGCGGTTTTGCTTTGTGGCAGCCTTTCGCGACCCGCTTTTGCTGAAAAACACAAAGCTGATGCGGGCCATGATTTTGGCGCTGGCGGTTAGCAGCACCGGCTTTTTGCTGGTGCAACAGCATTACCTTGCGCTGCACCCGGGCACGGATGCGGCGCAACTGCCAGGTATTTTAAACCCGGTGGGGCTGCATACGGTAATTGGTGCCTTTTTATTTGGTATTGGTATGGTGCTTGCCGGCGGGTGTGCATCCGGTGTGCTGATGCGCATTGGCGAGGGGCATGCGCTGCCATGGGTGACGTTGCTTGGCTTTTTAATTGGCACGACATGGGGTGCAAAAGACTACCCGGCGTGGTACCACTGGCTGATGGAAAAAGCACAGACGATTTACCTGCCAAACGTATTTGGCACAGCGCTGGCCTTTGCATTGCAAATGGGGGCCCTTGCGGTGCTGTATGGGCTGGCAGCGTGGTACCAAAAAAAACATTCTAACGACAAACAACAGGAGAACGCACATGGAAATTAAAGACCTCGACTGCCTTTACGAGGCTTGCCCCATCCCGCTCATTCGCGCGATTCAGACACTGCGCACCATGCAGAGCGGGGATATTTTAGTGGTACATTCAGACGAAAGCTGCGCGGCGGTGATGATGCAGGAATGGGCGCAGCAAAACGGCTATTCGATCAGGGTGACAGAGAGCGATGTGGGTGAATGGGAAATTTATCTGCAAAAGCCTTAAAAAGGGGGCGCACATGAAACGGTGGATAAAAAAAGCCTGGCCCTATTGGGCAGGCGGTTTGTTGCTGGGTGGGTTAAATGTACTGCTGCTTGCCCTCAGCGGGCAGGCGTGGCAGGTGTCGGGCGGTTATTTGCTGTGGGGGGCCGGTATTCTGCAAAAGCTGGGGGTGCCGGCACTCACCTGGGATTATTTTGAAGTATACAATACCCGTTACCGGCAGATCATTGCCGACGATTCGGTGTTTTTAAACCAGTACACCATTCTCAATCTGGGTGTGGTAACGGGGGCGCTGCTTGCCACGCTGGCATCGTCTCAATTTAAATGGAAAAAGGTAAAAGGCAAAAAACAGGTGGCGTTTGCCTTGTTGGGCGGTATTTTAATGGGGTATGGTTCCCGCCTTGCGGGTGGGTGCAACATCGGCGGCTTTTTCAGCGGCCTTGCCTCTTTTTCTCTGCACGCATGGGTGTTTTGGCTGTTTGTGGCCGCGGGTGCATTTGTGGGGACCCGGTTGCTGCTTCGCTTTTTGGCACGCTGATGTTCAGCAAAACCCCCGGCGGCCAGAGTGGATAAACTCGGCAAAGTTTTTTTCGCATTCCGACAGCACAACGTTTTTGCGGTAGGCAATATTGTAGTTAAAGGTCACGTTCAGCCCCTGCACTTTAATGGGGTTTAGCGTGCCCTCTTTAAGATCTTTTTTTAAGATCAGGCGCGGTAAAAAAGAAAACCCGTCGCCGGCAGAAATGGAAGATTTGATTGCGCCGGGGGATTCCAGGTTATAAATCACATTGAGCTGTTCTACCCCAAGGCCCTTTTCTGCCAGTGCACGCTGCAACAACTGGCGGGTGGCAGAGCCCTCTTCACGCAAAATCAGCGGCAGTTTTTTCAGCTCATCCAGCGAAATCTCGCCCTCAACGGCGGTTTTGCCCACCAGCACCAATTCGTCGGTCATAATGGTTTTGGTGGTGATTTCTTCCGGCAACGGCAAATCCTGCACAATACCAAGGTTGATGGTGTGGTCCATCAGTTTTTGAATGACCTCATGCGAGCTCATCAGTTTGATTTGAATTTCGACATCCGTATAAAACTTTTTAAACAGGTAGACGCTGCAAGGCAGGGCATATTCCCCCACGCTGCGGCACGAGCCAATCAACAGCTTGTTGCTGTTCTCCTGCAAGCTTTGCAGGTCACGTTTGACATTCCCTTTCAGCGAAAGCATGGTCACGGCATAGTTGTAAACAACCTTGCCCTCCTCGGTTAAGTGTACCCCTTTGTTGCTGCGCACCAGTAGTTGAGAGCCCATTTCGTTTTCAAGGCTTTTCAGTTGAAGGCTAAGCCCGGGCTGTGTTAAATGCAGTGCGGCGGCTGCTTTCGAAATGCTTTTATATTTGACTGTGGTGTAAAACGATTCCAAATACTGAAATTCCATCTGCCTCACATCCATCCAAAGTTGCAATTTGTAAGTTTATTATAACATCGGCAGGCATAAAAAGGAAGATGATGTACCCCATCTGCCGCCGGTTATAATTCCCCCAAGGGCCGCCTTATTCAGGTGGCCTTTTTTTGTTTGGTAAAGACGGCTGCGATGTGACCATAGCGAACTGTTATGGTACATAACAAATGCTTATCATCATACCGCGAAGCTTTGTATTATAATTGACAAGGAGATTGAGATAAAATTAACAAAGCAAAAGGCGCCCGTTGACAGGTAAAAGCAGGGGGCGCCTTTTGGCAGGACAGGGGGGCTTGCAATTTTTTCGCGGCAAAAGGGGGGCGCACACCGGTGGCTCACCGTTGTTACGGTGCTGGTTGTACTGGTGCTGTGGCAGGTGGTGACGGCTGGCGGGTTGGTAGACCCAAAATTGATTCCATCGCCGCAGGCGGTGTGGCGTGCATTTTTAGACATTGCGCAAAACGGCTATAAAAACCGGTCTTTATTGCAGCATATCGGCACCAGCCTTGGGCGGTTGCTTGTGGCGTTTGTACTGGCCGCCCTTTTGGCGGTGCCGCTGGGGCTTGCCAGCGGCTACAGTAGCAGGGTGCGCGCCGTGCTGGAGCCGCTGGTCGAGTTTTACCGCCCACTGCCGCCGCTGGCTTATTATACGGTGCTGGTGTTATGGCTTGGCATTGAGAATAAATCCAAAGTGGCGCTGTTATTACTGGCTTGCTTTGCCCCCATTTATGTGGCCTGTGTGGCTGCGGTATTGCGCATACGGCAAGACGACATGAACTGTGCTTATGCGGTGGGGGCCAGCCGTGCGCAGGCGTTTGTGCACGTCATCTTCCCCTCGTGCCTGCCGGACATCCTCACCGGGCTGCGCACTGCGCTTGGGGTGGGGTACACCACCCTCGTTTCGGCAGAAATGGTCGCGGCGACCTCCGGCCTTGGTTGGATGGTGCTGGACGCAAGCAGGTTATTGCGCAGTGATATTGTTTTTTTGGGCATTTTGATTATGGGGCTTACCGGGGTGTTACTGGACCGTGGGCTGCGCCTTGTCGAAAAGCTGCTGGTGCCATGGAAAGGCAAAGAGTGAGGGGATAAGATGAAAATAAAAACGACACAAAAAGCGGTGGCGCTGCTTTGTACGGCAGCCTTGCTGCTGGCGGGCTGTGGTGGTAAAGCTGCACAAAACGGGGTAGACGGTTTGCCGCAGGTCGTCAATATTGGCACGCAGCAGATCCCGAACGACGAGGCATTGGCCGCCGCAAAAGGCTATTTTGAGCAGGAGATGGGCGTTAAGGTCAACATCGTGGAGTTTCAGGCGGGCGATATCCGCAACGCGATGATTTCAAAAGACATTGATTTTGCGATGCTGGGCTCTTCTTCGGCCATTTTAGGGGTCGCCAACGGCATGGAGGTACAGCTTGTGTGGGTGCATGAAGTGCTGGGTAGCGCCGAACAGCTTGTGGCGCGTGAGGGTAGCGGCATTAAGACGATACAAGACCTCAAGGGCAAAAAAGTGGCAACCCCCTTTACCTCTACGGCGCATTACAGCCTGCTGAATGCGCTGAAACTGAACGGCATCGACGAGGCGGATGTGACATTGCTGGATATGCAGATGCCCGACATTTACGCCGCGTGGCAGCGCGGGGATATCGACGCCGCCTATGGCTGGGAGCCCACGTTGTCAAAGCTGTTGGAAAACGGCACCTCGCTGCTCACCAGTGCCGACCTTGCCGCACAGGGGGTCATTACGGCCAATGTGGAAATTGTGCGCAGTGAATTTGCACAGCAGTACCCACAACTGGTGGCGGGGTATATCCGCGCAGTTGACCGTGCAGTGCAGCTATATAGGCAAGACCCGGATGACGCGGTGGCAACCGTGGCGCAGGCCATGGGCCTGACCCAGCAACAGGCTAAAACGCAAATGCAGGGGTCAATTTGGCTGACGGCTGCCGAACAGCTTTCGCCCGATTACCTTGGCACCAGCGCGCAAAAAGGCCATTTTGTCGAGGTGGCTAAAGACACCGCCGACTTTTTATACAGCCAGAAAAGCCTGATCAGCCAGCCGGATGCGGCGGTGTTTGAGCAGTTTGTCAACCCCGCTTACATCGAGCAGGCCGTACAGCCATCTTAAGGGGGGCCCTATGCAAAAAACGCAGGCAGAAAACGCACCGCCGGTATTGCAACTTGCCGGGGTGGGGTATACCTATACGGCAAAGAAAAACAGCGTGCAGGCACTGCAAGGCATAGACCTTGTGGTGCACGATGGAGAATTTGTGTGCGTGCTCGGCCCGTCCGGCTGCGGCAAAAGCACCTTGTTGTCGCTGATTGCGGGCTTTTTGGCCCCCACTACGGGCACTTTGCAAATGCAGGGGCAACCCATCACCGGCCCCAGCTGGAACCGTGGGGTCGTGTTTCAGGCCCCCACGCTGTACGCGTGGCTGAGCGTGCGGCAAAATATTGGGTTTGGCCTTAACATGCGCCACTTTGAAAAACAACAAATCGAGCAGATTACCAGCGAGTACATAGAGCTGGTTGGGCTGCAAGGGTTTGAAGACAGCAAACCGTACGAGCTGTCCGGCGGTATGAAACAGCGGGTCGCGCTGGCGCGTGCCCTTGTGGGCAAACCGCGGGTGCTGCTGATGGACGAGCCGTTTGGCGCGTTGGATGCGCTGACACGGCAAAGCATGCAGGCACTGGTGCGCCGGCTTTGGCAGGCGACGCAATGCACCGTTGTGCTGGTCACCCACGACATTGACGAAGCGCTGTGTCTTGGCACCCGCACACTGTTGCTCTCCGGCAGGCCGGGGCATATTTTGCAGCAGTTTGAAGCGGGGTTTACCCACACGTTGTTGCAGGACGAAAAGGCAAAGGTGGTGTACCAGCCGGATTATATCGCGCGCAGGGAAGAACTGCTTGCCCGGGTGACGGGCGGGCAATAAGCATGGCCGAAAAGCCCGGGCAGGGCTATCACATAAAAACGGCAAGACAGCAAAAGCAATGCTGGAACGGGGGGATGCAGCGGCGGGCAAAGGCATGATAGTTTGGGCTTGAGTTTAAAAATCATCAAAAAAATGGGAGTGGAATTATGAACAAGACAGAGCAAATTGCCGGCAGCAAAACCGAGCGGATTATCGGTTTTGTGGTATTGCTGGTAGTGTTGGTACTCGGCGCCGCCTTTTTACAGCAGGCGATGCTGTTTCGTCTGGCCATTGGTCTGGCACTGGGGTATACGTTGATGCGCGCTTACACCGGTTTTGCGGGCAGCGTAAACCGTGCCTGCCGCGCGGGCTCTACACAGCTCATGCGCGCTATGGCACTGATGTTTTTTGTCACGGCGGTCGTTTCGGCCGGTGTGCTGATGAACGCGGATCTCACCGGCTACGGCCTGTGGATTAACCCCATCAACATTGGCCTGCTGCTTGGTGGCATCCTGTTCGGCTTTGGTATGTCACTGTCGTCCTGCTGCGCCACCGGCGTGCTGACGGACCTTGTCATTGGCCTGCCGCGCGCGTTTATTACGCTGGTGTTCTTCGGCGTTGGCGTTTACCTTGGTTTCCCCATTCAAAACACCGCGTCATGGGTCAAAAATTCCTGGGTGACCAGCGCTACCGGTGCCGAGCTGAAAAAGGGCGGCGTGTTTTTGCCGGACCTCTTCCGCTGGGATGGATTTAACGGTTTCCTGGGCGCACTGGTACTCACCGGTATCTTTTGCCTCGTTGTGGTCTACTTTGCTTACCGGTATGAAAAAAAGCGCAAGCTTGCCAATACGTATGTGGGCGTAGACAGTGAAAACATGCAGAACGCAGAGCAGCCGGTGGACGTGAAAAATTACAAATTCTTCAGCAAAGAAACTTATTATCAGATTTTTGCAAAACCCTGGACACTGAAACAGGGTGCTGTAGTGCTGGCTATTCTGTTTGGTGTGCTGCTGGGTGTGACCAAAGCCGGGTGGGGCGCTTCTACCCCTTATGGCCTTTGGTTTGGCAAGCTGCTGATGGTGTTTGGCGTTTCACCCGATGCGGTTGCCGCATTTGCGCAGATGAAACCCGACAGCTTTGTGCAGCCGTTCTTCCAGAACAGCGCTTCGGTGCAGAACCTCGGCATCATCCTTGGCACACTGATTTACCTGCTGATGGCTGGTGTGTTTACCCGCACCTTTAAAGAAGGGCTGAGCATCAATTGGAAAGACGGGCTGATTTTTGCACTGGGCGGCCTTTCCATGGGCATTGGCACCCGCGTGGGCAACGGCTGTAACGTAGGCGCGCTGTATTCGCCTATCGCCACATTCTCGCTGTCCGGCTGGGTCTACCTCGTATTTTTGGTGCTGGGCGGTATTTTGGGCAACATGTTCTTTAAAAAAGTGGTGGCCAAAAAGTAAACGGGCTATCACTGTCAGGTAAAAACGCAACCACTGCGGTTCGGGCCTCAACGTAGGGCCCGAACCCTTTTGTGCCGGGCCGCCGGGCGGCCCGGTGACAGGAAGGAGCTTTATGTTATGGGCAAAAGAGTTTTAATCGTGGGCGGCGTTGCGGGCGGCGCGTCGGTGGCGGCACGCGTGCGCCGGCTGGACGAAGAGGCGCAGGTCGTGATGTTCGAGCGCGGCCCCCACGTCTCGTTTTCCAACTGCTCGCTGCCGTTTTTCCTCAGCAGAACAGTAGAAGAGAGTGACGACCTTGTGCTGATGGACCCGCAGCAATTTAAAAAGCAATACAATATTGACGCGCGTGTCAACCACGAAGTATTGGCCATTGACCGCGCAGGCAAAACCATCACGGTCAAAGACCTTGCCACCGGGCAGACCACGCAGGAAGCCTACGACAAACTGGTGCTTTCGCCGGGTGCGGTGCCGGTGATGCCGCGCAGCATTGAGGGCATTGACGGGCCCAACGTGTTCAGCGTGCGTAATGTGGTGGATATCCGCAAGTTGGACGATTACCTTACGGCAAACAAGGTGCAAGACATCGCCGTGGTCGGCGGTGGGTTTATCGGGGTCGAAGTCACCGAAAACCTGCGCCTTGCGGGCAAAAATGTCAGCCTGATCGAAGCAATGGATCAGATCATGGCGCCGTTTGATTACGATATGGTACAAATTCTGCACAAAGAGATGCTGGACCACGGCGTGAAGCTGATTCTAAGCGACGGCGTTAAAAAAATTGATGCCACGCAGGTAGAACTGCAATCCGGCAAAAAGGTTGCGGCACAGGCGGTCGTGATGGCCATCGGCGTGCGGCCCGAAACCGAGCTTGCCAAAGCGTCCGGGCTTGCCATTGGCGAGACGGGCGGCATTAAGGTCGACCACAACTATGTCACCAGCGACCCGGATATTTATGCGGTGGGCGATGCGATTGAGGTTTACCACAAGCTGACCCACAAGGCGACCCGCCTTGCACTGGCCGGCCCCGCCCAGCGGCAGGCACGCGCCGCGGCAGACCACATGTACGGGATCCCGCACAATAACAACGGGGTCATCGGCTCTTCGGTCGTTAAGGTGTTCGACCAAAACGCCGCGTCGACCGGCCTCAACGAAAAAACGGCAAAGGCACAGGGCATTGCCTGTGACTTTGTATATATCATCCCCGGCGATAAGGTGGGCCTGATGCCGGGCAGCCACCCGCTGCACTTTAAATTAATTTATGAGTACCCGACGGGGCGTCTGCTGGGTGCACAGGCCATCGGCAAGGGCGAAGCTGATAAGCGCATTGATGTGATCGCGGCGCTGATCTCTACCGGCGGCACGCTGGAGGATTTGAAAGAGCTGGAGCTTTGCTATGCGCCGCTGTTTGGCACCGCAAAAGACGTGGTAAACCACGCGGCACTGGTGGGGCTGAACCTGTTGTACGGCCGTTTTCGCCAAGTACCGGTCAGCAAGGTGCGCGAACTGGTAGAAAGCAATGCCTTTATTGTGGATGTGCGCGAAAAAGGCGAATACGCCGCGGGGCACCTGATCAATTCAGTCAATATCCCGCTCAGCGAGTTGCGCGGCCGCATGGCCGAAATCCCGACCGACCGGCCGGTGTATCTGCACTGCCGCAGCAGCCAGCGCAGTTATAACGCGGTGATGGCGCTGCAAAACAGCGGGTACCGCAATGTGGTGAACATCTCCGGTTCTTACCTTGGCATCTGCTGCTACGAGTATTATCAGGACCAAGTGACAGGCAGAGACAAAATTGTGACCGCCTATAACTTTAACTAAGAGCCGTTCCTCTTTAGGGGCAAAGCAAAGCATGGCATACGGGTAGCCCCGTGTGCCGTGCTTTTTTTTGCGCTGCTGTAAAAACCAGCGCTGCACAAGTTTTAGGCATAAAAAGCAGAAATTGACCTGTTTTTATGAGCCTTTTTTTGCTATGATAATACTGCACACCCCGCTGGCGATAAAAACGGTGGGGCAAAACAGAAAAGCAGGTCTTTGCACCGTGCCTTTGGCGCAAGGAGAAGGGAGCAGAGTTTATGGAATATGAGCTTTCAGCCGGCGCGGCCCGCGCGCGGGCCACGACACTGGGGGGCGAGCTGATTCGCTGTACAGCCGCAGACGGCACCCCGTACCTGTGGCAGGGGGATGAGGCCTATTGGCCGGGGCACGCCCCGCTGTTGTTCCCCGTGGTGGGGGTATTGCTGGGCGGCAAAATTAAGATCGACGGGCAGCCCTATGCCTATGCCCGCCACGGGTTTGCCCGCCGCACCGAGTTTTATGCGGCAGAGGTCACCGAAAACCGGGTGCGGTTTGTGCTGCAAAGCGGTGAAGCCACCAAAGCGCTGTACCCGTATGCGTTTACGCTTTCAGTAGAGCATGAGCTGCGTGAAAACGGGTTTTCTACCCGCTTTACCGTGCAAAATGACGATGTAAAGCAGATGGAATTTTGTATTGGCGGGCACCCCGCTTTTTGTTGCCCGCTGGGCGAGGGGGAGCAGTTTACCGATTACGAAGTGCAGTTTGAAGCGGGCGAAAACCCGGCGGCAGTGCGCGTAGACGAGCAGGGCCTTTTGCAGCGTGGTAAGGCCTATACGGTGCTACAAAACGACCGTTTTGCACTGGACTACCCGCTGTTCGATGACGATGCCCTCGTTTTTACCCCGGTGCGCTCGCGTCGCCTTTTGTTGCACAGCAAAAAAACAGGCCGTGCGCTGCAATTTGCGTTTGACGGGTTTACATCGCTTGGCATCTGGACCCCACCGCACAAGCAGGCCCCGTTTGTCTGCCTGGAGCCATGGTGCGGTATGGCAGATGAGCCCGATGCCGCGGGCACGATGGACCAAAAGCCGGGTGTTGTGCGCCTTGCACCGGGCAAAAGTTATACCTGCGGGTACAGCGCGGACGTGCAGCTGTAAACAAAGCTTTAGCACATCACTTGATAAGAAAGGGCCGTACCGGCTGCCAATGGCAGCAGATACGGCCTTTTCTCTTTTTTGTGTTTTGCGCACAAGCTCTGACGCAAACGCTTAAAACCGGGTGCCGGTGTGGCGTTCGTACACCTGCATGGCTGTTTTTTGCCCGTTTTTCATGATCTCTTTTTCATCCATCGTTTGCAGTTTGCGCCCGCGCACGGTAAAGTGCCCGGCAACCATCACGTCGCAAACGTCGTAGCGGTTGGCGTTGTATACCAGCGTCACCACCGGGTCGTGGAACAGCGGGGTGAGGTTTGGGCCCGAAAGGTCCATCAAAATCAGGTCGGCCTGTTTGCCCACTTCAAGGCTGCCGGTGGCATCGCCAAGGCCAAGTGCCCGCGCGGGTTCAATGGTAGAGCGGCGCAGCATCGACAGTGCCCCGGCGGTCTCAAAATCCACCCCGTGCTGGCGGTTCAGGGCAATGCCCATGCGCATATTGGTCCAGGGGTCCATCGTCAGCCAGTCGGTGCCCAGCACAATATGTACCCCGGCATCGAACATCTTTTTTGTGGGCGGGAACTCGCTGTGCCGCCCCAGCCCCTCAGTGCAATGGGCCATATGGGCACCGCTTTTGGCCAGCAATTTAATATCGCTGTCGGTTGTGTAAATGCAGTGCGCGCCCACAAGGTTTTTGCCCAAAAGGCCGGTCTCTTTTAAAAAATCCACGGGGGTCAGGCCGTAGCTTTCGCGCACCAGCGCCACTTCTCGCTCGCTTTGCGCAACATGGGTGTGAAAGCCGACACCGTATTTTTCGCCCAGCGCGGCGCATTTTTGTGCAAGCTCAAATGAAACGGTATCGGTAGCGTGTGGGCCAACGCGGCAGGTGATGCGCCCGCCGTCCTTGCCGTGGTAGGTTTCCAGCAGGCGAATGTTATCTTCTAAAAAGGCGTCACCCATTGCGGAGTGGCGGGTGTAGTCGTTGTGGCGCAGCGCCCCAATATCCACATCCACAATGTTCTGGCTAATGACAGCCCGCAAGCCGATTTCATCCACGGCTTTGGCCACCGACAACACATAGTGGTAAATTTCGTTGATGGTGGTCACGCCGCCCTGCATGCACTCCCAAGCGCCCAACAGGGAAAGGTGGTAAACGTCGCCGGGGGTCAGCTGGCCCTCCATTGGCAGCGCAAAGCCGTAAAAGCCGTTGGGGTCGTCCTCCAGCAGGCCTTTAAACAAGCTGCCCGCCACATGGGTGTGGGCATCCACAATGCCGGGCAAAATAGCCTTGCCCGCCGCATCCACCACCATAAGGCCGGCCCGCTCGCCGGGGTAGCTGCCTTCACCCACAGCCGCAATCCGCTTGCCCTCTACCAGCACATAACCTTTGCGGTACAGCGTATTGTTGTCGTCTACGGTAATAACGATCCCATTTTCAAATAAAATTTGTTCCATTTGCACAGCCCCTTTACCGTTTGATGCAGATGATTTAGTTTATGCCCAGTATCTCACAAAAAAATTGCTGCCGCAATGCAGAAAATGGGTTTTATGGCCGGTATAAAAATTTGTTAGGGGGGCCTTGCAAAAACGAGTCAATTCGTTATGATGAAACTATGCGGTTGACCGAAGCGGTTAATAAAGGGGGATGCTGGATGAATGAGGCTTTTTTTACCCTGCCAAAAGAAAAACAGCTGCGCATTTTAAACGCGGCGATGGAGGTGTTTTCGCAAAACGAGTACAAACATGCCTCAACTGATGATATTGCGGCAAAAGCGCAAATTTCAAAAGGGCTGCTGTTTTACTATTTTGGCAACAAAAAAGAATTATACCTTTACCTGTACCAGTACATGGAGCGGTTGACGCAAGATGCGATCGTGAATGAGGAGTTTGAAGCCATTGAAGACTTTTTTGACCTGATGGAATACGGCGCGCAAAAAAAGCTGAAACTGGTGGCGGAACACCCCTATTTATTGGATTTTGCCATTCGCGCCTATGATGCGCGCGACGAGCATTTAAACCCGGAGCTTGCGGCTAAGTTGCAGGCGCAGATGGGGGATGTGGGCAAGTATTTTGCCTATGTCGACTTTTCACGCTTTCGCGACGGGGTAGACCCAAATGAATTGTTGCGCATGCTGGTATGGATGACCGAGGGGTATTTACAGCAAATGCGGCGCCAAGGCCAGCCGGTGGATTTTAAAGTACTGCTGACAGATTATAAACGGTGGACCGTGCTGTTTAAAAACATGGCTTATAAAGAGGAGTTTTTACATGAAGATCATTGAGACAAAGGGCCTGACAAAAGACTATGGCGGGGGCCGTGGTGTCTTTGGGCTGGATTTTGAAGTGAACGAGGGCGAAGTGATGGGCTTTTTGGGCCCCAACGGCGCGGGCAAAACCACGACGATTCGCCAGTTGATGGGGTTTATTCAGCCGGGTGCAGGCAGCGCGACGGTATTTGGGCTGCCCTGCTTTGAACAGGCGGCGCAAATTCAAAAAGACCTTGGGTATCTGCCGGGCGAACCCGCTTTTATGAACGACATGACCGGCACGGCGTTTTTGCATTTCATCGCCCAAATGAAAGGCCTAAAAAGTTTTGCGCGGGCGCAGCAGCTGATGCAGCAGTTTGAGCTGGATGCCAATGCAAAAATAGGGCGTATGTCAAAGGGCACCAAGCAAAAAGTGGGCATTGTGGCGGCGTTTATGGCGTCCCCCCGCTTGCTGGTGCTGGACGAGCCGACCAGCGGGCTGGACCCGCTGATGCAAAACCGGTTTATTGACCTGATTTTACAGGAAAAACAGCGCGGCGCGACAATTTTGATGTCTTCTCATATTTTTGAGGAGGTGGAGCGTACCTGTGACCGCACGGTCATCATCCGCGCCGGGCGCATTGTGGCGGTAGAGCAGATGGAAGAGCTGCGCCGCACCAAACGCAAAACCTTTGTGGTGCAGTTTACTTCACCGGCGGATGCCGCGGCCTTTGCGGCGGCATGGGGCAGGGGAGAGGCCGCCGTAAACGGCGACGTGGTAACGCTTACCGTCACCGGCAGCCCGGATGCATTTTTAAAGCGGGTGGCGGCCTACCCGGTGCAGGATTTAGAGCTGCACCGCGAATCGCTGGAAGAACTGTTTTTACATTATTACGGGGCACAAAACGGGGGGCAAACGGCATGATCAACAAAACATTATTTTTGCGGGAAAGCAAAGCGGGCCTGCGCCTGCTACTGATTTTTTTTGCGGTGCTTACCATGTATGCCACCATGATCATTGCGATGTTTGACCCAAAGCTCGGCGACAGCCTTGCACAAATGGCACAAAGCATGCCCGCCCTGTTTGCGGCGTTTGGCATGCTGAATGTTGGCGCAACGCTGGGTGAATTTATGGCGAATTACTTATATGGCTTTTTGCTTACCGTCATGCCGCTTATTTTTATTGCCATGCTGGCAAACCGTTTGGTGGTGCGCTATGTAGAAAGCGGGTCTATGGCATACCTGCTGGCAACGCCAAACCGCCGCGGCCGTTTGGTGCGCACGCAGGCCCTGGTGCTGCTTACCGGCACGCTGGTACTTTTGCTGCTCAATTTGCTGGTGTGCATTGCAACTGCGCAGGCAATGTTTCCCGGGCAGCTCGACATCCCCGCATTTTTGCGGCTGAATTTGGGCCTGTACGGGCTTCACGTGTTTCTTGGCGGCCTGTGCTTTTTTGCCGCCTGCCTGTTTAATGACTCTCGCATGTCCCTTGGGGTGGGTGCGGGGTTGGGCGTGCTGTTTTTGCTAATACAAATGCTGTCGCAGGTGGGGGATAAGTTTGAAGTGCTGAAATACGCCACCCCTTATACGCTGTTTGCGCCGACCGACCTGCTGGCGGGGCAGGGCAGCGCCGTGGCCGGGGTGCTTTGCCTTTATGCGGCGGGCACGGTATTGTTTGGCGCGGCGATTGCGGTGTTTTGCAAACGGGATTTGCCGGTGTAAACAGAATAAATAAAAAGGCGGTGCCTGCCGGTGTAGGTGCCGCCTTTTTGCTTTTTAAAGTAAAAGCGTCGTGTCTCCGCATGGAATGCACAAAATGCTTTGCTTTTGAAAAAATTTAGTAGAATTTTGGAAAATACAATAAAATTTAACAAATTAGGTGTACAATAGAAACAACCGAAAAAATCGGTATCCAAAAATTTAACTCGGCTCTTTTGCAGTGCTTCGGCGGACACTGCCGAGTGCGCTGATAGGGGCCAGGAACAGGAGGCAATCCTATGAGCATAAATACAGCAATCGTAAAAGTCATTGGCCGCGAGGTGATCGACTCGCGCGGCAACCCCACCGTGGAGGCAGAGGTGCATCTTGCGGATGGCAGCTTTGCAACCGGTATCGCGCCCAGCGGCGCTTCGACCGGCGAGTTTGAAGCGCTGGAGTTGCGCGACGGCGACAAAAAACGCTTTGGCGGCAAAGGCGTGCAAAAAGCAGTTAAAAATGTCAATGAAAAAATTAATAAAGCACTGGCTGGGCTGGATGCCGCAGACACCTATGCGGTGGACGCTGCCATGATTGCAGCGGACGGCACCAAAGATAAATCCAACTTCGGTGCAAACGCCATTCTGGCGGTTTCCATCGCTGCGGCCCGCGCTGCCGCAGCGTCGCAAGAGATCCCACTGTACCGCTTTTTGGGCGGCGTTTCGGGCAACCGGCTGCCGGTGCCGATGATGAACATCCTCAACGGCGGCGCCCATGCGGCCAACACCGTGGATGTGCAGGAGTTTATGATTATGCCGGTGGGCGCGCCCAGCTTTGGCGAGGGTTTGCGCTGGTGCACCGAGGTGTTCCACTCGCTGCAATCGCTGCTGAAATCCAAGGGTCTTGCCACAGCTGTCGGCGATGAGGGCGGTTTTGCCCCGAACCTTGAAAGTGATGAAGAGGCCATTGAGTACATCTTGGAAGCGGTGCGCCTTGCAGGGTACGAGCCGGGCAAAGATTTTGTGCTGGCAATGGACCCCGCGTCCAGCGAATGGAAGGGCGCCAAGAAAGGCGAGTACCTGCTGCCGAAATCCGGCCAGAAGTTCACCTCGGCCGAGCTGGTACAACACTGGAAGAAGTTGGTCGACAAGTACCCGATCTACTCCATCGAGGACGGCCTGGATGAAGAGGACTGGGAGGGCTGGCAACTGCTGACCAAAGAGCTGGGTGACCGTATTCAGCTGGTGGGCGACGATTTGTTCGTCACCAATACCGAGCGCCTTGCAAAGGGTATTGCAAACAAGTGCGGCAATTCCATTTTGATCAAGCTCAACCAGATCGGCTCGGTTTCCGAGACGCTGGAAGCCATTAAGATGGCCCATAAAGCCGGGTATACGGCGGTTGTTTCGCACCGTTCGGGCGAGTCGGAAGATACGACGATCGCCGACCTTGCAGTGGCGCTGAACACCTGCCAGATCAAAACCGGCGCGCCGAACCGCAGCGAGCGTGTTGCAAAGTACAACCGCCTGCTGCGCATTGAAGAAGCGCTGGGCGCTTCGGCCCATTACCCCGGGGTAGAGGCCTTTAATAGTAAACGCTAAGCGGCAAAACCCCGCAGTGTAACTGCCTGTGTGATACCGATTTAATAAAAAAGAAATGCAGCGAAACCGCTGCATTTCTTTTTTTGCATTTATTGTGTCAAAATTAAGTGTTTCTGTTTTTAGCGGTTTGCAGGGGGCGGTGTGCTTTTAGTTTTAGATGGCGCACCGCAGGCTGCCGCATTGTTTTGGCGGGCTGTGTTACACCGGGGCATCCTCGCACAGCGCCCGGCTGATCTTGCCGACAAAATCCTGCACATTGGTCACGATGGTGCGCACGGCAAGGCTGCCGCGGTCCCGCAGCTTATTGACCGAAAATTCGGATACGTCGATCGAGTAAAAGTACAGCGGGCGCACGGCGCCGTCTACCAGCCGGTAGCTGGGAGTCATGTTGCCGGTGGCAATGGTGTGCAATGTGGTGGCCATGCAGATCACGGTGGTCGCCTCGCGCACTAGCGCGCGCATCGCGTCCTGCCCGTCGTACACATTGGGGATGACCTCCGGCAGTGGGCCGTCGTCCCGCACCGAGCCTACCAGCACAAACGGCACATCGTTTTGCACGCACTCGTACATAATGCCGTCGTGCACATAGCCTTGCTCAATAAACGCGGCAATCGACCCGCATTCTCGCACTTTGTTGATGGTGTCAAGGTGGTTGTAATGCCCGCCCTCGCGGGATTCCTGTGTGCGCACGTCCTGCCCCAGCGCAGTGCCAAGGTACCCGGCTTCAAGGTCATGGGTGGCAAGTGCGTTGCCTGCCATCAGCCCGTTCACATAGCCACCGTGTACCAGTGCTGCAAAGGCGGCACGCGCATCCGCGTCAAACGCACAGGCGGGGCCCATCACCCACAAAATGCGTCCGTGCTGTTTTTCATAGCGCAGTAGCTGTAATAGCTCGCGGTAATCACGCGAATAACCCGTCTCGCGCGAGCGCCCCTGCCGAAAGGCAAACGCTTCCTGCGCATTGCCGCCGGGTGCAGAAAACCCCTTTGTCCACAAAAAAATGCCCTCAGAGCCATCCTCCGAGCGGCCGGTGACAACAAGGTCCCCCTGCTTTAAATTGCGAAATTCCACAATTTCAATGCGGCCATTTTTCAATACGGCAGTGCAGTCCATACGGCTGTCCTGCGCCAGTAACCAGTTGCCGCCCACTTTAAAGTATTCCGGGTACATGCTGGTAGAATGGTACCCGCCCGGTGCCGCCCCATCCCGCGGGGCAGGGCAAAGCACGGCGTTTGGGGCGTGCTGCAAAAACGGCAATGTAAAATCCGGCTCGCGAAATACCGGTAATTCAAAGCCCATAAAAGTTCCTCCCTAGTTTGCAAAATAACAAGTCTAGTGTAGCACAAAGCCGATACAAAGTCGAACAAACGCGGATACTGGAAAATTGTGCGATATTTTCTGGCAAAGCGCGAAAAACCGTGCCGATACCCGGCCCGAACCTGTGGAGCGCGGGCTTTTTTTATCACGGCTTTTATGGTAAAATCAAGCAGAGCGGCAGCCCGTAGCTGCCGCTTTGCGCTGTGCCACGGCGGCTGATAACGCGGCCCCACCGGTGGGGTGGTTTGCGTGCGTGCAAACAGGCGGCTGCCCGCTGTTTGCGGCTGTGGCATGGCAAGGCCCGCTTGCTGCAATGGGCAAACTGAAAAAAGAGAGGCGAAGCAGATGCATGAAAAAGAGGCAAAAGGCATTTTGTCGGCAAAAAACGGGCTCAACCCCTACCGCGGCTGCACACATGGTTGCATCTACTGCGACTCGCGCAGCAACTGCTATAATATCCAGCACGATTTTGAAGATGTAGAGGTAAAAATCAATGCGCCCCAGTTGCTGGCGCAGGCGCTGCGCAGCAAGCGGCAGCGGTGCATGATTGGTACCGGGTCCATGTGCGACCCGTATCAGCCCGCAGAACTCAGCTGCAACATCACCCGTGGGTGTCTAGAGGTGGCCGAGCAGCAGGGGTTTGGGTTTACGGTGATCACAAAATCAGACAAGGTATTGCGTGACCTCGACTTGCTGGAGAGGGTGCAGCACAAAAGCAAATGCGTTGTGCAGATGACACTGACCACCTTTGATACGCAGCTGTGCAGTATCTTAGAGCCCAATGTCTGCAATACACAGCGGCGGCTTGAAGTACTGCGCATTTTGCAGCAGGCAGGTATCCCCACCGTGGTCTGGCTGACCCCCATTTTGCCGTTTTTAAATGACAGCTGGCAAAATGTCAGCAGCATTTTAGAGGGCTGTTTTGATACCGGCGTGCGCGGTATCCTGTGTTTTGGCATGGGCCTCACCCTGCGGGAGGGCAACCGCGAATATTTTTACGAAAAATTGGACCAGCATTTCCCCGGCCTCAAACAGCAGTACCAGCGGGCCTTTGGCAACCAATATGTCTGCAACAGCCCGCACAATGCGGCGCTGATGAAGCGGTTTCATGCGGCCTGTGAGGCACGGGGCGTATTGCACCATACCGATGAAATTTTTGCTTATCTGAACACATTTGAAGACAAGCTGGCAGCAGAGCAGCTGTCTTTGTTTTAAAAAGGAGGAAACCAGTGCCGGTTTTAATTGAAGAATGGAAACAACAATATTGTGCGGCGGTACAAGCGGCGTTTGGCCCGCGGGTGGTGTTTATTGGCCTGCAGGGCAGCTATGGCCGCGGCGAAGCGGGCGAACACAGTGACATTGACGTGGTTCTGCTGCTGGACGAAGTGACAATGGACGATTTAAAGCAGTACCGTGCCCTGCTGGCAGAATTGCCGCACCGTGAACTGATCTGCGGGTTTATTGCTGGCTACCGTCAGCTTGCCGGGTGGGAGAAAGGCGACCTGCTGACCTTTTTGCTGGATACGGTGGCATGGCAGGGCAGTTTGCAGGCGCTGGAACAACAGGTTGGCCCGGCCGATGCACAGCAAAGTGTTGTTACCGGTGCGGGCAACATTTACCACGCCTGCGTGCACAATTACCTGCACGAGCGCAGTGAAGAGGTGCTTGCAGCACTGCAAAAAAACGCGTTTTTTGTGCTGCGTGCGGCCTGTTATGCCCGCACCGGGCAGTTTGTCAAGCGCAGGGATGAATTGCAAAAACACCTGACGCCAGATGAAAATGCCCTGCTTACGATGCCGCCGAAGCTGGAAGAGCTGACCCCGGCACTGCTACAATGGGCGGGCAATTTACTGGCGCAAAACGGGCCGGTGGTAAACTAACGGCCCGTTGCGGTAAGCAAGGCTGTAAAGCAATTAAAAACAGCCCCGCACTTCAGCTTAAGTGCGGGGCTGCTTGTTTTATAAATTTAAGTAGTAGGCGGGGTTTCTGCCGGTGCTTGGGGCGTGACGTTTTGCAGGTAAACGCTGGTGCTGGGGAACGCGAACGACACACCGTGGCGCTCCATTAAATCCATGATGGCAAAGTATAGCCGCTCGTTGATGGCAAGCGATTCGTTGTAGTCCGCGCTTTTGGTGAAGTACCGAACTAAAATATCCATGCTGCTGGCCGAAAAGCCCACAAACCGCACCAGCACCGTGTCGGAATGCAGCGCACTGTCAGATGAAAGCAGGTCACGCAGGTCGCGCATCAGCAGTTCCAGTGTTTTGTGTGGGGTCTCGTAGCAGACCGTTAAGGTAAACTGCCCCATGCGCATTTTGCGGTTGCTGCCGTTGGTAATCAACCCCGTGCTGACGACAGAATTGGGCAAGATGCTCAACGTATTGTCCAGCCCGCGTATTTTGGTACTGCGAAAGGTCAAATCCTCTACGGTACCCTCCACCCCGGCGCAGGTGATCCAGTCACCAATGGCAAACGGTTTTTCTACCAGCAGTACCAGCCCGGCAAACAGGTTGGCAGCACTGTCCTTTGCGGCAAGCGAAACGGTCAGCCCGCCAAGCCCCAGCCCGGCAATCAACCCGCTGACCTGAAACCCCAGTTCCCCCATGGCGGCCAGTGCGGCAAACACCACAATCAGCACTTTCAGCGCGCGGCGCAGCATACGGCGTACCGCCTCGGCGCTGCCTAAAAACTTAAACGTAAAAGCGGGGGTGGTGTCCACAATGCCGCAGCCGGCCCAGGCAAGCAGGGCAAGGGTGACAAGCCTTGCACCCCGTGTGGTCAGGTTGCGGGTGGTCGCAAGTGCCGCAGCGCCCAGAGGCAGGTTCCACAGGGCAATGCAAAGGCCCAAAAGAAAGATAAGAGAGGCAACCGGCCCGGTGATGGCGTGCAACAAATCTTCCCAAGCACTGCCGCTCAGGCGTTTGAATAGGCGCGTCGTCAGTTTCACCGCATGGTAGCGGTAAAGCTGGCTGAAAAGTAAAAACAATAAAAAAACAGCGCCGCAAAACACCCACTGCCAAAGCGGGTTTGCACTGCCGGTCAGCTGCTGTGCTGCCGTGGTAAGGTCTTCCATTGCGGCATGCCTCCTTGTGCCAAAATTCTTTTGTTCATAGTAACACACTGCCGCGGCAGGCGCAACCGGGCACAAGTGAAAATAGGGCAGGGGTCTTGCAAAAAACGGGAGAATAAGATATAATAATGCTAGTCTGTTTCAGGGCGGGGTGAAAATCCCCACCGGTGGTAATGGCGGCAATAGCCGCACGAGCCCACGACCGCTGTTAAAAGCGCTGATCTGGTTGGATCCCAGAGCCGACGGTTATAGTCCGGATGAAAGAAACTGCGGCTGTTTTGGTTTCACAGCGCCCTTTTTGCACAGGCAAAAAGGGCGCTTTTTTTGATGACAAAACGGCGGTCAGCCTCCCCGACAGACACAAATAAAGGAGGCCTTTTCATGCAAACGTACAATGTAACCACCAAAACTCGCAAGCTTACCACCATGGCACTACTCAGCGCACTCGCCGTAATCATGGTCGCGCTGATCCACTTTCCGCTGTTGCCGGCAGCCCCATTTTTAGAGTATGACCCTGCCGACATCGCCATCCTGATTGGTACCTTTTTGTTTGGGCCGGTGTCTGGCCTTGCACTGACGGCAATCGTCAGTGTGTTGCAGGGCCTTACAGTCAGCGCGGCCAGCGGGCCCATCGGCATTTTGATGCATTTTCTTGCCACGGGTGCTTTTTCACTGACAGCGGGGCTGATCTACCGCAAACGCCACGACATTACCGGTGCGGTGGTGGCGCTGGCCGCTGGCACCCTTGCCATGACGGTGATGATGAGTATTTGTAACCTGCTGTTGACGCCTGTTTTTCTGGGGGCGCCGCTGCAAACGGTACTGGATTTAATGCTGCCCGCCATTGTGCCATTTAACCTGTTAAAAGCAACCATCAACAGCGTGATCACCTTTTTTGTGTATAAGCCCATCAGCCACTTGGTCTTTCCGCAGGGGCCAATTACGGGGTAATGGCAGATATTTTGTGCCATTTTTGTGACCTGTGCACAAAAACACTTGACAAAACCGCACAAAGAAATTATCATGATATTGTAAAACATAGAACTTTAATGGGATATTTACCCGAGCGATAAAACAAGAGAGGAGAGGCCAACCTATGAACGTTCTTTCTATTCGCAGCCAAATGATGTGTGCTTGTATGCCGATGATGTGCGGCATGCTTTGTTGTGCTGCAAAAAAAAGAACAAACGGGCCGGGCCTCGCTAATTCTCTGCCTTTGTAAAAGGGTATCACAGAGATTTTGCAGTAAGCTGTCAGGCCATGGCCTGACAGCTTTTTTATTTGCTTAATCCCGTAAAAGTACACAAAAACAGGATATGACCCACCTGGGAGGGATGTTTATGCCAATTACAGTACCGGAAGGTTTGCCTGCCGCAAAAGTGCTGGAAAAGGAAAATATTTTCGTGATGGAGCGCTCAAGGGCAATCCATCAGGATATCCGGCCGTTGCAGATTTTAATTTTGAATTTGATGCCGGCTAAGGATGAAACCGAAAAGCAATTGCTGCGGCTGCTTAGCAATTCGCCGCTGCAAATAGAAGTGAATTTTTTATACACGGCGACGCATCAGTCAAAACACACGCCGCTGGAGTATTTGCTGCAATTTTATAAAAGTTTTGAAGAGGTAAAAGATAAACGCTTTGACGGCCTGATCGTCACCGGTGCGCCGGTGGAGCGCATGCCGTTTGAAGAGGTGGACTACTGGCCGGAGCTGGTGCGGATCATGGACTGGTCACTGACCCATGTGTATTCCACCATGTACATCTGCTGGGGGGCCCAGGCGGCACTGTACCACCACTACGGCATTCAAAAATATGCACTCAAAAAAAAGCTGTCCGGCGTGTATGACCACAAGCTCAATTTGACAGACCACCCCCTACTGCGCGGGTTTGACGACCATTTTTGGGCGCCGCATTCACGTTTTACCGAAGTGCGCAAAAGTGATATCGAGCAATCGCCACAGTTGCAGGTGCTTGCCACCTCAAAAGAGGCGGGGGCCTACCTTTCAGCCAGCCGCAATGGCCGGCAGCTGTTTATTGCCGGGCACTGCGAATATGGGCGCAACACGCTGGCAAAAGAATACCAGCGCGATTACAAAAAAGGGCTGCCGGTAGAACTGCCCGAGCACTATTTCCCGCAAAACGACCCCACAAAAACGCCGGTGCTCAACTGGCGGGGGCACGCGTCACTGCTGTTTACCAACTGGCTGAACTACTGTGTTTATCAGGAGACACCGTACGACCTCTCGCAGCTTGCAGGGGCGGGGGCAGGCATTTGACAACGCGGCAATTTTGTCCGGTTTTGTGGCCTTGATACCGGGTCTTTTTGGCTTGACAGAAGCGGTGCCGTGTTTTATAATAAAAACATAATTGAATAACACTTATCAAGAGTGGCTGAGGGAACAGGCCCTGTGAAGCCCGACAACCTGCGTTTTTACGCAAGGTGCCAAATCCTGCGGGTAACACCGGAAGATAAGCTTTTTAGCGACCCCGGCATGTTGCCGGGGTCGCTTTTTGTCGAAAGCGAAACGGCCCCGTGTGTGATTGTTCAATTAAATTACAATGCACCCCAACAGCACGCCGCAGCGGCGCGCGGGGCAAACAGAAGGGAAGTACAACACAAATGTCCAAACGCTTTTTTACTTCAGAATCGGTGACCGAAGGGCACCCCGACAAGATTTGCGACCAGATCTCCGACGCGATTCTGGACGCCATTTTAGAGCAGGACCCCGACGGGCGTGTTGCCTGTGAGACGACCGTCAGCACCGGCCTTGTGCATGTGATGGGGGAGGTCACGACCTCCTGCTATGTGGATATTCCCAAAATCGTGCGCGAGACGATCCGCGGCATCGGCTACACCCGTGCAAAATATGGGTTCGACGCCGACACCTGTGCGGTGATCACCAACATTGACGAGCAAAGCCCCGACATCGCGCTGGGCACCAACGACAACGTGGGTGGTGCGGGTGACCAGGGCATGATGTTTGGGTTTGCCTGTGATGAGACCCCTGAGTTGATGCCACTGCCCATCGCGCTGGCGCACCGGCTGGCAAAGCGCCTTTCTAAAGTGCGCCGCAGCCGCGAGCTGACTTACTTGCGGCCGGACGGCAAGACCCAGGTGACGGTGGAATACGACGGTGATAAGCCGGTGCGGGTCGACACGGTCGTCGTATCCACCCAGCATGCGCCCGACGTGGAAATTGAACAGCTGCGCAAGGATATCATTGAAAAGGTCATTCGCCCGGTCGTGCCGGCGCAGTTGCTGGATGAAAACACGAAATATCTCATCAACCCCACCGGCCGGTTTGTCATCGGCGGCCCGCAAGGCGACTCCGGTCTCACCGGCCGCAAGATCATTGTGGATACCTACGGTGGGTATGGCCGCCACGGCGGCGGTGCGTTTTCCGGCAAAGACCCCACAAAGGTCGACCGCAGTGCCGCGTATGCCGCGCGCTGGGTGGCAAAAAACATCGTTGCCGCAAAGCTTGCCACAAAATGTGAGGTAGAGCTTGCCTACGCCATCGGTGTGGCACAGCCGGTCAGCGTGCTGGTGGATACCTTTGGCACCGGCACGGTGGATGACGAGCAGATTGCAAACGCCGTGAAAAAGGTGTTTGACCTTTCGCCCACGGGCATCATCAAAGCGCTGCAACTGCGCCGCCCGCAATATCGTCAGCTTGCCGCCTTTGGCCACATGGGCCGTGAGGACCTTGGCGTGTTGTGGGAAAAGACCGACCGTATTGATCAACTGAAAGCGGCACTGTAAACTTTTTTGAAAACATAAAATAGCAAACACCGCCGTATTGCATGATGGCAATACGGTGGTGTTTTGTCGTTTACAGGGCGCGTGAGGCAAAAAACGACAAAAAAACCTTTTTTGCATTGTGCCCAGTAAAAAAGGCAGGTATAATAAAAATAAAGTGAAAGCAGAAAGGCCGTGACACCATGAAGTATGTGACCGAAGGGCTGCAGCCCGCAGAAGTGCTGCGCTATTTTGAAGAAATTTCGTGTATTCCCCGGGCTTCCCGCAACGAAAAAGCCGTCGCACAGTACGTGTACGATTTTGCCAAAGGGCTGGGGCTGGATGCCAAAATGGACGATGCCTATAATGTTGTCGTCAAAAAGCCGGCGTCCCCCGGCTGCGAAAAAGTACCCCCGCTGATGTTGCAAGGGCATATGGACATGGTTTGTGTCAAGCTGCCCGGTGTAGAGCATGATTTTGACAAAGACCCGTTGCAGCTTGAAATTGTGGATGGCAAGCTGAAGGCAAAGGGCACGACACTGGGGGCCGACAATGGCACTGCCTGTGCCACCATGATGGCGCTGCTGGCAAAGGATGATTATGTACACCCGCCGCTGGAATGCGTGTTTACCACAATGGAAGAGATTGGCCTGCTGGGTGCGATGGCGCTGGATGCCAGCTGGATTGCGGCCCGCCGCATGATCAATATGGATTCTGGTGCCAGCACCGATAACCAGACCGTCGTTTCCTGTGCGGGCGGTATTGTGCTGGACTTTACGAAGCAGCCCCAGTGGCAGGCGGCACAGGGCGAAGCGCTAAAACTGCGTATTTCAGGCCTTTTGGGCGGCCATTCGGCCATTACCATTGGCGAAGGGCGCGGCAACGCGCTAAAACTGATGGCGCGGGTGCTGCACGCGGTGAATGCCGCAGTGGGCAGTTTGCAAATTGCGTGGTTTGAGGGCGGCATGAAGATGAACGCCATCGTCAGCGAGGCGCAGGCAACCGTTACAGTGCCTGCGGGTGCCGGTGCGGCGGCGCTGGCCGCAGCACAGGGCATGGCGCAAAAAATAAAAGCAGAGCTTGCCGCCACCGACCCCGGCTTTTGCTTTGAAGCAGGGGAGACTACACTGCCGAGGCAAACGCTCAGCACCGCCGACAGTGCCGCACTTTGGCAGTTTTTGTTCTTGTTGCCCGACGGTATGCGCCAGATGAGCCGTGAAATGCCGGGGCTGGTACACTGCTCCAGCAATATTGGTATTTTGACGATGTCGCCCGAGCAGATCTACCTGTGTGACTGTGTGCGCAGTGCGGAGGACAGCCTTGGCGAAAACCTTGCGGCAGAGCTGCTTTGCCTTGCCGGTCTGCTGGGCTTTACCGCAAAACGTGGTATCAGTTTCAGCGGGTGGAAGTACGACCCCTCTTCACAGCTGCGCGCCCTTTGCATGCAGGTCTACAAAGACATGTTTGGCCGCGAGATGGAGCTGCAAGCCACCCATGGCGGGTTGGAATGCGGGGAATTTAAGGGCAAATTCCCCGATATGGATATTATGACGGTCGCGCCCACCTGTGACGGGGCGCACACACCGGAAGAGTACGTTGACCTTGCATCGTTTGCCCGCACCTACGATTATCTGTTTGAAGTGTTTCGCGCGTTGTGTAATCAAAAAGGCTGATGCAAAAGTAATTGAAAAAGTGTGACACAAGTAAAAAACAAAACAAAGCAGGGGCCCGCAACATGCGGGCCCCTGCTTTGTTTTGAGAGAAAACGCGTAGCGGAAAGTCAGCTGCCCCGTACAGTTTGATACGGCCAGTTTATAATACCGCCAAAGTCATACACGTTTTTATAACCCAATGCCGATAACTTACGGGCCGCCTGCCGGCTGCGTGCGCCAGAATAGCAGTGCAGCAGCAGTACCGCATCAAGGTCAGGCAGGGCTTTGGGCTGGCGAGAGCCAATTGATTCGTTGGGCACTAAAATAGCGCCGGGGATATGCCCCGCAGCGTATTCTTCGGGCTGCCGAACGTCCACGACCGTCACGCCGCCTTTGTCGATCATTTCTTTTGCCTTTTGAGGGGTGATGCGCTGAGGGCCGCCCTCAGCGGAAGCACCGGTAAATAAATTGCCAAATAAATTTAAATTCAAAATAAGTCGCCTCCCATACTGCAACCATATCGTTTACAGTTTATGCTGTAATTATAATTGTTACAGTATGAAATGTCAATAGAAATTGTAAAAAAATTTGTATATCGCACTTTGTTGCTACCCAAAACAGAAAATGCGGCATTCGCACAGAAAAAATAAAGAGAAAATAAATTATTTGTGAAAATAGTAACACAAACCAATAAAAACAGTTGTAATTCCTATCAAATGGCTCTATAATAAAAGTATATTAAATTCCTCTAAGATAGCAACCAATGGTTATACGGTTCTGGTGGAAGAGCTATCGAATTCATACTAAATATTAAGTATCCAATAACTAATTTCTGCTTGCGAAAGGAGCAAAACAATGAATACAGTTGAATTTTATCGTTGTGAAGTTTGTGGTAACATGGTGGCACTCATCAAAAAAGGCGGCGGCACCCTTGTGTGCTGTGGCCAGAACATGACAAAATTGGAAGCCAATACGACGGATGCCGCAACCGAGAAGCATGTGCCGGATGTGAAGCGTGAAGATGGCAAAATTAAAGTCACCGTCGGTGCGGTGGCACACCCGATGCTGAAAGAACACTACATTGAATGGATTGCACTTGTCAACGGAGACAAAGTTGAGGTCCACTATCTCACCCCGGGTGCCTCACCCAGCACCATGTTTAACGATGTTGCCAGCGGCTCGGTTTATGCTTACTGCAACCTGCATGGGCTGTGGAAAGCAGACCTTGACACCATTGTAGCGGGCCGGATCGATGGCGAAAATGTAGATGAGATCTGCTCGCCGGAATTCGCCGAGGGGTGCGTGTCCTATTGAGAGGCGCTCATCAAAGCACAAAAAACGCCTCATCACCTTACAAACAAAGGAGAGACGATTATGCTGAATGAAAAATTAGTATCCATGCTGAATGACCAAATTAACATGGAATGGTATTCCGCTTATTTTTACCTTGATATTTTTGCCTATTACACCGATGCCAACCTGAATGGGTTTGGCAACTGGTACAATGTGCAGGCGCAGGAAGAGCGCGACCATGCAAAGCTGTTTATGCAGTATCTGCTGAATAACAGCGTGCGGCCTGAGCTGAAAGCAATTGCAAAACCGAATGTGGAGTTTAAAGATTTCCGCCAGCCTGCTGTCGCAGCGTTTGGCCACGAGCAAAAGGTCACGGCATCCATTAATGCAATTTACGCGGTGGCCTATGAGCTGAAAGACTTCCGCACCATGCAGTTCCTTGACTGGTTTGTCAAAGAACAGGGCGAAGAAGAGAAAAACGCAGACGACATTATTAAAAAATATGACCTGTTTGGTACCGACCCGAAAGGGCTGTACCTGCTGGATGCTGAACTGGCAACCCGTGTTTATGCGGCGCCCAGTTTAGTGCTGTAAACAATGCAGGCAAATCAACAGGGCAAGGAGTGAATTGAAATGAATGTTTATGATTTTAGCGTTAACGATATCAGCGGAGCCCCCAAAATGATTGCAGAATATCAGGGCAAAGTATTGCTGATTGTGAATACGGCGAGTAAATGCGGGTTTACCCCGCAATACGAAGGCCTTGAAGCGCTGTACCAAAAGTACAAGGGGCAGGGGTTGGTCATTTTGGGCTTCCCGTGCAACCAGTTCTTAGAGCAAGACCCCGGCAGTAACGAGGAGATCAGCGAGTTTTGCAAAGTGAATTACGGGGTCACGTTCCCGCTGTTTTCTAAAATAGAGGTGCGCGGCCCGGGCACCCACCCGTTGTACCGCTTTTTGACAAAGCAGGCACCGTTCCGCGGGTTTGAAACGAATAAAGAGATGGGCCGCAAGATCGAATCTGTTGTGCGCGAGCATTACCCTGAAAACCTGCACGGTGATGAGATTAAGTGGAATTTTACAAAATTCCTCATCAGCCGTGACGGCACAAAGATTAGCAGGTACGAGCCGACGGTCACGCCGCAAGAACTGGATGCAATCATCCAAAAAGCACTGTAACTACAAAATAAAAACAGAGGGCGGTTGCCCTCTGTTTTTTTGTGTCCGCTGATATCCGTCAGCAGTACCGGGCCACTAAGGCTAAAAAATCTTTTGCGTACCGCGCACATTTAATTTTGCCCACCCCCGGTACTTTCAAAAAGTCGTTTTCCGTTTGGGGCAACATGGTGCTGATTTTTTGCAGCGTGGCGTCGGTAAATACGGCAAACGGGGGCACCCCCGCGCTGCGCGCAAGTTTTAGGCGCAGCTTTTTCAGCTCGGCATACAGGCCGGTCGGGGCAACTGTATTTTCAGGTAGGCCCGTTTGTTGTGCTGCATTTTTGGGGGTAAGGCAACCGGAGCAATGCCCGCAATGTGCGGGCGGCTGTTCCCCAAAATAGCGCAACAGCGCGGCGCGCAGGCAGCCTTTGGTGTGCGCATAAAAGGTCATTTGCCGCAGGCGGTCTTCATCCCGCTCGCGCAGCTGCGCTGCCTGTTCTTCAGCAAGGTCGCCGCGTACATCACTGTGCTCAATCAAAAAGCGGTTGGTGGCGACGTCCCGTTTGCTGTAAAGCAACAGGCATTGTGCCTCGTTGCCATCCCGCCCCGCGCGCCCGGCCTCCTGATAATAGCTTTCAATGTCTTTTGGCATATTATAGTGTACCACAAAGGCGACATTTGATTTATCGATCCCCATGCCGAATGCATTGGTTGCCACCATAATCTGCACCTGGTCATACAAAAAATCGTCTTGGCTGCGCTGGCGGGTCTCAATCGGCAGCCCCGCGTGGTAGCAGGTGGCGGCAAACCCGTCGTCACACAGGCGGGTGCAAACTTCTTCTACTGTTTTTCGGGTCAGGCAGTAGATGATACCGCAACTGTCCGGGTGCAGCAGCAGGTAATCTTTTAGCGCGGCATATTTGTCAGAGGTGTGTTTGACGCCAAAATAAAGGTTGGGCCGGTCAAACCCCGTCACGGTCACACTGGCGTCTTGCAAACAAAGCAAAGAAACGATGTCCTGCCGCACTTGCAGGGTAGCGGTTGCGGTAAACGCACAGACGACCGGCCGCACAGACAGCCGCTGGATGAAGGTGGAGATATCAAGGTAGCCCGGCCTGAAATCCTGCCCCCACTGCGAGACGCAATGGGCTTCATCCACGCATACCATGCTGATGATCTGGCTGGCGCAAAGCGATAAAAACGAGGAGGTCAAAAGGCGCTCGGGTGCAACGTAAATAATTTTATAAAGCCCCTGTTTTGCGTTTTGCAGGGCCTTGCGGTATTGCCCGTCCGACAGGGAAGAGTTGAGGTAGGCAGCCCGCACCCCGGCCTGTACCAATGCGCCCACCTGGTCTTTCATCAGCGAGATCAGCGGGCAGACCACAATGGTAATGCCGGGCAGCAGCAGGGCCGGCAACTGGTAGCAGACCGATTTGCCGGCGCCCGTGGGCATGATGCCCACCGCGTCGCCACCGGCGAGCAGCTGGTCAATAATGGGCTGCTGGCCGGGGCGAAACCCCGTATAGCCAAATACTTCCTGTAACAGTTGCCGCTTGCGTTCCATAAAACTCCTTCCCAACAAAGAGCCGCCGCGGCTAAAGCCGCGGCGGCAAAACCTCATGTCAAAAAACGTGTTTATTCCGGCATCATGCGCACAATACCGCGCTCGGCGTCCACTGCCACTTTGACGCCATCTTTTAAGATGTGGGTGGCACCTGTCGCGCCAACGATCACCGGCTTTTCCAACGTAAGGCCCACAATAGCCGCATGGCTGTTTAAGCCCGGTTCCTCGGCAATAATGGCGGAAGCCTTTTTTAAATAGTCCAAAATTTCATTGCTGGTCGACGGGATGACTAAAACATCACCGGGGTGAAGTTTGGTTTTGACCTCCGCTTCGCTTTTGCAGATGCAAAGGCGGCCGCAGTCTACCAGTTTGCCCACGCCGACACCGGAAAGCAGGGAAGAGCCCACCAAATGCGCTTTGATCATGTTCGTTGTGCCGGAGACCCCCACCGGTACCCCGGCGGTAATTACGGCAAAGTCGCCCTCTTTCAGGTAACCCGATTTTTGGGCCAGCTCCGCAGAAGTATCGATCAGTTCGTCTGTTGTGTGCACCATGGGCATGACCATGGGCACAATGCCCCACGAAAGGCTGAGATGACGGTAGACCTGCTGGGTGGTAACGCAGGCAATAATGGGCGGGGTAGGCCGGTATTTGCAAAGCAGACGCGCAGTTTCGCCGCTTTTGCTCACGGTTACAATGGCTTTTGCATTGATATCCATTGCCGTGGTGCAGGCTGCGTGCGCCATCGCGTCGGCGACCCCCATGTGGTCCTCTAGCCCGCGGTTGCGCAGGCGCTTATTATAGTTGATGTCGGCCTCGGTGCGCACGGCGATAGCCGCCATGGTTTTCACCGCTTCAACGGGAAACTTGCCCGCTGCGGTTTCGCCCGAAAGCATAATGGCAGAGGTGCCGTCGTAAATTGCATTTGCGACGTCGGTGATCTCCGCACGGGTTGGGCGGGGGTTGTTCATCATAGAATCCAGCATCTGGGTGGCGGTGATTACGGGCTTACCGCTGGTATAGCAGTGCCAGATGATGCTTTTTTGAATAATGGGGATCTCGGTGAAATCGATCTCGACCCCCATGTCGCCGCGGGCGACCATGACACCGTCCGAAACCGCAAGAATTTCCTCGATGTTCTGTACGCCATCGCTGTTCTCAATTTTGGCAATAATTTTAATGTTGTCGCATTTGTGGGCGTCCAGCAATTCGCGGATGTCCAGCACGTCGCGGGCGCAACGGGTAAACGAGGCGGCAATAAAATCAAACCCGTTTTCAATGCCAAACACAATGTCGGCTTCGTCCTGTTTGCTGAGGTACGGCATGGAAAGGCGCACGCCGGGTACGTTGACACTTTTGTGGTTTGAAACATACCCGCTGTTTTGCACTTTACAGGTGATGTCCTGCCCCTCGACCTTTTCAACGACCATCGAAATCAGCCCGTCGTCCAGCAAAAGGCGGGTGCCTGGTTCTACATCTTGCGGCAGGTCACGGTAGGTGATCGAGCAGATCGCAGCGGTGCCCACCACATTGCGGGTCGTCAGCACAAAGCTGGCCCCCTGCTCTAAAAAGACTTTACCGTCTTTAAAATCACGCAGTCGGATTTCCGGCCCCTTCGTGTCCAGTAATGCCGCGATCGGTTGCTGCATTTCATCACGCAGCCTGCGCAGCAGGTTCAACCGCCCAAGGTGCTCTTCGTAAGTGCCGTGCGAAAAATTAAACCGTGCGACATTCATGCCGGCGGTAATCATTTCACGCAAGGTATCCTCAGAGTCGGTGGCAGGGCCGAGGGTGCAGATAATTTTAGTTTTGCGCATTGCAATTCCCCCTTCAACAGAACTACCGGACTATGCCGGAAAATTTTCGAAATCCAATTCATTATACTATACATTTCGGCTTTTGCCTACTGCCCCAAGGGGAATTTAAGCTGAAAGCAGCGATTATGGCAAGTTTCACTTAAAACGGTAAAAGTAAAGGAGAATTGTTGTTGATATCGTTTGTTTATGTTATAATAACGATGTACTGAACCACGTGTGGCAAAGGCAAAAACGGGGCTGTGCCTGCTTAATGTTTTTGTATTGCCACCGCAAAAGAAACAATGTTTCAAAATGATAAAGGAGTTCAAAAATGGCAAAGAGAGCATTTATTATTGTGTTAGATAGCTTTGGGATTGGCAAAGCGCCAGACGCAGCAGCTTTTGGTGATGAGGGCAGCGATACCTTGGCATCTATTTCTAAAAGTGCCAAATTCAGCACCCCGGTCCTGGGCAGCCTTGGCATGTTTAATATTGATGATGTGACCTGCTGCCCGCCGGTGGCGGCGCCGAAGGCCAGCTTTGCACGGCTGGTCGAGCAGAGCAAGGGCAAAGACACCACCATTGGCCACTGGGAGATTGCGGGTGTGGAAAGCCCCAGCCCGCTGCCGACCTACCCGAACGGCTTCCCCAAAGAGATTATTGACGAGTTTGAGGCAAAAACCGGCTGCGGTGTGTTGTGTAACCTGCCGTATTCCGGCACACAGGTGCTGACCGATTACGGCGAAGAGCACCTGAGCACCGGTAAGCTGATTGTGTATACCTCTGCCGACAGCGTGTTCCAGATCGCGGCGCACGAGGACCTTGTGCCGGTGAAAAAGCTGTACGAGTACTGTGAAATTGCCCGCAATATTTTGGTGGGTGAACATGGTGTGGGCCGCGTGATTGCCCGCCCGTTTGTCGGCACCGACAAAACCAATTTTAAGCGCACCTCCAACCGCCACGATTTCAGCCTGCTGCCCCCCAGCAAGACCATGCTGGACTATTTGCAGCAGGCGGGCCTTGAGACGATTGGCGTTGGCAAAATTTACGATATTTTTGCAGGTCAGGGTGTGAACAGGACGACCCGCACCACCTCAAACCACCACGGCATGGAAGTTACGCTGGGCCATGTAAAAGAGGACTTTGAAGGACTTTGCTTTGTGAACCTGGTCGATTTTGACATGCTGTATGGCCACCGCAACGATGTGGACGGGTATGCAGCGGCTGCGACCGAATTTGACGGCCAGCTTGCCGAGTTTCTGCCGCTGATGCGGGATGAGGATATTTTGATCATCACCGCAGACCATGGCTGTGACCCCGCTACACCGTCCACTGACCATTCGCGTGAATGTGTGCCGATGCTGATTTACGGCAAGCAGATTCGCGAGGGGGTCAACCTTGGTACTCTCCCTTCATACGCCAACATTGCGGCGACTGTGCTGGATTATTTTGATGTTAAAGCCCCCGTTGCCGGCAAAAGTGTTTTGCCGGAAGTGATGAAATAAAGAAATTTGTCACAAATTTAAAAGATGCCGCATTTTTGCGGCATCTTTTTTTACAAATTTTTTTGGCAAACTTGTAGTATTTGCCTTTTTTAGCTCGTTTCAAGTATAGAACACAAAACAACAACACTGCTATTCAGCAGCACCGAAACGGAGGACGAAAACCATGTTTGCACAAACCATTATATTTGCCAGTATTGCAGTTCTTTGCCTGGTGTTCAGCGTCAGCGTTTTGGCTGCTGGCGGCATTGAAGATGCGCCGGAAACCGGTAAGGTACCCAGCCGCAACGCATGATAGCCAACCACGGGAAGCAAAGCCTCACAACTTTAGACCCCCTCTTCCCTAAAGGTACAACCCGCCGGCAGTATTGCCGACGGGTTGCTTTATTTTTATCTTTATTTTTATAAAGTGACATTCATCGTTTTGCAATTTCGGCGCGGATGCGATCAATCACCATATCAAGTGCCACAGCATTGTACCCGCCCTCCGGCACAATCACATCGGCATAGCGTTTGCTGGGTTCTACAAACTCTTCGTGCATCGGCTTTACCGTGGACAAATATTGTTCAATCACGCTGTCAAGGCTGCGCCCGCGCTCTTTTACGTCACGCAACAGGCGACGGATCAGCCGCACGTCGCTGTCGGTGTCCACATAGACTTTGATGTCGAACAAATCTCGCAATTGTTTATTTTCAAAAATCAAAATACCGTCCACGATGATTACCGGCGCGGCAGTTACGGGCACCGTTTCCGGCAGGCGAGTGAATTCGGTGTACGAATACACAGGGCGGCAGATATCTTCGCCCGAACGCAATTTTAAAAGGTCTGAAATCAACAGGTCGGTATCAAACGCGTTTGGGTGGTCAAAGTTTTGCTTTTTGCGGTCATCAAGGCAAAACTCGGCAAACGGCTTATAATAATAATCGTGGTTCAGCGTGGCCACCGCACCGCCAAAATATTGAATAATACGGTTGGCAAATGTGGTTTTGCCAGAGCCGGAACCACCTGCAATCCCTAAAATCAGCGCATTCTTCTTTTCCATACAGCCGTTCCTCCTTAAAGGTTTGCAAAATCGATGGAAAACTGGGTGTGGTATAGCTTTGCATAAAGGCCGTTTTGGGCCAATAACTGGTCGTGGTTTCCTCTTTCCTCAATGCCCTTGTCGGTCAGCACTAAAATACAGTCTGCCCCGCGCACGGTAGAAAGCCGGTGTGCCACCACCAGGGTGGTGCGCCCATGAGAAAGGCGCTCAAAGCTTTTTTGGATGGCCTGCTCGGTTACGGTGTCCAGTGCGCTGGTCGCTTCATCCAAAATCAAAATGGGCGGGTTTTTCAAAAATACACGGGCAATGGCAATGCGCTGCTTTTGTCCACCGGAAAGCTTGATCCCGCGCTCGCCAATATCGGTATCATACCCGTCCGGCATGGCCATAATGGTGTCATGCAGTTCGGCTTTCATCGCGGCTTCTACAATTTCATTATCGGTAGCGTCCAGCCTGCCATAGGCAATGTTTTCACGGATGGTACCGCTGAACAAAAACACATCCTGCTGCACAAGGCCAATATTGCGGCGCAGCGCTTCGGACGGCATGTCCTGTACATCAATGCCGCCAATCAGCACCTTGCCGCCAGAGGGCGCATAGAAGCGGGGGATGAGGTGACAAAAAGTTGTTTTGCCGCCGCCGGATGGCCCCACCAGCGCCACGGTCTGCCCACGCGGTACCGTAATGTTGATGTTTTCCAATACGGTTTTATTTTCGTCGTATTGAAAGTTGACGTTTTCAAATTTAATGTCGGCAGAAAAGGTGCCGGGCAGTTGCGGGTCCGCTGGTTCTGGTTCCGGTGCGGTGTCCATGATCTGGCAAAACCGCTCAAACCCGGACATCCCGTCCTGAAACAGTTCGACAAACTGGTTCAGCCGCCGAATGGGGCTGGTGAACATGGAAATATACAAGATAAAAGCCGCAAGGTCGCCGATATTGATCCAACCCATCAGCGCAAAAAAGCCACTACAGGTAAGGGCCAGCAAAGGCAACAGGTCAATGCCAAGCTGCATGCCGGCGTTAAATACCGCCATCACCCGGTAGACCCCCATGCGGGCCTGCACAAACGAGCGGTTGCTGCGCGCAAATTTTTCGTTTTCATAATCCGCATTATCAAAGGCTTTCGCCACCCGGATGCCGGAAAGGCTGTTTTCAATCTCCGCGTTGATCGAGGCGGTCTCTTGCCGGCTGCGCGCAAAGGCATGAATCATCAGCTTGCGCAGTTTAACGGCAAACAAAATAAGCAACGGCACAAAAACAAAAATGATCAAAGTGAGGATCAGGTTGATGCGCCCGAGTAGAATAAACGATAAAATCAGCGTGACAAACGAGATAAATAAATCCTCCGGGCCGTGGTGCGCAAGCTCGGTGATCTCAAAGGTATCGTTGACTACCCGGCTCAGCAGGGCCCCGGTTTTATTTTCGTCAAAAAACGAAAACGGCAGCGTTTGGATATGCGAAAACAAATCACGCCGCATATCGGCCTGAATACGCACACCGACGGTATGCCCCCAGTAGATCGTAAAATAGGTGAGCAGTGTTTTGGCAAGGTAAATCAACAACATCGCAATGGCCCAGCCAAAAAATAACTGTAACTTGTGGCCGGGGATATAATCGTTGATAATGCGCCTGGTCAGCATCGGGTAAAACAGGTCGCATGCCGCCATAAAAAAAGCGGCGAGCAGGTCCATTGAAAATAAAAAACGGTGGGGCTTGTAATAATGGGCAAAACGTTTGAGCAGACGCATAAAATTAAAAATCCTCCAAAACCATCTGGGTGTAATTTAACAGGGTAAACCCCTCGCGCTCATACAGCGCACGTGCACGCGGGTTTGCCGCAGTGACCTCTAAGCGAATGCGCGCGGCGCGGCCGGCGTATTCTTTTTTAATAAATTGCAGTACCTTGCCGCCATAGCCTTTGCCGCGACAGGCGGGTGCTAAGTACAATTCTTCCACCCAGACTACCATGCCGCCCGCCTCTGTGGACATTGAAAATGTCAACTGGCCATAGCCGCAAAGCCCGGTTTCATCTAAAACAGCAAGGCCCCGGTAAAGGCCGCGGTCGGCGACCATCTCGTCAAAAGCATCGGCAAAATTCTGCACCGGGATGCGGTGCAAAAAAGCCGGGGAATTGTAAAAATTGGTTACCAGTGCAAGAATTTCTTCTTTATCCTGGGGCAAAAAGGTGCGAATTTGTAACAAGATAACCTGACCTTTCTTCGGTTTGCCATTACTTAACCGACATTGATATGCGCCCAGTAGGCGCAGATTGCAAGCGCTTCACGCAAGACCGAGGACGGCCATACCAAAAAACCGGTATTGACCGGAAGTGCCACCGCCTGCGAAAACCCGGCACGTTTTGCATACCCACCGGCGCGGTAACAATGAAACCCATCGGTGATGAAAACCACCGGCTCGGCTAAGGTGTAACCATGGCGCAGCAAAATATCTGCTGAAAATAAAAAATTTTCACTTGTAGAAGCAGCTTTATCCTCCAACAGCAGATTTTCGCGCGGGATGCCCGCCGCCATCAAGTATTGCGCCATAGCTTCGGCTTCGGGGATGGTTTCGTGCGGGCCCTGCCCGCCGCTGAGCACCAGTGTAACACCGGGGTGTTGCTGCCAATATTGTAGGGCACTGTCCAGCCGGTTTTGCAGCATGCCGGTGGGCTGCTGGCCATGCAGGCCAGCCCCCAGCACAATGGCAACGCGCGGCGCGGGCGCAGGCTGCCGGTGCAACGTAGAAACACCCATCAAGCCCAGCAAAAAAACAAAAAACGCAAGGCCGCAAAAAAACACGACCTTGAGCAAAAAGCCAAAGCCGTGGCTGCAAAAAGCGGTCACTTGGGGGTAAAATTTCCACAAAAGCAACAGCCCGGCGCTCAACAGGTACAGCAAAAGCAACCCAGTCGAAAAGCTGCGCCGTACAGTTAATACAACACTGTCAGCAAGGCAGAGCAGGGCCAGTAGTAAAATTAAAAATTCTCTCAGTTTCATAGCTTTGATTTTAACAGTATTTGTAAGTTTTGGCAACCTCACAGCGTTCTATATATTGTTAACTATCTAAAAATATACCGTATAGCTTTCGGCCGGTACAAAACGTCATTGGCGCAAAGGCACGGCATATGGTAGAATAAAACGTGATAGGCAGGTGAAAAAAGTGAAATCTATGATTAAAGTGGAACATCTGCGTAAGGTCTATCGTACCGGCAAAGAAAAGGTTTTGGCATTGTCTGATATTAACCTTGAACTGCAAAAAGGTGAATTCTGTTGCATTGTCGGTGCTTCCGGCAGCGGTAAGTCAACACTGCTCAACCAGCTTGCGGGGCTGGAAAAACCAAGCCGGGGCAGTGTGATGATCGACGGGCAGAATGTTTCTGCGATGAGCGAAAACCAGCTTGCTGTTTTTCGCCAGCAAAAGCTGGGTTTCGTGTTTCAGTCCTACAATTTGCTGCCCACCCTGACGGCGACCGAAAACGTTGCACTGCCGCTGATGTTTAAGGGTATTTCAAAGCGTAAGCGTGAGGCCCTTGCAAGGGAACAGCTCAAGAAAATGGGGCTTGCCAAACGGGCAAGGCATAAGCCGACCGAGATGTCGGGTGGCCAGCAGCAGCGCGTGGGCATTGCGCGCGCGTTTGTGGGCAAGCCGGCAGTTATTTTTGCAGATGAGCCAACTGGCAACCTGGACTCGCACACCACCGTGCAGGTGATGAATGCCATTTTAAGTTTGATCCGGGAGCATAAAATCACGTTTGTGATGGTGACGCATGAGAGGGAACTGGCGGCCTGTGCAGACCGTATTATCACATTGCGCGACGGCAAGGTGTTGCGCAACGAAACGATTGAGCACCCACAGGCACAATACATTATGCCGGACGGCAAAAATGAAGATGACTTGAATGACAGCAGTTTTGACGAGGATTTTGGAGAAGATGTGCCTGCACAGCAGCAGGGTGCAGCGCAAAATAGCGGCCCGCAAGAAACGGCGCAGCCGCAGCAGGCAGAGCAGCAGGTGGATGTACAGCAAATCGGCGAAGAGATTCGACGTATGAAAGAAGAAACCCAGAACACCAACGAAACAACAAAGGAGAACAGCACCAATGAATAAGAAAAAAGCGGCTTTTCAAAAAGTTCTAAGCGGTGCGCTGTCGCTGGCACTGATGATCGGCGTGCTGATGGCTTGCCCGGTGTGGGCTGCTACGGATTCCAGCTCATCGTCAAGTTCCAGCTCCAGTTCTACTACATCCGGTACCGACCCTGTTATCACGGCTTACACGGTGCAGGATGCATCCGGCAAAGAGTTGCAGCAGATCAAAGAGGGGCAAAAGTGCACGATCGTCATTGCCATTCATGATGGTCGTTATAGCGAAAGCAAAAAAGCGACCAACCCGGATTCAAACGGCAATATTGCCAATGCTAAAGTGACCTCTACCGGGTCGTTTGCCAGCCCCAGCCTTGGGGATATTAAGTTCACCACCCCCCGGTATAGTGCCGACAGCCTTGATTATTCGGTCGTTTTCAATGACATTACCTATCTTGGCGGCAGCAACAAGCTTTCGTTTGACCTCAGCTATACCGACCTTCAGGTTTCGCTGGTCAACCTGTCACAGGCAATCAGCCAGTGCGTGGGTTCTACCGCTACCGATGGCGGTAAAAACAGCGCGCTGGTCGTAAAAAGCGCGTCTTATGGCGCCAGCGAAGTGCAGGCGGGCTCTGAATTTGATTTGAGCGCCGAAATTTTGGCAACCGCAGGCACCAACGCTTTGGATATGGTGCAGGTTTCGCTGCAACTGCCGGAGAAAATCACGGTGGTGTCCGGCAATAACAACTACTATGTGGGCAAGCTTTCGGCAGAAGCCTCCAAAACGGTGTCGTTTCGTTTGATGGCCAGCGCGATAGCGGACCCCGGCAGCTACAATGTTACGGTGAATGTTTCGGGCGTTGCAAGTGACGGCACCGCTGTGAGCAACAGCTTGCAGGTCACAGTGCCTATTGTGCAGCCGGAGCGTTTTGAGCTGACCAATATTGATATGCAAAACCCGCTGTTTGTGGGCGAAGAGGGCACATTGACGGTGACCTATGTCAACAAGGGCAAAGGCATCATTTATAACCTGTCCGGCAAAATTGAGGGCACCGGCCTTTCTAACGAGGGGCAAAACCAGTATGTCGGCAACGTGGCTGCCGGTACGGAGGGCACCATCGATTTCTCGCTGATGGCGGATGCCGCGGGTACAATTAACGGCAAAGTAATTTTGACCTATGAAGATGCCAAAGGCCAGGAGAAGACGCTGGAAAAAGAATATTCAGTCGAATTTCAAGAAAACGACAGCAGCATGGACCCGGGCATCATCGACCCCAGTAACCCCGGTGGCGATATGGATATGCCCTCCGCCGGTATGCCGTGGTGGGGCTGGGTGTTGATCGTGGTCGCCATTGTGGTCGTCGCCGTGGTCGTGGTCAAAGTTTTGAAAAAGCGCAAAGAGAAAAAGCTTCTTCTGGAGGATGACGATGAAGATATCTGATCTTCTGTCGCTCAGCTTTGAAAACCTGCGCCGCCGCAAAGGCCGCACCGCATTAACGGTGATCGGCGTTGTAATCGGCACTTGTGCCATTGTGGTCATGGTCTCGCTTGGCATTGCAATGAATGTCGGGTTTGACGAGATGATCTCGCAGTGGGGAGATCTGACACAGGTACAGGTATACAACTGGGGTAGCAGCAGCGATGTGCCAAAGCTGGATGACGCGATGGTTGCAAAGCTGAACGAGATCGAGCATGTCAAAATCGCAACGCCGCTGTACACGCCGCGGTACTTAAATGCCCAAATTTTTGCGGGCAAAGGTGACCGCTACCAAATGGATGCCTACAACATTGTGGGCATTTACCCGGACGCCATTAAAGAGCTGGAATATGAATTGGTCAGCGGCAGCTATCTTGAACAGAGTACGTCGGCAAACAGCAACAAAATTCCTGTTTTAGTTGGCCAGTATGCGGGCTATGGGTTTACCGACACCAAAAAGCGCGGAGAAAAAGCCAATCGCTATCAAGGGCAGGTAGACGCGCAGGGCAACCCCATCGACCCGTTTGTAGATGTAAACAAAGACAAGTTGACATTAAAAACGGTAAAGCAGGACGACAGTTCAAAACAACTGACGTACGAACTGGATGTAAAAGGCGTTATGCTGGAGGACTACAAAAAAGGGTATGTCACCTCGCAGGGCGTTGTAATGGACCTCAATACGGTCAAACGCCTTGAAAAAGAATACATGAAAGCCAATGGCATTAAAGACGCCAGTTATGACAAAAACGGCTATGACAATATCTATGTTAAAGTGGACGATGTGGATAATGTCGATGTGGTGGAACAGGCAATCAAGGATCTTGGGTATGAAACCTACTCGATGAACAGCGAGCGCGAAAACATGCGCAAGCAATCGCAGATGATCCAGATGATTCTGGGCGGCCTTGGTGCCGTGTCGCTGTTTGTTGCGGCGCTGTCGATTGCCAATACCATGACCATGGCTATTTACGAGCGCACACGCGAAATTGGTGTGATGAAGGTGTTGGGCTGCCGCTTGCCCAAAATACGCCAGATGTTTTTGCTGGAAGCCGGCATGATCGGTTTGTCCGGTGGGTTGTTGGGTGTGCTGCTTAGCTATGGGTTATCCATTTTGATGAACAATTTTGGGCCCATGCTGCAACAGTCTCTGGGCAATGTGCTGCCAATGTACGGGTCTAAAATGTCGGTCATCCCGCCGTGGCTGGCCCTGCTTGGCATTGCGTTTGCCACCGTAATTGGTATTTTGTCCGGCATCATGCCTGCAAACCGCGCAGTTAAAATCTCTGCGCTGGAGGCGATCCGGCACGAATAACCGTGTTTGGCTCCTTTGTAATATCAGGTATAAAAATAAAAACGCGCTGGCTGTTTGCCAGTGCGTTTTTTGTATGTTTGAAGAGGTTCTATTTAATAATCAGCCCCAGCAGCCTTGCAAGATCACAGGCTTGCAAGGCATTGACAATGGCGTCTTTCAGCTCTGGCCCAGCGACAGTCAGGCCCTCTATGTGGTCACTGGTGAAGTCAATCCCTTTCAGCGGGGTAGAAGTGAAATCGACATGCAAAAGCAAGGTGTCTTCAAAGCGCAGGCGCACCGGCCGACAGCTGTCAAAAGAGGCGTCCGGCAAGCGGCTGCCCTCAAACACCGTGTTTCGCAGTGCACAGCTGCTAAAGCTTACAAAATCCCCAGCGCACTGCACAAACCGGCAGTCACGCAGTGAAGCACCGGACAGCTGTGTACCGGCCAGCTTGCAGTCCTGCAAAACCGTATCGTGCAGGGTGGAATCGGTGAACCGGCTGCCGGAAAGGTCGCATTGCTCCAAAAGGCATTCCTTAAAATAGGTCTTGGGCATGCGGCAGGCAATAAACCGGCAGCCGTGAAACTTGCAGCGGTGAAACTCCAGCCCAGCCGCCATAATGTTATCGAATACAAGGCCGTCAAACACAAGGTCTTCTACCGGCAGTTCTTCCTCCGCGGACTGTTCTAAAAAATGAGCAAGGTCATACTGGCGGTCAAATACTGTGGTATAGGCAAAATCGGGCGGGTTATTCATGGGCAGGCACCTTAAAATAGAGCAGCCGCAACGTGTTGCCGGGGTTGCGGTCAAACAGCAGGGTGGCAGGGCGCACCTGCCGCTCGCCGCAGTTGCTTAAAATAACCTGCTTTTCGTTGCCACTCTCAGTATAACCGCTTACCGTCACCCAGTGCCAGTTATCCTCCCGCATTTCGGGTGCACGATGGCGCAAAATCAGCAGGGCCAGCGGGTTGCCGCTGTCGATGCCGCGGCGCACGAAATCAAACATCTGTTCCCCGCGCGAAAACCCACAGCCAACAGATTCCAGCGTGATGTTATGGTACAGTGCAAAGGCGCGGAATTTCAGCGCATACCGCCCGGCATAGGGGAAACCCATGTAGCTGGGGGTGATAAAGCGAAACATATCTTCTATCGCGTCGACATACTGTTGCTTTTCAAAGGTTTCGGTATTGCCTTTGTACAGGCCGCGCAGGGCAGGGTCGGTTTTGGCGTAATAGGCGGCAAGGTTTGCCCCGGTGGTGGGCCCGCAGCCGGAAAGGCGTTTCCAGCGCGTAGAGCACCAATCCTGGTCTCCGCCGTAGGCCCAACGGGCACCGTCTTCAATCAGGGGCATTTGCAGTTCAACACTTGACAAAGAAATACACCACCTTTCAGTGGACAAAAAGCTGCGGGCAATGGCAGCCCGCAGCGGAATAAAAACACAAAAATTTTACGCTAAGAGGCCTCTGTCTGCGCAGGGAACAAAGTTGCCCGGCGGCGCACAAGAAACACAATACAACCAATACTGAAAACCGCCAGCAACAACTCGCTGAGCCAAAGCTGACCAAACAGGCTGCCAATGACCGGCAATGTAAAATCCATAGCGGTGTGCAGTGCCAGCACTAACACAAACCCGACCAGTGCTTTTTTGCGCACGATAAAGCTAAGCAGCAAAGTGCTGAAGAAAATTTGAACGCCGATCGTAAACAGCCGCTCTATGCCTGCAAAATAAAAATTTTGTGCGGGCACATTTGTAATGGCGGCAATCATGGAGTTTGCGGCATCCTGTGTTTGGCCGGCGTTTTGCAATAGGGTGGCAGCGCTGCCCTGGTTGAGCGCAATGGCAAAAACAAGGTTGTTGATATAAGATAGCCCAACGATCGTGATTGCTTCAATACCGCCATGCCCAATGCCGGCTGCAATGCCATCCTCAAAACTGTGGCTGTGGCGCAATAACAACCAAAACAACAAAAACCGGCCGGTCGTTTCAAACAGGGCAGCGGTAAACGCATAAAAAACAGAAAGAGACCATGGCCCCCAGCCCAGCAAAAAGGCCTGCACAAAGTCGGTGCCAAGCAGGGGAACGCGGATCATCAATTGTGGTATAAGGAAGCTTAAAGTGCCGGCTAAAACCACCAGCAACCGGCGCGGTTTTTTGCGGCAAAGCCACACTGCCAGCACAATAGGCAAAGCAAAGCAGATGAGAAGGGTAAAGACAATACCGCCCAGTGCAGAGAAAGAAACCATATGCAGCCTCCTTTAGCGGTATGTACCGCGTAATTTTAGTATAGGTCGTTTTGCCGCAACCGTCAAGCGTGGTTTAGCAACTGCCGGGTTTGCCTTTTCGGCGCACTACATGGTAGAACCGCACAATGCTGGATACGGCCAGTACCCCCAAAGCCAGCGAGCCTGCAATGCCAAACGTATGCAGGCCGGTTTGTAAAAAGTTGATCGTGTCGCCATTGATGCCGTATTCCATCGTGTAATAAATGCCGCCGCCGGGCACCAGGGGCAGCAGGCCAATCAACAAAAAGCCGGTAACAGGGGCACGGTTTACCCGCGCCATCACCTCGGCATACACCGAAACGGCCAGCGTTGCAAAAAAACAACAAAGCAGTTCTTCAAAATAAGGCAGGCAGGCAAGGTACACCAGCCAGCACAGCACGGCACCCAGCGGTGCAAGCACCAGCAGGCGGCCACGGATGTTGACAACAAGGGAATAAGCAAAGCAGGCGGTAAATGCCGCTGCACAGGCCCCTATAAATTGCAGCATTACAACACCCCCATCAGTGCGCGCCCAAGGCTAAGCGCTACGCCGGTGCCCAGTGCAATACCGGTCGCGGTTAATAGCGCTTCTACCAGCTTCGTCAGCCCGGCAATCAAATCGCCCGCAATAATGTCCCGCATAAAGTTCGTCAGTGCCACACCGGGCACAAGGTTCATTAAAACACCAATGACGATCTTGTCAAGGTTCTGCCCAAAGCCCAGTTGCACCAGCTCAAACGCGGCGGCACCTGCCACAAAGCTGACACAGATGGTGGTAAAAAAGGAGTTTGCCTCAAACCGGTCAAACTGGTGCAACACCAGTTTGATGGCCATACCACAAAGCAGTGCTGCGGCCGCATCGATACCATTACCGCCAAACAGCAGCGTAAACCCAAGCCCCACCACGCCAAAAGCTGCTACCTGCAGCCAAAACGGATAGTGCGGGATCGCCGCAATAGTTTGCATTTCACGCCGAATACTCTCTGCGGCAGGGGCGTTTTTGCAAATGCGGCGGCACAGGTCGTTATAGGCGCCCACTTTGGCAAGGTCGCTGCCGTGGCTGCCGATGCGGCGCATTTCTGTCAGCGGTTTGCCGTCGTCACCGGGCAGAGAAACCAATAGAAAAGTAGGGATGGCGAATACGGAACCGCCATCCATACCATAGGCTTTAAACATGCGTAGAATCGACTCTTCTACCCGGTAGATCTCCGCCCCGCTTTCCAGCAAGGCATAGGCAATGTCGGTAGAAACATGCAGCAAATCAAGGCGTTCCAAACAGAAATTCCACCTTCCTTAAGAGGGGGCGTAAAGCTCGCCAAGGCGTCCCTTTTTGTCGAACATATAATTGTACTGTAAGCTGCGGTAATCATCAAGAAGCTGGGTATACGGCGATTTGTCGTCAAACGAATACTCATTGCCGTCGGCCCCAATATACCCGTTGAGGTTGATGGAGGGAATCTGGGTGGAAAGCTGGTTTAAGTAGTTTTGATACGGTGTTGTTTCAAGGCCTGCTGTCTGCAATAGCAGGGTAGACAGGTAGTTTGCACTGATAATGCCGGTTTCGGTGCCACCTGCCGCAATGTCATAGTTTGACCAAAGCACAAACGGTACTTCATAACGTTTTTGCGCGTCTGCCTGCGTTAAATCATCCAGGCTTTTGCCCAGCAATGTTTCGTAAAACGAGATGGGCAGATTCGGTTCATGATCGCCGAACATCAGTATAATGGTCGGCTCGTCAACCGTAGAAAAATAATCGATCAGGTTTTCAAATGCGGTATCGCTTGCCTTGATCAGCGAGAGGTAATTGTCCGCTGCAGCACTGGTGTAGCCGTCCATTTCCATATGCACCGATTCTTCCGGTGCGTTGATCAGCCGGGAATAGCCGCCGTGGTTTTGCATCGTCACGTTGAACAAAAACATCGGCTGGCCTTGCTGCTTGTTTTCAAACAGATCAATCACTTTTTCAAAGTCGGATTCATCGCTGACACAGTTGCTGACAAAGCTGCCGATCATTTTGGCATCGTGGAAAGAATCCAAATCATAAAAGTGGTCAAACCCAAGCAGCGGGTAAACTTTATCCCGCTTCCAGCAATAGCCGTAATAGGGGTGCACCGCGTCGGCAGAATACCCCTGGGCTTTTAAGTTGGTGGCAAGCGAGGGCAGGTCACTGTTGATATACTGCTGGTACACGATGCTGCTGGTGGGAAAAAATGCAAGCGTGTTGCCGGTCAAAAACTCAAATTCCGTATTGCAGGTGCCCCCGCCAAAGGTGCTGACCCGCATCGTGCCGGTGACGGCGTTTTTGTTGCCGGCAAGGCTGTGCACAAAAGGCATGTAATCCGGGGTGGATTCAAAATCGCCCAGCACCGAAAGGTCGGAAAAACTTTCGTTCATAATCACGATGAGGTTGGGCTTTTGTCCATTCGGCAGGGTTTCTTTGACGTAAGATTGCTCGGGCTCTGCTTCGCTGCCGGTGATAATTTGCTGCACATGCGCAACACTGTAATCTTCCGGTGTGGTAATATGCAGATATTTTGTGCTGTACGCAAGCGACAGCAGCATGCCATTTTCTTCAAAAGCGATATTCTGGTTCCAAAGATAATCGCTGATTTCAAGGCTGTTCAAAAACGGTGTGTTGGAAAACACCAAAGCAAACGCAGCAAGCGCGGCCACGCAGCCACCCCGCGCGGCCCAGCGGGCTTTTTTGCTTTCTACCCGCCAAGTGGCAAGCCCGGCAAGCAAAAAGACAAAAATAAGCAGCAACGTGCCGGTGAAAAAGTAAAAATCGAACGGGTATTCATACCGGTCAGATACCGCAGCCGCCGTGCGCAAGTTGTAAAGGTCCAGTGCCGAAATAGGGGTACCGCGAAAAATACGCACCGCGCTGTTTGCAAAGGCCATGATATACAAAATGACGGCGGTAATGCGAATGGAGAGTGAAAACCTGCTGGTAATGGAATAAAAGACCCAAAGCATCAGCCAAACCAAGAGAAAATTAAATAAAAGGGCAAAAGAGTGTATGGAGAACAAGTCGTTGATATCAAAGGTCTCCATCATGATAAGCAAAGGCAGCGAGCTGCCAATGAACACGACAAGCGAGACTGATCTTCGCAGCGAAACAGCAAAATGAAACTCTGTCAGTAACAATGCTGCAATGGCGAACACCAGCAAAAAAGAGCCCACGTAATATGTAGTTTGAAACCCATTGCTCTCATAATAAAAAAGGTCACGTGAGAGCAACAAAAAAATCAAAGCGCCGACGCTGAAAACCAGCGCAAGCGCACGGCGAAAAATAGATTTTGTCAGGGTGCAAACCCCACCTTGCGGTAAATGCAAAACTAAACAACTCCTTAAAATATGCCTGAAAAACAGCAGCTATTGCCTATAAAAATACCATACCTGCCCCCAAAAGTAAAGAAACTGAAAAGTCGAAAAAGGGGAAAAAGGTAAAAGAAACTGAAAAAAAGCGGACTTTTTATCTCTGAGCGTCGTTGGTTTCGCCCCAGCGCAGCACCAATTCTTCGCAGCCGGTGGCAGGGTCAGTTTGGCTTTTGACCTTTGTAAACCCATTTTTTTCATAAAAATGCAGCGCCAGTTCGTTTTGGGCGTAAACCTTTAGTTGTAATTCGGTGCAGCGCTGTTTTGCGGCATTTAGCAAGGCAGTGCCATGGCCTTTGCCTTGGCAGCTGGGGCCAACAAATAAAGCGCCAATTTCACACGGGGCGCCAAAGCTCAAAAAGCCCTCAATTACGCCGTCCACTTCTGCCAGTAAAGTAGTTACCGTTGGCAACATGTCGTGATAGACGGTGCGGTAGGCGTTCACCCAGTAATCCTCCGCAACAAACGGGTGTGCTTTGATGGTGCTGATCAGCCAAAGCGCGGCAACCTTTTCGCGGTCGGCAGGTTCGTAATTTCGTATTGTCATGTTGCTGCTCCTAAAAATTTAGAAATTTGCCCGGTATAAGCGCGAAAAGCACTCGGCAGGCAATAGTCATCCGCCAGTTGCTGCGGGTCTACAAACACAATGCCGTCGCATTGGCCGGCCACTGTGGCAGCATAGCCTTGCATCTGCCATTCCACATGGGTGAAAATATGCTTTGCTTTCCCGGCGCTTTGTGAAGCAGCCACTGTAAAACCTAACGACACAAGCGCTTGTTCTGCTTCATCTGGTGCCAGATGGCCAGGTGTGCCGGGCAGCCCCCAAAGCCCGCGCAACAGGCCGGCAGGCGGGCGCTTTTGCACCCCAACACGGCCATTTTGAAACAACAAAAAAAAGGTGTGCTGCTCTATGCGGCGCGCCTTTTTGGGGGCCTTGCGCGGCAACTGCGCGGTAAGGCCCCCCGCCTTTGCACGACACAGGGCAGCAAGGGGGCACACTTCACAGTGCGGCGCCCCGTTGGGCAGGCATACCATGGCGCCAAGCTCCATCAGTGCCTGATTAAAGTCGCCAGGGCGGGTAGCGGGCAATACCTGTACCAGGGCCGCCCCCATACTGCGCTTTACCTCTTCACGGGCAATGTCCGCTTCACTTGCCAGCACACGGCTAAGCACCCGCAATACATTGCCATCCACGGCGGGTACGGCAATACCAAAGGCAATACTGCTGATTGCCCCGGCAGAATATCGCCCAATGCCGGGTAGCGTTTGCAATGCTTCAAAATCGGCAGGCAGCTGGCCACCGTATTCGTCCATCACCACGCGCGCCGCTTTTTGCAGGTTGCGTACCCGGTTATAATAGCCAAGGCCTTCCCATAGCTTGAGAAGTTGTTCTTCCGGTGCGGCGGCAAGGTCTGCAATGGTGGGCAGGCTGGTGATAAAGCGCTCAAAATAAGGGGTCGCAGCTTCAACACGGGTCTGCTGTAACATAATTTCAGACAGCCAGACATAATAGGGCTGGGGGTCGGTACGCCAGGGTAGCACCCGGTTGCCGGTGTCGTACCAACGAAGCAAAGGCTCAGGGATTTGCCCCAGTAAAGGCAGGTCTTGTTCAAAAGGGTTCATAGGGGGTCTCCATTATCTAAAAAATGCAGGCAGCTCTTTTAATTGGTCAATCACCGGGCTGCCGGTGGCGGCAAGCAGGTCGCGCGGCTGGTGGCCGCCGGTAAACAGTACCGCACTGCAACCACAGCCGGTGGCCACCTCATAATCGTGCACGCTGTCACCCACAAACAGTATCTGATCTGCGGGGGTGCCACAACTTTCTACAAAGCTGCGGGCAAGCTGTAGTTTACTTTCGGCATAAATATCACCAATACCCAGCAGGCGGTCAAAGTAGGGCCGTATGGGGTAGCGGGCAAGTTGTAATTCAAGGTGGCTTTGCAGCGAGGCAGAAAGCAATACCTGCTTGACACCCGCCTGCTGCAACCGTTGCAAGGTGGGCACGGTACCCTGTTGCAACGCGCAGTGCTCTGCTGCCGGGTGATACCAGTCCATAAACTGCTGTGCCACCACTTCAAACGGGGTGCGCGCAAAATCAAACCCCACATTGCGGTAGTACTGAATAATGGGGAAGCAAAAGTTTGCGCGATAAGAATCAAGGTCCGGGATAGGCGGATAATCGTTGGCTTTTAGTACGCGGTTGATCGTTTCAAACGCGACGGTAAGGTCATCCAGCAGGGTACCATTCCAGTCCCATACAACGGTGGTGAAGGTATTCAATGCGGGCTCCTTTCGCCGGGCGGCCGTTAAAACCAGCGGTGTTTTTTAAAGTAGTAAACCAGTAACCCCACCACGGCGGCACTGATCAGGATTACGACCGGGTACCCCATTGCCCAGCCATATTCCGGCATGGAAAAGTTCATGCCGTACCACCCGACAATTAAAGTCAGCGGGGCAATAATGGCGGTGATAACGGTGAACAGCTTCATGATTTTGTTCAGCTCAATGTCCACCTGCGCCTGATACGATTCGCGCACCTGCGTGATGTAATCCCGCAGGTTACCGGTGTGGCGGTTCAGCCGGTCAAGCTTGCCCTGAAAAATGCGAAAATAGCGCAGGGCCTCGTCGTCAAAAAAGCCGTTTTCATTTTCAGTAATGCCGTCCAGAATATCGTAAAACTGCTCGTAATAGCCTTTCAGCGTGAACAGCTTGCGCCGCAGCGACGCAATATGGCGGGCGTGTTCCGGCGCGTGTTCGCCCTCCAGCAGGCGGTCTTCAAGCGCTAAAATCTCGGCTTCAATATGGTCCAGCCGTTCACCGTCCTCGGTGGTAAGCTGTTTAAATAAAAAATAAAGGATATTGTCAAAGGCCACGTCCTCCGCCTTTTGGGCAAAAGCAGCAAGCTCACCGCGCAGGCTGGTACTGTCGCAAAACACAAGCAGCCGGTCTTGGGTCACGGTAAGCAGCACCGGGTTGTTAGACAGTATAAATTTTTTACCATTTAAAATATTGAGCCGAATCAAATCCAGCCCAATGCGGCTTTCAAACTTGGCGGCGTGCCCGGCAAGAATTTCAGGCAAAAACGAACTGTCGCACCCAAGGGTTTGCAGCACCGTCGCTGCGGTTTCCAGTGGGGCAATGCCAAAACAAATTTCAGCAGTGGGGGTATTGGGGCTTGTAATGACCAGCCGTTTATCCTGAATGCGGTACAGCAGTGGGGCGTCATTTTGCGGCATCTGTGTCAGGCCTCCTCAACACCTTGTTCGGCAAAGCTCTGTTTTTCGCCGCGCAGCTCGTTTGCCAGTTCAGCAAAAGACCAGCCGCGGTTGTGCGCAGTCACCACCGCTTTTAAGGCATCGGGGGCCAGTGCCTCGTCGCGCAGGGCCGTAAGCACATGGTCCAGCACGGCATCGGCAAACGCATAAAAAACGATCACTTTTTCTGTGGGGGGCTCTACCGGTGCGGCATCGGCAGCAAGCTTGAAATTAGGCAAAGACAATAGCGCGCCAATACTTTGGTTAGCCTCTTGTGGCTGTATCGTGCGTACCGACACGCGTTGCGAGCGAAACAACTTAAATAGCGTTTCGGTTTTTGGGTTTTGGTCATCAAAGCCATAAAGTAAAACGACCCCTGTTTGAATGCGAGCTTTCATCGTTTCACGACCTTTATAGGATAAAATAGGGGGCTGCGGCGCATTGCGCACGGCATTGCCCCGAAAACAGCTTAGTGTATATTATACCACAGGTTGCCCCATAAATGCAGCACCCCCGTTGCCGTGGCAACGGGGGTGCTGGTGCGCGATAGCAGGCTATTTTTTGACAACAGGTACCCAAACCTCAAAGGTGGCGTTTTGCGGGTCCGGGGTCAGGTAAAGCTCTACATCGGGCGCGTCGGCATATTCGTAGCCGGATGTCGGCAGCCATTCAGTCACGATGCGTTGTTCCAGCGTTTGAATAGAACCCGGCATACTGCCCGTGCCGGGGAAAATCGCCCAGGTGCAAGCTGGTACGGTGTATTCCACAAACCCGGTGCCGGCAAGCGGCAGGGTACTGGCGGCGGCGATATAGTAATACCAGTTTTTACCCATGCAGGCACTGACACCAAGAACGCCCTTGATCGGCGTATCCATCATTGCGGCAAGCTTTGCCACGGCACCCTCTTGCGCCGCTTTTGCCCACAGCTGCGGTACCGCCTGAAAATTTTCTTCTAAATTTTCTTTCAGCGGTGCCGAAAGGCCAACGATGCGAAAAGCTTCCTTTTGTTCAATACGATATTCCATTTGTGCAGCTCCCTTTACCATAATTTTGAAGCTGATGGGTAAAAACGCCTGTAAAGAGACCCCGCTTTCGCGCGCGGCAGATGGCGCAATGCCATGAACGCCCTGAAACGCCCGGTTAAACGCAGTGGGGGAATCGTAGCCGTATTTTAATGCAAGGTCAATAATTTTTATATCGCCCGTTTGCAGCTCCGCTGCGGCAAGTGTCATGCGGCGACGGCGGATATATTCCCCCAGCGGTACCCCGGCAAGGTAAGCGAACATCCGCTGAAAATGATAGGCCGAACAACAGGCAATCTGCGCAATTTTTTCATAATCCAGCTTTTCAGTCAGGTTTTGTTCGATATACTCCAGCGAAAGGTTCAGGCGTTCTATCCAATCCATTTTGTCAGCTCCTGATTTGTATTATACGTTGTGATAAGGGGGCTTTCCTCGCTTTTTGTGCACGAAAAAGCGAGGGCAAAGGACAACAGAAGCAAAATGCGCCGCAAAAATTTACAGCGGGTGCGGTGCCTCTTCACGCTGTGCGGTAAGCGCCGCAACCGCACAAATAGTTTTAAAGTTGCGCACTGTGGCAAGGGACACCAATTTTGCCGCTTTTTGTGCAAGCTTTGAATTGCGAATACCGCCCGGTAACAAAAGGGAAAGATCATTGCCCGCAAGGTGCAACTGCGCGCCGCCAGTTTGCAGTGCCTGCAGGGTACCCAGTATTTCTTTTGGTGGCGGGGCTGCACAAAGCTGTACATAATAGCTTTCGGCATCACCGCTTTGCAAGGCCGCCTGCTGCATGGCGGCGCTGGTAAACGGCTGCGCCGCCGCAAGTGCCTGCATTTCTGCGGCAGTGCGCAGAATGACCGGGTTAAAAATCGCAAATTGTGTTTGTAAAACCGTTTCTATTTTTGCAATGGCAGCGGCAGCAGGCTCGTCACAACAAAAAACAACATTGCCGCTTTGCAGGTAGGTTTCAATTTGTGTAAACTGTTGCCCTGCAAGGGCTTTTTTTAGGTCGGCCATCTTAAGGCGCCCCGTGCGGCCCACATTCACCCCACGCAAAAATGCAGCAAATACTGCCATAAGCCCACCCCCTTTGACCTGTAAAAACTTACCCGCGGGAACATTTCGCCGCGTCGATTGCAAGGGCTACCATCAACACCAAAAGGGCGTTTTGCGGCCCGTCAATATCCATGACATAGGTATCGGTCAGGTGCAACAGCTCTTTTGAAAGGTGTGCAATCGTATTGCCGGTTGCATCTGCAATATTATAATCCCATGCAAAAATATCGCCGCTGATCTGCCAGCCGTTGCAATCCATATGAAACGAAGGTTTGAAAAGAGTGAATTCCTTTTGTATTTCGCCGATACACGTATCGCCAAAATAAAGGCGAAAGCGGGGTAAAAAAGTGAAAATTTCTTCTTTTACCGTGCCGGCATATTCGCCTGTCGCGTTATAAATTTCAAGGCAATGCCCCAGCGCAAAACGCCCTTTCACCGTATAAACGGTGTTGCCGACTTCATCGTAAATATCATAGCTGTCAAACCACGAAAACAGCCTTTGCTTGAATAGTAAGCGCATACTTGTTCTCCATTCTTTTGTTGTTTTACCTGTGTTTCAGTCTACCGTATTGCAACAAGCAATGCAAGGTGGTGCCAGCTTGCGTTTTACCACCATGGGCACGCCTGCCACTTGACAAATAGAACAAAAATGAATAAAATATCATAAAAATGAAAATATATACAAACTTAGCTTTGCGTGTTATGGCATTGCCAATGCGCAGGGCAGGGCAAAGGGGGAAAGGCCATGTTTCAAAATGTAATTGTAAAAACGCCCTGTAAGGCGCTGATGAACGGGCTGACTGCACACCCGCAGTTGGGGGTGCCGAATTATGAAAAAGCGCTGCAACAGCACAAAGCATATCAGGAGGCGCTTGTACAGTGTGGGGTGAATTTGACGGTATTACCGGCAGACGAAGCATACCCTGACAGCTGTTTTATTGAGGATGTTGCGGTGTTAACAAAATACTGTGCCATCATTACAAACCCGGCAACGGCAAGCCGCAACCCTGAAATTGAAGCTATTAAGCCGGTATTGCTGCAATTTTACCCGCAAGACAAAATTTATGAGATCACCGCCCCCGGCACATTGGAGGGTGGGGATGTGATGATGTGCGGCGACACCTTTTTTGTCGGGATGTCCGCACGCACCAACGAGCAGGGATTTCAACAGTTTCGCGAGATTTTTGCAAAGTTTGGCTGCCATGCCATTGCGGTGCCATTAAGCGAAATGCTGCATTTAAAAACGGGTGTTGCTTACCTTGAAAACAACACGATTTTAGCAGCGGGGGAGTTTTGCGATAAGTTGCAGTTGAAAGGCTATCGGCAGATCGTTGTGCCGCCCGAGGAAGCCTATGCCGCAAACTGTATTTGGGTCAATGGTACCGTACTGGTACCCGCCGGGTACCCCATAGTAGAAGACAAGTTGCGGGATGCCGGGTACCCGGTACTGGTGTGCGATACCTCTGAATTCAGAAAACTGGATGGCGGGCTGAGCTGCCTTTCCCTGCGGTTTTAAAAAGAGTAAGGGTTAGGGCTTTTTGTGTTTGCGGGGCTTAGGCACGGCCACAAAAGGCAGCAGGGCTGCTACCACCTTGTGGCTAAGCGCGCTGTCGTCAATGTCAAGGATATAGTATTCTTTTGCGCCGGGGTAGGGCGCACCGGCCTGTGCACTGGCCAAAAGCGTCGCAACGCAGGGCAGCTTTTTAATGAATACGGTATTGTCGCAAACCAGCAACAAAGGCCGGTCATCGACATAAACCATGTATTCACCAAACATTTTGCGCGAGCGCACTGCGCCGCACGGTGCTACCTGCTCGCACACATAAGCCACGAATTCAGGGCTGGATGCCATAAAAAACGCTCCTTTCAATTTGTCAATTTGCCTGTGTCTCAAAGCGACGCAGATAATCTAAAATTACAACACCTTCTTCTATCATATACCGGTCAAGGGCAAGTGGGGCGGGTGCAGGGCGCGGGTAAAACAGCGGCCTGCCATGCCCCAGAAGCACTGGGATAATACCAATAATATAGCGGTCCACCAGATCCGCTTCGATCAGGGGGGCAGCAACTTTGCCGCCGCCAAACAAAAAAATGTCCTTGCCCTGCTTTGCCTTTTCTGTGCGCACCGTGCCGCAAAGGTCCCCAGTGATAAAGCGAACGTCGTTTGTTTGTAATGGCGGGTGGCTGGTTGCGACAAGTACCTGTTTGCCTGCGAAATCAAGGTGCATTTTTTGGTCGTAGCAGGCCCGGCCCATGATTACAGTGTCGATGCCCTGTAAAAAGGCATCATAGTCCCACCGCAGGGTGGTGTCAAGGTGGTGCTGCCCGTCCCCGTGGATCCAGCTATAACCTCCCTCGTCATCGGCAATAAAACCATCAACGCTCATTGCAAGGCTGAGAACCAGTTGTTTACCCAAATAAATTACCCCCGTTTCTGTTTTGTCTGTGTTTTATGCAGTAGTTACAGTGCTTTTTGCATGACATAATTTTGCAGAGTGATGCCCTCACGCAGCACCTGCTGGGCTTTTATAATGGTATAACCGCGCTTTTCAAAAAAAGGTTTTGCCGTAATAGAGGCGTGGGTCGTCACCTGCAAAACGCCGTGGTTGCGGGCGTACGGTTCAAGTTCATTTACAAGTGCGGTGGCAATGCCGCGCCGCCCAAACTGGTGATGGACAAACAACCGGTCAAGATAGCCAGTATCATCGATATCCCCAAACCCAACAATTTGGCTGCCGCTGGTGGCTACCAGTGTGTAGTGCCGTGACAAGCTTTCGCCCCAGCGCGTGGTGTCACTCTTGCCATGCAGCCAAGCATCAATTTGCACAGGGGTGTAATCGGCGGCGTTGACCTTGCGTACCGTATTGGTAAACAAGGCCAGAGTTTCGGTACAGTCGGCAATTTGGTAACGTCTGATCTGCATTTGTCACACCGCCTATTTTTGAAAACAGCCCGCTTTTGCAAAAACACAAAGGCAGGCTGTTTGTTATTGTACGTTCTTTTTGGCTCGTTTGGCCTGGTACATTTTCTCATCGGCGTGCTGGACCAAATCATCCGCGGTAAGCGGCACGTCCGATGTGGTTTTGATGCCATACGAAAATGACAGGCGCGCACTGGACGGCAGAAAGTCAAGAGAAAGGTTTTCGACCGCGTTTAAAACGCGCTGTAAAAAGGTTCGGGCTTCTTGTTCGGAGGTGTTGCGCAGGGAAAGCAAAAATTCGTCCCCGCCATAGCGTGCAGCCCAATCGGTCTTTTTGCGTATTTCTTGGGCAAGCACCGCACCCACCGCCTTAATGGCAAGGTCGCCTGCCCGGTGGCCATACAGGTCGTTGATCTGCTTAAAGCTGTCAAGGTCGATAAAGCAAACGGATAGCGGTTTGCCATCCAGCATGGCATTTACCACATCGGCGGGCAACCGTTCATCAACAAAGCGGCGGTTATAAAGTGTCGTGATAAAATCGCGCACAACAGCTTCGTTAATGCGCTCTATAAAGTTTTCAAATGCCTCACCGTTGATATAATCTTGCAGGCCAATCAACATTGTGTCTGCCGCGTCTTTCAACAGCTCCAACACAACAGGGCGCTCGGCATTTTGAACCGGTATGGCATTCACCCAAAACACATGGTTCTTATTTTTTTCTATTTTGATAAAACTCTGGTTATTTAAATGCGCCCGAATAGAAATACAATTATTGCAGATCTGGTAGTTTTCCCAATAATCGTAGCATGCATCGGTAGAGCGGCAAGGCATGTCACCTCGGTAGTCCAGTACTTTTTTTTCAACGGGGTCAACAAGGCGCACCACATCATACATTTTATGAAAGAAATCTAAATTCTTTCGAATTTCTTCAATGGTCATTGGCTTCATGGCTCTCTCCTGATCAAAATGATTTCCTCTATAATGCGGTGAAGGCAGTGGATAAGAGGTCATGTTTTTTATGCAAAACAGACAACAAAGAAAGAAGAAAGAACAGCAGATGCTGAACTTTGCAAAAAACAAGATACGACATTATTTTTCATAATACCATATTTTATGCTATAAATCTACGCATTGCTTTAGTATGGTGAACCAAAACGGAGATTAAGTTTAAAACAAAAGTGAAAAATCACAATTTTGTTATGGGCGGTAGTACCGTGCCCACAGGCGGGCAGGCAACACCCAAAGTAAAGTATAAAGCGCGAAGGTCAGAGCGGCACTGCCAAGTAAAATCAATAAAAATTGTAAATAGGCCCCTTGCACTGTGCGCAGGACATAATATCCCACGGTAACAAGGCAGGATTGATGTAGCAGGTAAGTACCAAACGAAGCTTTTGAAAGGCGGCGAAAAAGGGGGGCGCTTTGGTTAAAGTACCGCTTTGCCATGCCCAGAAAAGCAAGAATCGCCACCCACATTACTATGGCGTCCAATATGCCGACAGCAATGCCATCCCGAAACTGAAAAGCAAAATAGCTGACCAGCTTGACGGCAGTAAGCAATACAAAGCTGAAAAACAGTGGCCAGCGCCGTTTTTCAAGCAGCGTTTCTACCGATGCGTCGCTTAAGATAAAAAAAACCAAGCAAAAACAACACAAAAAAACGGCCCAAGCTTTTGCCGCCAAAATTCAATAGGGGGGTTGCGAGTAGCGGCAGTAAAAACAGGCACAATAAAACGGGCAGGGTGCATTTTTGCAGCGGAAGGCGGCGGGTGCCCTTAAGGTAATAGTGCATCAGTGGCAGCGCGAGCACGGAAATCAAAAACAAATGCCATAAAAACCACAAGTGGCCCATGGTAAACCCACCGGTATAACCGGTAAGGTCGTTGAATTTTGAAAAGAACAGTTGATATTGCCCAAGATAGCTGCCGGTGTAACCATTGTGAAAACGCTCGGCATAATAGGTTTGTACCGGCACGACTAGCAAGACCCCAAGCACCAGCGGCAACAATAATTTGTGCAGGCGCTCTTTTAGGTAAACGGCTGGCGTGCGCTTTTGCAGTGCCCAGTAAGACCCGATACCCGAAACCACAAACAAAAGTGGCATGAACCAGGTATAAGTGGCAATGATAAAGCCGGAAATCGAGTCAACCGGGGTACTGCGTATATAAAAATTTTCGCCCCAGTCGTTATAGATCATTGCCGTGTGGTAGGGGAAGAGCAACAAGATCGTTGCCCAGCGCAGGTTGTCGATATAGTACTTTCTCAAGTAAAGGCCCCCAGTTTAGAAAAACATGTGGCAAAAATGTCGCTCGCCGGCGGTGGGTGCTAAACCGTCAGGCACCCACCGTGATAGCACAAAAATTCTGTTGCCCCATAGTGCAGCAGCTTTTGCAATGAGCGGGCCGCTTCTTTTTGATCCTGTGCATATTCGGGGTTTGCCAGCACAAGCTTGCCCTCTTGCAGCGCGGCGGCGTCACCGGTAATCATCACGTGTTGCTGTGTGAGGTAGAGTGAAAGGTGCCCGGCGGTGTGCCCAAAGGTTTCAATTACTTCGCAGCCGCCGCACCAGTTAAAGCTATCACCACCTTTTACAGCAAGGTCAACCGGGCAGGGGGCTACCTCTTTTAAGATTTTACTGAATGCCAAGCCAAACGCCTGTTGCTCTGGGGGCAGGGTGGGCTGCATTGCCTCGGCCTGGCTTAGCCTCAAGGGTTTGTGCCGCCCGTCAATAAACGGCACCTCTTTTTCACCGACAACAACGATCACCTGTGGGTAACGCTGCTTTAAGGCGGCAAGTGCGCCTACATGGTCATGGTCGTGGTGGGTGATAAACACATGGGTCAACGCTTCGCCCCGCAGGCCATGCTGTGCCAGTGCCTTTTCGATTTGTGGTAAAAACCCGGTATAACCGCAGTCTACAAGCACACAGCTGTTGTCACTTTGCAGTACCACCGGGTAAATGGTGTCCTTTGTCGGGCCAAATTCAAACGGGATTTCTAATAAAATAACGCGGTTCATTTAGTCTCCTTTGCGGGGGGCTTTGGCCTGCGGCATTTGCCGGCGCAGCATGCCGGTTTTATCTGCGGGCAGGTAATCGAATTGGTGCTTGTGGTATAGCTGGTCGGCAGGGCGGTTTGCAATCAAGCAGATATAGCTGTCCTCGTGGGTGTGCTGAGCAAAATAAAGGTCAATTTGCTGCATAATGCGCTCGGCGTAGCCCCTGCGCCGATAGGCTTTGTCTACCATGATATCACTTACCACATAGGTGATGCCGCCATCACCCACAACACGGCCAAAGGCTACCAGTAAGTCATTGTCGTAAAGTGATACGGTGAAAAGAGAATTTTGCAGTGCCACGGCACTGCGTGCAAGGTCTTTGCTGCCCATGTCGGCCCGAATGCGCAAATCGACATAGTCTTTGGCTGGTGGAGGGGTAAGCGTAAGTTGCATGATAAAATGCCATCCTTCTTTTATGATTTTGTAAAACGTGGGGCGGCTACTGTGCAAATGCAATCAAAGCAGGGTAGCGCGGTTGCGGCCATGCTTTTTTGAAAGGTAAAGGGCCTGGTCGGCGCGCTCAACAACGTCTTTGTAAGAAGAGTCGGTCGATTTAAAATAAGAGAAGCCAAGAGAGAGGGTGGGCTCGATAATCCCTTGCTGTACCTCGATTTGCAGGGTAGATATTTCGGTAAGGATTTTATTGCCGAAATCCAATGCATTATTGACCTGCAAGCCGTAAAAAACCACAATAAACTCATCACCGCCCCAGCGAATCAGCCGGTCAGAGCTGCGGATGATGTGATACATGGCATCAACCACTTCAACCAGTGCAATGTCACCCACCGCATGCCCATAGGTGTCGTTGATGTTTTTAAAATAGTCAATGTCAAATATCATGATGCAGGGGCTGATGCCGTTTTTGCGAAACGCTTTGTATTCTCTGCTGAGGGTGGTAATGCCGTATTTTCGGCTGTCGGCGTGGGTCAGGGTATCTTTGTTCAGTTCAGACTCCAGTTGGGTCTGGGTATGGCGCACATACAGTTTTTCAATCAGCATAATCAGCAGATAGCTCAGTACCAACATCGCGACAAACAGCAGTGCAAGAACCGCCGTGAGGCGTGAAGCACTTGCGTTGCTGGTTGCGGTGGTTTCGTCAATATACGCGTTTAGGTCGTTGACATAAATGCCCATGGCAATGACCCAGTTGAAGTCTGGGTACAGTTTTGCATAAGTGATTTTTTCCGATGCGTGAGAAGCACCCGGTTCTTGAAAATAGTAGCTGAAAAAGATTTCTCCGTTTTTCTTGATGCCTTCCAGCTCGGTGAGATATGGCAGGTTGCCCTTGGAGTCGGCTGTGTCGGTAGAAAGGTACATCCCTTCGGTAAGGGGCATACTGGGGTGTACCCTGCGCACCGCAAAGTTTTTGCCACCCTCGTAGTTTAATATTTCGTTGACCCAGACATACGAATTGTCATCGAACTTTAAATTGCGAATGGTGTCGGCAATCGATTGCTTTACCAGATGATCAATATATTCATTACTTACACCAAACACGGCGATGTAACGTCCGTGGCGGATTACTTGGTAAGAGGACATCTTTTCACGCAGTGTCAGCAGGGTTTTATGCCAGCTTTCCTGCCTCAACACGGCAGGGTCGTAAAAGGGAGTGTCACTTTTTGTGTCCCATAAAATAATGGTCCAGTCCACATAGTCTTCATTGTTTTTAAAAAAATCTAAAAAGAAATCACGAAAATCATCATCCGACAGCCCCTGCTTCAGCCCCAGAATGGCAGAGGTATTGGCTACCATACTGCGCATATATTCCTTTTTTGTATTTTGGCTGGTGTCGATCTGCGTGATCAGATTATTGACCGTGCTTTTTAAAAAGTCCTTTTTTAAATTTAAAATAATGGTTTTAGAGCGTTCGGTGTACAGCCCGCTGATTTCCTGTAATGAGAACAGGTAATAATACACCACCACACAGCAAATGATGGCGGAGACGATAGAAATAGAGATCATATATTTTCGTTTGATAATAAACACCCTCTTAACCAACATTTGCATAAGGCCGCTTGCCTAGCGCAAAATATTAACCGGCAGCGCTGGTGCTGCGGCCATTGTAAACGCCCTGGGATGCTTAGGAAAGGCGTTTATTGTAAAGGACAATGAGAAGTTGTGCGTGATACGGTCCACACAAAAGGGCAGGCGAGTGGCAGATTAGGGGCGTTTTGCCGCAGCAAGGTTTTCTGCCACGCGAAACGCGACAATTTTTTTAATCAGTTCAACCGGTAGCGGCTGCCCCAAAGGAAACTGCACTGTGCCACGTGAGGTTTTGTATGCAGCAAGCTGCGGTGTAAAGGCAAGCACACCAGAGGCGGCGGGGTAAAAGCCAATATGGTTGCGGTAAGCTGCAAAGTGCACAAGGTTGCCATGCAGATAAAAAGTCGGGATGCCATAACTGATCTTTTCGCTTGCGTCAGGGGCAGCCGTGTGAATGACCTTGCGCAGTTGCTGAAGCTGTGCCTGCACATCGGCTGGAAACTGTGAAATATAGGCGTCCACAGTGGCAGCGGGTGGTGTCATGTTTTTCATATTTGCCTCCTTACACAATTAAAAGTGTGCCAGATACAAAGAATGAATATTAAATAGATATTCTCATTTTATACTGTATTTGTTTTTGTAACAAGTCCTACCTTAAAAGTCAAAAACGAAACACACAAAATAATGCCCAACCCAGTAAGGTGAAAATAACAAGAGAAGCGTTTTTAAACGATACACTTGACCCTTACACTGTGTAAGGGTTTCAGCTTGTCGAAGAACCCGGTTTACGCAGGAGCATAAACCGGGTTCTCGGTGTGTTGTAAGCCCAAAACAGCGAATACGGCGCAAGAAAAACAGGTTCTCCATTTCCATTTAGCCAGTTTTTTGA